>Ga0214469_1000596_pt1 | contig 12706 bp, 13 predicted proteins | sample RVTome_10_FD_187340 | JGI IMG/M metagenome (GOLD analysis project Ga0214469, IMG submission 187340) | Soil microbial communities from uranium-contaminated site in the Upper Colorado River Basin, Wyoming, United States - RVT153D57 HiSeq ... | reverse complement strand
GGGGGTCAGCGAAGGAGGGCTGCTGGCCACCTCACCGGCGGTGGCTGGAGCCTTGACCGATGCGACCGGCGTGGTGGTCCGGGAGCTGCCGATCACACCAGAGCGGATCTGGCGCGAGCTACAGCGCCGCCCTTGACTCGGCTGGTACTCCGACTCGCTAGCTCCGGCGGCTCAACTTGTCGAAGAGGGCGCCGGCATTGAGTGTCTGGATGTGGTCCATCATGTATCCCTGGCCGATGTCCACCGGGTAGCGGTCGGCGAAGTTGACCCGTTCCACGGTCTCCTCCCGGGTCCAGCCCTTGGCGACCGCGGCAGCCACTGCCGCCTCCCACTCCATCAACACGGCACGCTGAACGGCCAGATAGGCCCTATCGGTGACCTCGCCGTGGCCCGGTACCACGTGGTCGACATCGAGCCGGCCGATCCGGTCCAGGGCCTCGATCCACTGCTGGACGTCCGACGTCATGAGCCATGTCTGGCAGTCGTTGAAGACCGTGTCTCCTGTGAACACCACACGCTCCTCGGGCACGTGCACGGCGATCTGGCCCGGGGTATGGCCCGGGGTGTGGAGGAGCTCGAAAGTGTGGTCACCCAGATGCAGAGTCATGTCGCCGGTGAAGACGATGTCCCCTTTGTTGGGGTCGGCGTAGTACTCGACCCGGTCGGGAAAGATGGCCGCCCCGTCGGGATCGTCGCTCGGGATGGCCTCCTCGGCGTAGGCATAGGGATCGAGGTCGGGGGTCACCACCATGAAGTTGTCGTACACCCCCTGATGGTGGACGACCTCGCCTGCTCCCGCGAAGAAGTAGTTTCCGAAGATGTGGTCGACGTGGTGCTCGGTGTTGACCAGGTATCGGATCTCGCCGAAACCCTCCGCCATCTCCCGCATCGCCACTGCCTTCGTTGGGAGTTGTGGGGTGTCGATCACGACGACACCGCCGCTGGTGACGACGAAGCTGGGGTTGCAGCCCCTGAGCTTCGTGTTCGTGTAGACGTTGTCGGTCACCCGCTGCATGTCCATGTGATCTCCCTGGCTTCGATTCAAGTTACTGGGTGGCGGTGAGACCACCGTCGATGGTCAGGATCTGACCGGTGATGAACGACGAGGCATCCGAGCAGAACAGGAGTACGGCGCCCACCAGGTCTGCGGTCTGGCCGACACGGCCGACCGGGATCCGCGACACCAGGTTCGACTTGAACACCGGGTCGTCGAGGAGCATGGCCACCTGTGGTGTGTCGACGAACGTCGGTGAGATGGCGTTCACGGTGATGCCGTGCCGTGCCCACTCGGTCGCTTCCTGACGGGTGAGGGCGTCCAGTGCTCCCTTGGCGGCGACATAGGCCGAGTAGCCGGCGTCGATGCCCAGTTGGCCACGCACCGACGAGATGTTCAAGATGCGGCCGCCCCGGCCGGCGTCGATCATGGCCCGCACCGCGTACTGGGTCGGGAGCAGGGCGCTGCGCAGGTTGAGCTCGAAGATCCAATCCCAATCGTCGCGCGGGTACTCGTGTGCAACGTGGAGGACCTTGCCCGCCCCGCCTCCGATGGCGTTGACGAGGATGTCGACCCGGCCGAACGCCTCCACCGTCTCGGCGATGACTCGCTCGGCATCGGCTTCTGAGGTCATGTCGCCAAGTGCGACCAGTGCCTCGGATCCGGCCGACTCGACCTTGCGGGCGGCTTCGGTGGCCGCATCCTCGGAGCGCCCCACGATGGCCACCCTGGCACCAGCCTCGGCCAGCCCCTTCGCCAGATCCGACCCTATTGCGCCACCACCACCAGGGACGACGGCAACCCGGCCGTCGAGACGGAAAGTGTCGAGGACGGTCATTTCTCTCCTTCCAGCCTGCCCTGAGCAGTGTTGCTGACTCGCGAGTGGGCGGTGGCGGCCACTGGACCACCACCGCCCCTCATGGTCAGGTGCTCAGTTCGAGCAAGTTTCTACCAGTCGCAGACGTTGTTCTCGTCACACTCCGCCTGCAGGGCGATCTCGGTGAGCAACTCCAGGAAACGGTCGGCATCGAGGATGACGGCCTCCCCGGGCGTCCCGTCCGCGTTGAACGGTGTGTACGACTGCACCACGTGGTTGACACCACCGTCGGTGTACTCCGCCGTGCCGGTTACACCTTCGTAGTCGACGTCCTCACCCGCCCGGATCAACTCGAGACACTCGGGGTAGGTGTAACACACCGTGCCCGGGGCCTCACCCACCTCGTGCATGGCCGGGGCCCAGTCACTGGCGTTGTACGAGCCTCCGGCCTCGACAGCCAGTGCGGTGTGCACCAGCACGTCGTAGCTGGAGAAGTGGTACTGGTCGGTGGCCGGACCGAACTGCTCGAGGTTGCCCTCGTCCCACAACGGCTGGTAGAACTCCCATGCCGGGGTCGAGTCGTTGTAAGAGAAGGCGGCGTAGCCGATGCTCGCCTGATCCTCGATGGGCTGCGTTCCCAGGATCCCGATGAACTCCTGCTGGATCCATCCGGTCTCACCGATCCAATTCAGTGACAAGCCCGCCTCATTGGCGCCCTGGATCAATGTGGCACCCTCCACCGCGGCAGCCTGCACGATCACCGCTCCGGGGTTGAGGTCAGCGATGCGCTGCACCTCGGCCCGATAGGAGGGTTGCTCGACTGGGGCGTCTATCCGGGCGAGTACCTCGATACCGGCCGCCTCTGCTGCCTTCACCGCGGCATCGGCTGCGATCTGGAAGCCCTCCACCTGGGTGGCGAAGACGACAACGCTGTCGATGCCGAGCTCCTCGGCGTAGAGGATGCCGGTCATGCCGAGAGCCTCATCGAGGCCCTGGGCCCGGAAGATCGGCTCGGTGGCGTTGCCTCCGAGGTTGCCGGGGATGGTCCCACCATGGACTGTCGGCATCAGCGGGCCGTCGTTCTCGGCGAGCCACTCGATCATGAAGTCCCGGTAGGTGCGATACCCATGGGCTGCGTTGATCAGGATCTCGGCACCATGCTGCTCGAGACACGTCCTCACCGCTTGGGCCTCGCCAACAGTCCCCAGGTCCTCGGGGATCAAGTCCCAACTGCGTCCCAGCGGCGGGTCAAGGTTGATGACGTCCTCGATCGGGAATCGGATGTCGTTGGACAGGGACTCTCCATAGGGTGCAAAATCACCCGTGTAATACGCCAACTCGCAGACGGCGACTGGCTCGTCGCTTCCTGCGGCGACAGTGGTGTCGGATCCCTCGTCGGTCGGGGCCGTGGTGTCGCTGCCGGCTTCGGTGGTGTCGCTACCGGCTTCGGTGGTCTCCGAGCCACCGCCATCGCCTCCGCCACAGGCGGCGACCAGCATCGCCAGCACGGTGAACATGGCGAGCCATGTCACCACGCTCTTCTTCCTCTTTCTCATATCTCCTCCTCTTGGTTGTCGGCGGCAGTTGCTGCCCTCGATCTCTCTTGCCTCATTCCTCCGTCCTTCCAGTCGAAGTCGTGAAATCGCTCATATCCGGTAGCCCTCCTTGAGTTTCTCGAGGGTCATCTCGGAGACCGCCTCGGGCTCGGTTGCCTGGCCGAGGTTCAGGACGATCACCCGATGAGACACTTCGAGTGCTTTGCTCGCGTTTTGCTCGGCGAGGACGATCCCGACGCCTTTGCTCTCGTGAATCTCGGTGACTTTCTCGAAGAATTGCTCGACGTACAGCGGTGAGAGGCCGGCCGTGGGCTCGTCGAGCAGGAGCAGCTTCGGGTCCTGCATCAAGGCCCGCCCCACGGCAACCATCCGTGACTCTCCGCCGCTCAGCGTTCCCGCCAGCTGATTCCGCCGCGCCCCGATGTCGGGGAAGATCTCGATCACCTCGTCGATGCGCTCCTGACGCGAACGGGAGCCGATCATCGAGCCGACCTGGAGGTTCTCCATCACAGTGAGGTCGGGGAACACACCCTTCTCCTGGGGGACGTAGGCGAGGCCACGGCCCGCTCGCTCCCAAGGTGCCATCTCGCCCACGTCCTCACCGAAGACTTTCAGCCGGCCACCGGTCAGGCGCACCACGCCGGCGAATGTGGCGAGGAGAGTCGTCTTGCCGGCTCCGTTGGCACCGAGGATGGCGAAGATCTCGTCGCCGACCGAGACGTCGACGCCTTTGATGACGGTCACGCCGCGGTAGCCGCTCTGTACGGCTTCAGCTTCCAACATGCTCACTGCCCAGATATTTCTCTATGACGGTTGCGTGCGCTCGTATGTATTGCGGATCCCCTTGGAGCACCACGCTGCCCTCAGCCATGAAATGCACGTACTCACAGAGGCTCCAGATCACCTCGAGGTCGTGCTCGACGATCACGACCGCCATCTCGCCGGTGGCCGCTTTGGCCGCGATGACCTCCATGACCTGGTCGCGAACATCGTCGGGGAGCCCAGCGGTGGGTTCGTCGAGCAACAGGACCTTGGGCTCGAGGAGGAGACACCGGATGATGTCGAGGAGCTTCTTCTCGCCCGCTGATCGGGCAAAGCCGAGCGGGTCCACGAACCCGAATCGCTCGAGGTACCAGCTGATGTTGTCCCGCTCCCGCTCGTAGACAGGCGACTCCGAGAAGAGCCGGAACGGACGCACGTCCCTCTGATCCGCGACAGAGAGTAAGAGCGAGTCCAGGACCGTGAGCTGCTCGAAGTCCATGATCACCTGGTTCGACTTGACCACCCCGTGATGTGCCATTCGGCTGGAAGCCAGCTCAGAGAGCGTGATCGCCTCCGAGCCCGGCCCCTCCGGAAGGAGGTCCACGACTCCGCGGTCGAGGGATGTCGAGTGCATGATCATCCTCATCAAGGTGGTCTTCCCGGCACCGTTGGGCCCGATGAGCCCTTCGATGGGGTGCCCGCCGAGCACCAGGCTCTCCACATCGACCACGGTGCGGCCGTCGAAGCTCTTAGCTACACCCTCCACGCTGATTCGGGGCCGTGTGTCACTCACCGTGCAGCCTCCGCATCAGCTTGTCGCGACGCATGTCACCGAGCACACCGGAAGGTCGGAAGAGGAGCACTGCCACCAGCACCGCGCCGAAGACCATCTCCCGGAACACCGGGATGCCCTGGGTGTACCACTCCCGGGGAAGGGGCAGATAGGACTGGACGACGATGTCGAACAAGCCAACCGCCAGGAAGACGCCGACGACCGCTCCCCAGACCCGAGTGGTGCCTCCGAGGACGAGACCGACCATGGCGGCGATCGTGATGTCGATCCCGATGTGCTCGGGTGCGAGAAATCTCTCCTTGACGGCGAAGAGAGAGCCCAGGAGCCCCATGCCGGCCGAGCTGAGCACGAAGAGCCAGAGCTTGGTGCGGAATGTCGCCTTCCCCAGGCTGCGGGCCAAGGGCTCGTTGTCTCCGAGCCCGATCAGCAAACGGCCGTAGGGGACCCGGTGCACCCGGTGGACGTAGTAGAGGATGAGGGCGACGACGGCAGTGAGCACGAGGAGCCAGAGAGCTTCGTTGCCCTTCACCGAGCCGACGTCGTAAGGGAAGCGGAGACCGCCCATGCCGAGGGCGCCGCCGGTCAGATCCTGCTCGGTGGTGGCGAGGATCGCCACCACCGTGGCGAATCCGAGCGTCCCAACGAGCACCCCGTCGGTGTCCAGGTCGGCGATGATCCAACCCACCAACAGACCGGCCAGTCCCGCGACCACAGTCCCGAAGAGAACCGAAACGAGAAACGCCCAAGGATCTGCAAAGGGCCAGTCGAACTTTACGTAGAGGACACCAAAGGCATACATCCCGATGCCCCAGAAGCCGACCACGCCGAAGTTGGCGATCTTGGCCAGCCCGAGCTGGAGGTGGAGCAGCAGGGCGAGGCCGATGATCATCATCACGAAGAACAAACCGGATATGAGGAAGGCGTCGAGCCAATTCAGGTTCATGGGCTCCTACACCTTCACCGTGTCGGCGAACTGGTTCCCACGGACCTTGAGGATGGCGATGAACGCCACGATCAGGATCAGCTGTGCGTAGAGGACTTGCCCGAGCTGCAGCGACATCCCTGCCAGGGCAACCCCGGTGACCAGACCTGTCACGATGACTCCACCGATGCTGCGTGCTCCTCCAACCAAGACGACCAACAGGATGAGGAGGAACTGACGCCACCCGAGAAGGGGGGCGACAGACGAAGCGACCCCGTAGAAGGCACCGGCCATGCCGCCGGCGACTCCGGCGAGGAACCAGATGAGCACGGTGACCAACAAAGGCCTCACCCCGCTCACCTCCGCCAGGTCCTCGTCGCTGGCGAGTGCCCTGATCTGGAGCCCGAGTCTGGTCCTCTGGATGAACCAGTAGAGCGATAGGGCGAGGACGATCACAATTCCGAAGGCGAGGAGGCGAAACGACCCGACACCGACGCCTAGGACGTCGATCGTGGTTGGCGGAGGCACGTCGAAGTAGCGCACCGGGTAACCGAAGGCGAATTGGAGGGCGTGTCGCAGAAACACCGACAGCCCGAGAGAGATGATGATCAGCTCGAGGACGCCGACGTCGCGCCGCTTGGCGGGCCGGAAGACGACGAAATAGGTGCCGACGCTGAGCAACCCGGCCATGAGCCCGGCGGGGACGAGCACCGTGTAGAAGTCATAGCCGAAGCTGGTGTTGAGCCACATGCCGAAGTAGGCGCCGAGGGTGACCGTCTCCGAATAGGCCACGTTGATCAAGCCGGTGAGCCGATAGATCAAGAAGAAGCCCATCGCCGCCAGCACGAGGGGGGCGTGCTCGGTGAGGCCGATGACGAGAGCGTCTCCGATGAAATTCAAGTCTGCCCTTCCGATGTCACGAAGCTGCTCCTCATCAATCTTCGATAATCGATAAAGGACAATACGTGGTCGCTGAGGTTGCCGTCAACTGATTCGGAATACGTTTTCCAGGGGGCGACAACCTTAGGATCTACGCTCCTGTCATGACGAGCGAAATGAGCGAGATACCAGGCAAGCGGGTGATCGTCACCGGAGCCAGCAGTGGGCTCGGCGCCCACATCGCCCGCCGATTGGCTCGAGAAGGCTCTTCGGTGATTGCTGCAGCCCGTCGGGGAGATCGTTTGGATGCGCTTCAGGAGGAGCTGGCCGGCGTCTCCGGTTCGATCACCACGGTCGAGGCCGACGTGACTGTCGAAGCCGACGTGGAGCGCGTGGTCGAGGCGGCCGTCTCCGGTTTGGGCGGCGTCGACGCCCTGGTGAACAACGCCGGGATGGAGATTCAGGGATCCATCGACGCCCTCGAGCGCGCCGATCTCGAGCTGATGCTGCAGACCAACGTGGTCGGGCCCTATCTCTGCATCAGAGCCGCACTCCCCGCACTTCGCGAGGAAGGCGGCAGCATCGTGAACATCGGGTCCACGGTGGTCGACCGCGCCCCCCTCAACCGATTCGGCTACGTCGCCTCCAAGGGCGGAGTCGAGGCCATGACCCGTGCCCTGGCGGGAGATCTCGGCCCCGACCGGATCAGGGTCAACCTCGTCCGCCCGGGGATAGTTCCCTCGGAGTTGCGGGGCATGAGCGAGGAGGATGAAGCAGAGGCCCTCAAGCAGAGGGTCCCCCGGCTGCAAGCCCTGGAAGCCGTGGGGGCTGGCACCGACGTGGCCTCTGTGGTCGCATTCCTGGTGTCCGATCAAGCGGCCTGGATCACCGGCACCGTCATCGACGTCGACGGGGGCTACGTACTGGGGATACCGCGCTAGACGGGTGGCTCCGGGTCGTACTGGATGTCTCGGCGCACCTCACGCGCCCGCTCCGGAGAGTGCAATCTCGAAACCAGATACAGCGCCATGTCGATACCGGCGGACACCCCGGATGCGGTGATCACCTCGCCACTGTCGACGAATCGGTCGTCCGGTCTCACCTCGATGCTGTCGTCGAGACTCCGCAGGAGATCGAGAGCACTCCAATGAGTGGTAGCCGGGCGCCCGGCGAGGATGCCCGCCGCCGCATAGACCAATGATCCGGTGCACACCGAGGTCATCAGGGTCCCACGTTCCGCCTCGGAGGCGACCAACTCCAACGTCGGCCGATCGGCGACCAACGGACGGGTCCCCCTGCCGCCCGGGAAGAGGATCACGTCCACCTCTCCCATCTCGGCAACCGGGCGGTCGGTGACGATCCTCATCCCCTTCGCGCAACTCACCGTCTCCTCCCCTAGAGACACGGTGAACACATCCACCCCGTCGTCGGGATGCTGCAGCTGCCACATCCGCAACACCTCCCAAGGCCCAACGAGATCGAGCTCCTCCATCCCATCGAAAGCGATGAGGGAGATGCGGGGGCCGGCCATTATTTGCTGGGCATGCGGGCGGCGGCGTCGAGACGGATGACCTCGCCGTTGATCATGGGGTTCTCCACGATGGCGGTAACGAGATGGGCGAAGTCCTCGGGGGTGCCGAGACGTTGGGGGAACACCGCCAATTTCGCCAGGGAGTCCCTGAGCTCCTGGGGGGCGCCTGCGAGCATCGGGGTGTCCATGATCCCCGGGGCCACCGTGTTGACGCGTATGCCAACACCGGCGAGATCACGGGCCAGGGGCAGGGTCATCCCCACCACACCTCCTTTCGAAGCGGAGTAGGCGGTCTGGCCCACCTGACCCTCGAAGGCTGCAATGGAGGCCACGTTGACGATCACGCCACGCTCGCCCTCGTCATTGGGCTCGTTGCCGGCCATCACGCGGGCCGTGTTGCGGATCACGTCGAACATGCCGATGAGGTTGACCCCCACGGTGAATCGGAACAGGTCGAGGTCGAACATGTCGCCATCGCGGGAGAGGACCCTCTGAGCCGGTGCCACTCCGGCCGCGTTCACCAGGATGTGGATGCCCCCCAAGGCCTCCACTGCGCCCTCCACTCCGGCAGACACCTCACCTGGGGCGGAGACGTCGCACTGGACGAATCGCGCCCGGTCGCCGAGCTCGGACTGAGCCGCCTTGCCCAGATCCTCGTTGATGTCCATCATCACGACTCTCCCGCCCTGTGCGACGATCCTGGTCGCCGCGCCCAAGCCCAACCCGGAGACACCGCCGGTGACCAACGCAACTGAGTTCTCGATCTGCAACTGCCACCTCCAACGACTGCGCCGCGACGGTACACATTGATCGGGGTCTTCGATTCCGGTGTCGGTGGGCTCTCGGTGCTCAGCCAGATACGCAATGTTCTGCCCGACGCCGACCTGACCTACGTCGCCGACCGGGCGAGAGCTCCTTACGGAGTGCGGAGCCTCGAAGAGGTCGAGGCGATCTCGATCGACATCGGGGGCAAGCTCATCGAGCGCGGGGCGAGCTGTCTCGTTGTGGCGTGCAACACAGCATCGGCGGCGGCACTGGAGCCACTGCGCGATCGCTTCACAGTGCCCATCGTCGGCATGGAGCCTGCGGTCAAGCCGGCCGCTCTCGCATCGAGAACCGGGAAGGTCGCCGTGGTGGCCACCGCGGTGACATTCCAGGGCCGTCTCTTCGAGTCGGTGGTCTCCCGGTTCGCTCGTGACGTCGACGTGATGACCGCCGCCTGCCCTCGATGGGTGGAGCTAGTGGAGTCGGGTGTCGTCGACGGGTCACGCGCCGAGAAGGAGATCGCCGACGTCCTCGGTCCGATGATCGCCGCCGGCGCCGACGTCGTCGTGCTGGCCTGCACCCACTTCTCCTTCCTGTCAGGAGTGATCACCGACCTCTTCCCGGTCGACGTCATCGACCCGGCACCCGCGGTCGCCGCGCAGACGGCGAGGGTGGCGCCCGACGTCGACGGCGGCGGCACGCTCACGCTGACCGCCACCGGCGACCTCGACGAGTTCGGCCGTCTCGCCTCTGCACTCGCCTCAATCACCGAACCTGTCATACCCTTCGAATCATGAATCCGATCTGGGTCGACGAGGAAGGGGTGCTGACGGGCAGTGGCCCCAATCTGGCGATCGATCCCGGCGTCGGCCCCGACCGCTTCCGAGCCGCCCTCGAAGCGCTCCGCTCCTCTGGCCGGCAGATCGCCTTCGCATCTTTCACCTTCGACGAGGACGAATCGGGATCGATCCTCGTCATCCCCCATTCGACGACCCTGCAGCCGAGACTCGCCGCAGGGAAGGGAAACGGGAGTGGTGTCGGCATCGTCGACGACGGCACTGCGCAATGGCGTCACGGGTTCCGGGTGGCGATGGAAGCGATCGCCGGTGACGGCGTGGCGAAGGTCGTTCTCGCCCGACAGGTATTGGTGACCCTCCCCGAAGGGCTCACCCCCGAGGAGATAGTGGCCCGGCTGACTCTGGAGAACCCCGACTGCTACCTGTTCGCGGTGGAAGGGTTGGTCGGAGCCAGCCCGGAGCTCCTGGTCAGCTTGAAACGGGGACGTGTCCGCACCCTCGCCTTGGCCGGCACGGCGACCGACCCCGATGAGCTGGAGAGCGTCAAGATCTCAGAGGAGCACCGCCACGTCGCCAGCTCGGTGACCAGTGTGCTCTCGCGACATCTCGCCGGCGTCGAGCTCACAGAGCAGGTCATCGTCCGTCATGGAGCCATGTCCCACGTCGGCACTCGAATCGAGGGGCCGGCCGTGCCCGGGACCACCGTCGCCGAGATCCTGGCCGATCTCCATCCCACCGCAGCCGTGGCGGGGACCCCCACCAAAGCCGCCATGGATCTGATCCGGGAGATGGAGCCCGGCTCGCGGGGGCGTTATGCCGGCCCGGTCGGCTGGATGGACGCCGACGGAGACGGCGTGTTCGCAATTGCCTTGCGCTGTGGCCAGATCGAGGGGCGTCAGATGACCCTCTTCGCCGGAGGCGGGCTGGTCGCAGGCTCCGAGGAGGACCCCGAGCTCGCCGAGACCGAGCTCAAGCTGGCTCCGATGCTCTCTGCTCTCGGTCAGCCGTCCAGCTGATCCCGCATCGCCAGATCGGCTCCCCGGTCGACGGCGACTCTGATCACGTCCACACCGGCACGGCCCAGGCCGTCTTCGCAGAGCCGACGCAGAGTGGCGGCATCGTCGGCCTCCTGATAACGAAGCCCATGAAGCTGCGCCAGGTCCTCGATGCGACGGTGATGGGGGGTGACGAAGAGACGCTCGTATTGGGGAGCGTGGCGAGCCTGGGGTAGCGAGTCGAAGAGCCCGCCGCCGCCGTTGTCGATGACCACCAGAGTGAGATCGATGTCGCCATCATGGATGAACCCATTGCTGTCGTGGAGCATCGAGATGTCCCCACTCACCGCCAGCACTCGTTGATTCTCCCCCGCCGCCCCGAGGGCAGTCGACACGAAGCCATCGACACCGGAGAGCCCACGGTTGGCGAGCACTCGTCCTCCTCTCGTGAGATGGGCATCCACCTCCCGGATCGGGAGCGAAGAGGAGACGACCAGTGTCTCCCACGATACGTCGTCCAGAGCCGCCGCCACCCCTGCACCGGTCATCGACTGAGCCCGCCCGAGGAGGCCCTTCATCTCTTCACGGCGTAGCCGATCCGTCTCCAGCCAGACGTCCCTCCAGCCGCTGGGGTCCGGACCGTCCACACGAGCCAGCAGGGCCACGACGTCTCCGTGGAGTCGATGGGTGGCGTCGCGGCCGGGATCGATGCTCCGGCCCCACCGGTCGATGCGCACTCTCCACGTCGCCGATGCCACCAGCGTCTCGAGTCTTGGGCTGGGGCCGATCGCGCCCACCGCCACCACTGTCTGCGGGCGGAGGCTTTCGGGTACCCCATCGGTCAGCAGATGGTGGTACGCAGTCACCACCTCGCCCCCTCGCATGCCTGACATGGCCGTGGCCAGCACGGGCCAGCCGAGGTCTCCGCAGACCCGGGCCAGGTCTGCGCGGTCGTAGACGCCGTCGCCGGCGACGACCAAGCCCCGCTCCCCGTCGAGCACGGGGTACTCAGGCTCACCTTCCCCTATGTCAGACGCGAGGGGGGCAGTTCCACCTTCCCCGGTCCGGGGGGTGGCAAATGGGTAAGTCTCGCCTCGTGTTCTGCCGTCGTCGGTCGCCGGGACCGTTGGCTCCCGGAATCGCACATTGAGATGGACCGGGCCTGGAGTTGGGCCGCCAGCGCTCCCCAGCAGCCGGGCGATGGTGCCCCGCCACTCCAGGTTGGCGTCGGTGCTCGCATCAGGCGCCTCGATGCCGGCATAGGCGCGAACCTTGTCTCCGAAGAGATGAGCCTGGTCCATGGTCTGGTTGGCGCCCACTCCCTGCAGTTCGGCGGGCCGGTCTGCCGAGACGGCGACGAGCGGCACACACGAGGCGTCGGCCTCGACGATGGCGGGGAAGAAATGCGTCGGTGCGCTCCCCGAAGTGGAGACGACAGCGGCCGGGCGACCCGATGCCCGGGCGGCGCCGAGGGCATGGAACGCCGCCGAACGCTCGTCGACGACCACTCTGGTCTCCGAATCCTGATTCACGGCGGCCGCGATCGCCAAAGCAGCTGACCGCGATCCCGGCGAGACCACGAAGAGACGCACCCCGCGATGAGCGAGCTCGTCGATGACCGTCCGGGCGAGGGCGGTGCTCGGGTTGGGATGGCTCAAGTCAGCACCTCGGCGGCTGCGCGCAGCTTGCGCAACATCTCGGCCCCCCTGTCTCGCTCGGGGCGCCACCGTCGCAACAACTCTGGGTCGGGCTCGGGGCGACGCACGGCGAGCAGCCCGTCTGAGGGGACCAATGGCTCCCTCGTGGGATCGCCCTCGATGAGGGCCACCGTGCCCAACCCACACGCATAGGGCAGATCGGAGAGGAGGGAGGCCGCCAGCAAACATCCGTACATT
>Ga0214469_1000595_pt1 | contig 12712 bp, 11 predicted proteins | sample RVTome_10_FD_187340 | JGI IMG/M metagenome (GOLD analysis project Ga0214469, IMG submission 187340) | Soil microbial communities from uranium-contaminated site in the Upper Colorado River Basin, Wyoming, United States - RVT153D57 HiSeq ... | reverse complement strand
ATGATCACATATAGTCTCAATATTATAGTTATTAATGCTGATAAGTGTTACATACAAGTTGCTGTGTGCTGTATCATTTCACTCATGTAGAAATTCTACAAGATACCTTTGATGACCCATTTACTGCGGTCAGTGATATTAAACATTAAATGGATAAGCCTAAATTTGATATTATCATAACACGTCTCAACAGATCAGTAACATATCAAGCTCAGTAAATTCCACACATAAGTTCAGGTATCTATGATTATGATATGGTTGACCTGCAAAAAAAAGAACAATTACAAGAAACAAGCGAAAATATAAGAAGGTGATATGATTAGACTGAAAAAGATGTAAAAACGCCTCAGCAAAAACATTGAAAATATTCTGACATGTAAACGACCATCCCGTATTGATATGTAAGAGTTGAGGGTTCCACTATCGACTTAGATCCAGATGCTTATTGGGAAGCATACTGCAAGACAGTAAGGATTTACGTGATTACACTTGATTATAGTTCGACAGTATTCCTTCCTTTTATATACATGTGCACCGAAGATGTTACTGATAAATGGCTATACTTAGAATTTACAAGCAAAAATCAGTAGACATCGACCTTTCCAAACTGGTGGAGGCAATTAGTGAAACAGGTCTGGAAGAGAGTTTACAAAAATTCTTTGATAAACCTCTAGAGAAGGAGACCAAGAGTATAGTGGCAGGGCCTAGTTTTCTGCAATTCCTACGTAATCTATTTCGAATTCAGATTGCTGGCGGAGACATTATACAGTTTGAACATAAGACTCAGAGTAAATACTATATGCTTTCTGCAACTGGAACATGGGACGAAATAATAAAACTAAGTTAATCACAAGAAGAGAGTGAAAGAATATTTTTCGCATATTTTAACGCGCTATGATTTATCTTGGCTATTGTGTTACAATTTACCCGACTGAACACTCTTTCTATCTCAATAGTATTGAAATTCATAGAACATTGACATATTCATCGCTTACCGATACACGCACTCAATAGATCAGTAGTGTACATAATGGAATGAGGGAGCCTCTATAGATCCAGCGTAAGGAGCTTATAAAATTGCAAAATAAGCTAATGACAGCCTCTTTAATAGTAACGGAGATAAATTAGTAGATATGACTGAGTTCGGAAAACCACAGCCTTGCCGCAATAAGTGCGGTGCCTGGATTTATTTTGATAATACTTCCAAACCATCCCAATCTTCACCGGACAAATGGATCCCTTTAGAGTACTCGGAAGATACAGGTATAAAGACAGGTCGAGTGCACCAGTGCCCGAACTGGTCGGAATTTCCGCGGTCTAATGACGTCGACCAGCACCAGGGACAAGTACTTACAACACCAGAAACTACAGAGACAGCAAGATCGGCAATTACAGAAGCACTTTCTCGGTACGATATAGCACTCTCAATCGCACAAGCAGCACCATCCGTATCGGATAAACAGGATCTCATTCTAGCCATGCTGGCTGATTTATTGAACAATATGGGGAAACTAGTAGGTATATTATCAGAACAGCAGGAACAAAGGAGAATCCAGTTTAGTAAGCTCTTTGAGTCACTAGATAAACTGATAGAGCTAAATAAGAGGGAAAAAGAGCAATGACTCAAATATCTAAATATCTCTCTTCCATTTATCATCATTCCAGAATACCTGCCAATTCTACACTATCTGCAAATCGACTTTAATCCATTTCTGGTATCATGACTTCCAATACAAACAAACGTTCGAAGAGAATATTACGAGTTTCATTGCGATCAGATATCCTCATCGAACATAATTGACCATATTAACTACTTTAGTTAATCTATCTATAAAAATAGAATAAATAATTTGCTAGGAAAAGGAAAAAGCCTCTAATACTTGTCTTTGATAGATTACCTTACTGTAGAGAAGCAACCTAGTATGATATTGTTTGTTGACATGCTTATTTAAATATATATAATACCATATCAATGGTTGCATTTAATTTACGATAACGGAAAAGAACATCCTTTTGAAGAATGGTTAATGCATAAACTCAGAGATAAACTAAAAGAAGCGAACATGATTATTCAGCATTCTCATAACCCTCTCCTATTGTATAGGGATACCATTGAAGAAAGTAATTGCGCCGTAGAAGAAGAAGTTTGTTTATTAGCCGAAACCCATGTTATTATTTTACTTTATGCTTACGGTGGGTTTATTCCTTCTGAATTTCAACGTGTAAGGATTCACACATTAGATAAATTTGCTAAATTGATTCTAAAGAAAGGTCGGAAGGACTTAGTTCTACAATGCCTTGAGAATCTGGGATAGCAATGTTAATCAGAACTTCGATTTTTTGATATGAACTTCACTGAAATAATCTAAGACCATTACCATCACTAGTTCATCAGGTCTTGCGATTTCCATATTGGGGCAATCAAACCCAATCTAGCTGCAAAACAAGGACATTTTTGACTATAAGACCATTTTCGTGGGCTAGAAGTGGAGCTTAATTGTGTCTACCTCAAAATGTGGACCTCAAATCATATGAATTATTACTGGCTCGATGCAGCCTGCATTCTTCGGGTTAATTGATACATACTATCATGACATTGACATTCGCAGATCCTTGTTATTCTTGAATTGTTGACAATTTCTACTATTTCGCCTTCGCAAAAGCCATGCTCATTCTGCACACACTTTGTCGATTTATATCCGACCAACTAGATTCTTTACATCTTTATTCTATATATGTTTAGGTCGAAAAGATATTAAAAAGTAGCGAAAAAGGAACACAGAAAAATCGATACAAGCAAGCAATCAATTGAGAACTATTTTGTCCTGATAGGCCTATGAATGCCATATTTGGATCGATACATTTTCTGGTAATCTGAAAATGGAACTTGAAAAAATTTGAGAGAAAAGATTGATATTACGAGTTCCTGTATTAAAGAAACATGGCAAAATGCACAAAATGCGCATCCGAAATTAAATCAGATGGCTATGATATCGAAGAATTAAGTCTCCCTAAGGTTACGTGCTACTTGGTTTCCTGTAAGCAGTGCAAGACTATCCTTGGAATTGTTCAAGAAAAATAGCTTCCGTCTCCCGTGAGAACGCCTTCCCATACCTTATCACCCACGAGAAAATATTGTTAGGGGAAGTTTAGGTTCTTCAATAGGATCTTGGAATCTTTTGTAAATAGGCACAGTTAATACTCCGTCTTTTTTATTTCAAATTCTGTTTTCAGTTTGCTAAAGATCTCTTGTTGTGTCACTGGCATTACTGTTAAATGTCTTTGTATGGATTGATACCACAGTCGATTGCTTCTTTATCTGCAATTTCGAAATTAAGTCTACCTTGATCCGTCTCGAATATCTTTAAACGTTTACAATCAGGATCACTACAAATTTGTTTTGCGGTGTGTGCAACACGATTCGCCCACTCATTGAATATTGTAGGATCTTCTGATCCATCTAAGTCTTTAAGCATTTTTTTGTATGTCGTTAATACTTTTGGCATCAATTCTGAAACCCAGTGTAAATATCACTGATGTTATAATTTTGGAGGTTTATAAAGAGTTGCCAAAGCAAGGTTTTCTTCTACTTGTTAAGTTTACAATTATTTGTACAGGTAAGAACTTTAGGCTTTGGGGTTTTACTGCTTTCAAGTTGGGACGTGAGGCATAAATGATCGAGTTTACTTGGTCGTTCTACCTTCCCGCAGGCAAAGTGCGAAAAAGCGAGTGGGTGACTCATACAAAATGCCGCGACTAAAAAGAAGGCAAATGGGAAATGAAAGTGTGTGAGTGAATCAAGGTTTGGTGGGGGGTTTACCCTAACCAAGAATTCTGCTTTTTATGTGGTGTTTCCTCAATTAGAAATTCTCCATTTGTAAACCTCTTAGATCTGCTTTTGTTTTGGAAACAAATCTAAAGGTGTCCTACTACTTTGCTTTGTTTATATCAAGTTACCTGTGCTTCTCAAGAAATTCACATATTAGTCCATCAGATATTTCGCACTCCAATTTTCTGTTATTGATTTGCTCTAGGATTTTAATTATTTCCTCCATGAATCTTTTCTTAGGGTATGCAAGTAGCGCATCCTGTACATCTGCGAAGTATATGCATTATTAGGTATGCGTATCAGGTTGTTAGATGATGCGACTAAACAAACCTTTACATGATTAGAGAGTCATTAATTGGAAATGAGATTAAGTATATGAATGAATGAAAGATCAGGGTTCCATCTGAGTTCTCAAATACATATATCTAGTTTATAGCATTTGTTAAGATTGCACTGTTAGAAGTCGTTAATGAGAAGAGTTTCTTATTGTTTAATACTGTAACTAGAGTAGTTCTAGTAAATGCCCGTCGTAAAGTTCCTAGGCCTAACAACTATGATACTTCACTTAACGAGAAGTTCTGATATGCGTAACAGTAATGCTTTCTCTTCTTATAATTAATCCTTGAACCAATCCAAATAACAAATCGAAGTACTACAGCATTGGCAACCACTCTCATTACAGTCAAATTTTACTTTACAATTACAGCGACTACACTCACAAATATGATCAACCATAATTATCATAGTTACATCCTTTTTTATATATAAATATGGACGCCAATTTCGACCCATCAGTTTGTATTTACTCTCTAATAACCCTCAAGTTTCAGAATAAAGTCAATTCAGAATTTTGTGTTTTTCGAGCTAAGTTGATCACCCAAATACGGTAAATGACCTATTTATTTTGTTGAAAATCCTTCTCTGTAATCTTCTGGCTAAGCCAGTTCCCTGTTACAATACTCTAAATTGTAAAGTAGCTTTTCATAATATCCCGCTTACATAGAATAGATCTACAATTATAGTCTTGGTCGTGGTTTAACCTCTTGAGACATTATGCGATGCTGGCTCTGGATCCGAATTACAGGGCAACCATCACTGGAGTACGAGCAAACTCGTGAAGTGGTTTAAATCATTGAATTCGGTCTATCGATCTAGATCGCAGATTCTCCACGCATGTTAGTGGATAAATCTACAACAATTGGTACGTCTGTGATAAATAATTTTCCGCCCAAAGTATCACCAAATCTTTCGACTAGTCTGTTGATTAAAGTTTCAACCTGGTCGTCCTTAATTATGACTTCAATCTTAGTCCTCGGGATAAATTCGGGGGTATATTGGGTAGTACCTCTTCCAATAGCAACTGCTTCTGCCTTCGTGATTCCTCTCCCTGCAACTTTGTAATGTGTCATTCCCCCTGTGTTAGCACTTTTTAGTATTTCACTGACTTCATTCAATTTTCTATGTGGGATTATTATTTCCATTTTTTTCATGCAGCATCAATCCTCAATTTTACGATTAATCATAATAGCTTAAAAAGCTAGTGAGTACGATATCTTGATCTGGCATGCTTTTACCAGTTCTAGCGGAATTATAACCTCTCGGTAAATCTGGCTCAATATCATCATATTGTTGAGTTCAGCAGAAAAGTATTGTCCGATTTTGCATGATTCATGGTGCCATAGCCAATCCTTGTTGTGTCTAGCTATTAGGCCCTAACTGGTTTCACGATACTCTTTTCAAAAGCATTAAGTGTACTTACCTCAATTCTGCCAGTATAAACCTTGAGCCTGAACATCATTTGTAGACAATTACCGTTTAACCAGTCATGTTGCCCGTTGCAGCACGCACAATATTATACCTATTGCTATAAAACTATAACTCGACGAGAAAACCATATGAACATAAATGTATCTACTAGTACAAAGTATCTCGTTTTATAGTAATATCAATCATCTTAGTATGTGATTCATTGACTAGTATAATGATTCATAAGAAATTCTAAATGCGAAAAGGATCAATAAAAGCAGCTTGAAATGCAAAACAAGTCCGATTTTGACCAACAATGGTTATTAAGGATCATGCCCATTAATCGTTTATGTGTTCCATTATAGGATATAAAGGTCAATTAATCGTAGCGCCAGTATTAGTTGATAGCCTTAAACGAATGGAATACAGAGGGTATGATAGTGTAGGAATAGCCACGATAAATAATGGCAAGATCTTACTTAAAAAGGGCGTAGGCAAAGTAGTGGATGTCAATAAGAACCTTGACTTGAATAGTATGGATGGGCACACAGGTATTGGACACACGAGATGGGCCACTCATGGCGGTGTTACCGAAAAAAATGCTCATCCACATTACGGTTGTACAGATAGTGTGGCCATTGTGCACAATGGAATTATCGAAAATCACAGCGAGTTAATGGAAGAACTTATTGAGTTGGGCCATGTTTTTAAAAGCGATACCGATAGCGAGGTAATTGCACATCTCCTCGAAAGATACTACGTCGAACAAAAAAATATCAAGAATAGCATAATCGAGACATGCAGAAGACTAAAAGGATATTATGCGTTTGTCGCAGCATTTGAGGACGGCACGATTTGTGGATCAAGATGCAACGAACCACTTGTGATTGGAGTAGCAGATACAGGATATTTCATCTCAAGCGACATTCTAGGATTTATAGGACACACTGACAAAGCTATTTTTCTAGACAATAGGGACATTGTTGTCCTCGATTCGAAAACCCTTCAAATATATGATCAAGATGGAAAAACCGTAGACCGAACACTTACACAGGTAGCATGGGAACTAGCCGCGATAGACAAAGGAAAATATGCACACCACACCCTAAAAGAAATCCATGAACAACCTTCGATAGTTGAAAAAGTAGGGATCCAAAATTTAGATAAAATAGAGGAATTTTGTCGTATCCTGAAAAATTCAAAGACTGTATTTCTCACAGGCAGTGGAACAAGTTATAATTGTGCACTAATTGCTAAACACATATTATCAAATTTTGCAAAAATTCATGCTGAGACTGTGGTATCAAGTGAATTTGAGTATACACTTGATGGCATTGACAACACGTCTGTGTTGCTTGCCCTTTCTCAGAGTGGCGAAACAGCAGATGTTTTGCAGGCTGTAAAAGTTGTAAAAAATGTGGGAGCTAAAATACTTTCTATTGTGAACATCTCGACTTCTTCCTTGGCCAAAATCAGCGATTCATTTTTGACTATCGAGTGTGGGCCTGAAATAGGAGTAGCTGCAACCAAAAGTTTCACGGCACAATTGTCTCTAATCTATATGATAGTAGATACATTATGTAGTGGTTACCTAGGCTTTAAAACCAATAAACAATTTCTTGTTGGTGCACTTCGTGAAGCATTAGATTATGAAATTGAAATACGTGGTATTGCAGAAAAGCTTCGAGATGCACGGGATATTTATGTGCTCGGTAGATCAATTCATTATCCGATTGCACTTGAAGGAGCATTGAAAATAAAAGAACTGTCCTATATCCACGCAGAAGGCCTTGCTGCGGGCGAATTGAAACATGGACCATTGGCACTAATTGATAGAAATAGCTACGTAATAATTATAAACCCAGATGATTCTACTTCCGATAGTAATATTGCTAGTGCCCATGAAGTAAAAGCAAGAGGGGCTACGATAATTGGTATTTCTAATGCGCCAAATGAAATATACGACATATTTATTAAGATTCCATTTATACAGTGTAATGCCATCTATCCGATTATCGAAGTACTACCGTTTCAGCTTCTAGCATACTACCTGTCATTAGTAAAGAATATAGATCCAGACTATCCACGCAACCTTGCTAAATCAGTTACTGTGAGATAGAAATGTACACGTACTAACTCATTTATACTATTATATGATTGAGATATTTGAATATGGGGGGAGTAAAAACTGATGACATCTGGTGGGTACAGTAATTGAAGTTCTTTTATTATAGAGCTTAAAATCACCGAAATCTAGATACTCTAAGTTACCGTAAAAATATGACAGTTTTTAGTGATGGATATGAGAAATTGGTCTGTTTTCAATCAGTAAGCTAGTTTATTGGTGCTGACTCTGGTAGACAATGCACCGAAGTCCTTACTTATCCTACTAAAAATATTTAACTAACCGTCAGGTGGTCTAGCGGTCAATTCAGCTAAGTATACTTTTGATCCCTTACCAATTTTTATACTCCAAGAAATATACTACGGGTTATGAACAAATCTAACTCAACTGAAACAGGTATTGTTTCGCACATCGTCTATAGAGTACCCAAAAATAATCATGACGCAATGTTGCGAATCTGCAAAGAGGCCTATGATATGTTCAAGCAATACGGTATTCTCCACTATGACGCCTTCAAGCTTAGCAATACAGATGTACCAATGGAAGGATTTGCCAATATTGCAAGTGTCATTTCTGCCAATCAAGATGAGGAAGTTTGGATTGAGTCAATTTATTACAGAGATCGCCAACACATGGATGAAGTAATGACAAAGATGGAAAAGGACGAAGGAGCCGGCCAGATGATGAAACAATCAATGGATCTGCTGCCTCCGGGTGCCAAGTTCATCGTCGGTGACTTTGAACGTCTGAGTGTCTAGGTAGACATAGGATATAGCTCTCGTGCTTTAGAAAATAATGTTTTTCATGATCTCCGAACTGAATAGATCTTGCGTTAATGCATTGTACCACTGTCATATTATTTGGGTCAGCACATTTATGACAAGGAAAATAGGTCCAGGGCGACCATAGTACAAGCGCACCAGGTAACCCTACGCCTTCATCCCGCATCTTAAGAACAGAACCAGCTATTAATCCACCTCCAGCTGAATCTCCGTACATGGCAATATTATCAAGAGAATAACCTTGATCCTTTAATGCTTGTATAACTGAAACAACCTGATCAGTTGTTTGATTCCATTTCGAAAATGGGGCTAAACCATAATCCACGGAAATGACCCTAAGCCCTGTAATATTTGCTACTGGTGCAGCATTTCCTAATGTAGAATTAGCTCCTAAGATAGTGTATTCTCCACCATGTACATATATCAAAACTTTCCCGTTATCCTTCCAATCTTTTTGTTTGATGTCAAGTACATTTACGTCTCTCAATTTGGTAGCTCTGATAGTAGGTTGATAGCTATCTACAATCGGTTGAGACATTTGCATTGACATGGAACTTGTTTGTTGATTCAGTTCTTGCCAACCTTTCAAATCATCTGAGCTTGGTGTTACAAAAGTAGGCAAATTCGTTGTTAGACTTTTTAGTATTTCTTGAGCTCCTTTGGATATGGTTGGTGAAATATAGATCATTGAATCACTAATATTAGCTTGAGTAACGTTTGTAAGTTTCTCAAGTATATTAATATAATATAAAAATGGATATGGGAATGAAGATATAGCATTGAAGATATAGCATTGAAGATATAGCATAAATCAGATAGAAAATGTTTGCAATTTCTATCCATATCAACTTCTCTATGAAGAATAAGAATAGTTATCCTTAACCTGGTGACTGCCAAATGGATTTTTATAACTAACAGTTAGGTAATCCAATTTATCTCTAGAGATAAGAAGAATGCGCGTAAATTTACGTAGGGTTTTGCACGTTGGAACATTCTGTCAAGGTACCGTGACAAAATGTGCGTGACAAATGTCACTTTTGAAGAACCTAGCTATAAAAATTGGAAATAGAATATCACACCAAAATTTGCAAGAAACATACTCAACACAAATTTTCTCCTGCTTTGAGCTTTATCCATAATAATTACAGTTGGTGAGGGTGTCAACATAGATTTTGTGATCTCGGATTGTCATAAGAGACTTCAAAATTGCCACGCACTTTGACCTTCTCTTTAATAGTATTCACTTTCCCTTCGACTTTCCATTTACTACCATTTAGGTGAGATAACCGCGGAGCAGATGTCCACAATGTTCCCTCAGCAGTAACCTTTGCAATCCCCCTTTGATTTGGCATCATTTACCAACAGTCTCGAGCCTAACGATTGGACTCATCATTGACTGCATATATACCGGTATCTGTGTCTGTGGAGCTAAAGAGCTCGTGCTGGACCGAAGATGGTCTTTCGCCGAATGTATCACAATTGATAATTGACTGACCTGATTACACATCAATACGTGACAATTTCTACATATATCCTAATAATTTGATGCAATCTCTTTGCTGAAAATTTCTATTTGCTCATTAAAGTCACTTATTGGCCAAAAATGAATGCGCTTGACTCCGACATTGCGAAGTATATCTATCTTATTTTTGCAATGATCAACGGATCCAAATAGAAGTAATGATTCTAGATCTTCTGGTGGTCTCCCTAATCCTGGAGATAGTATGTTCTTTACCATTCTGTGAACCTTGTCCTTATCATTATCGATGTATCCAAACATACTCATCATGGAATTTTGAAATGATTCGGTATCCTTACCACTTTCACTCCTATATGAAAGAACTGTCTTCCATCTCTCTTTGAATTTCTCCGGTGTAATGTTATATGCAGATGCCATCCAGCCATCTCCGTACTTTGCTACTCTCTTTAGGCCTGCCTCAGAACCCCAACTTCCTATTAGAATTGGGGGATGTGGTTTCTGAACTGGTTGTGGCTCCGTAGATACGTTCCTCATTTTATAGTAAATCCCATCGAAATTTGCTAACCTTGGCTCGCCACTTTCTGTATTCCAAAGTAGCTGTAATACCTGTAAAGCCTCGTCGAACCTTTTCCACCTATCTTCATTGGATATTCCGCACACATCGTAGTCTTTTTTAGATGAACCAGGCCCGACACCTGCAAAGAGTCTGCCAGAAGATATGATATCTATTGAAGATAAAGCTCTGGCAGACATTATAGGATTTCTAATAACTATGTTTAAGATGGAAGTTCCTAGTTTGATCTTGTTGGTGATTCCTGCAACTGCAGACAACGTGGTTACAGCATCTAACCAACTTGCAGTAAATACAACATGATCATTTACACTTAATGAATCATATCCTAATTTTTCTGCCATACTTGCAAATGAAAGAATTTGTTCTCTTGAATGCGTATGGTTTCCTTCAAATCTTATAATAGGCAAATGTACTCCAAATGCAATGCCATTCATTAGCAAAGTTGTATCAATGAAATTGGATAAAAAGACTTGGTTACAAGCTAAAGTGATGTTGTACCTTGGTATGTAGTCTCTAGATTATAGACGAACTGTCTTTCAACGCTTAGGTAGCACACTACTCATGACAAAGTTTTTTTGAAAAATAAATACAGAATTCGATGTGCTTAGGCAGTCACAGTCAATGGTCTTTCTTCCAATTTTTCTGTTTCAATACTTTTCTTCTGCTTTATTGGCTTCATTAGATCTTTTTCTAGTTCTGGCTATTGTGCTTAAGTGCAGTGATAACCAATGGAAGAGTATTAATCTTAGAGAACATAATTACGTGTTGCTATTTTTTTGGGTCAAAGAAGTACTGTCATAAATAGTAGAGGAGAGGAAAGATTTCATACGGCCTTGAGGCTGTTGGAGTGAAATATTACAAACAGTTTGTTTGCGATAAGTGCAGGAGATTCTTTAAGAGAGGGATTCCAGGCTACAATCCTACTACTACTACCGTTGCCTCAAAACTAATAAGCAGCTCTTCTAAATAACATAACAGAAAAAACGACGTAGATATAATACCATAAGGTTATATCATTAAGTTAACAAGATTTACGTAAAGCAAACTATTTCTTAATGGTATCTGGAACTAGTAGACACCTATAGCTGTAACTGGTGTAGATATACCTTCTATGTTGATACAGATTCTTACCTTTTCTTTGTCTCTAATATATTTATATGAGAAACGTATATTAACATTATGGTAAAGTCTTTTCTTGGGCGTTCCGTCCTCGAGGCAGTTAAATTGGCTATATTGGTATCAATCGTTGCAGTCAGTACACTTGCCTTAACGGACAACATAGATGCAAGGACAGGAGGAAGCGACAGTGTAGCAGCAGGGTCCTCTGATAGTGAAAGTGTAGGAGCCGGATTCAAAACCGCCGTGTGTGGTCCAGATGCTGCACATGCATGCCAAACGTCTGCTGGATAATAGCATCATATATTAGGTGAATAACAAACCTCACGCTTCTTTTTTTAGTGCCAATACTGAAGTGACATTCTAAACGCATCAAAGGCGTCGTCATTACTAGTAACGGGGTTCTAATAACTAGAAACGATAGACTTTTCTCCTTTGATAAGGATTGGGCTATTGACTTAGTCAGTGTTTATTTCAAAGGAGACAATGAACCAACAACAGCCGACTCCGGCCCTACGGCAAATAGTGATTGATATCATTTCCTTAGTCTTGGTTTGGTCAATAAGATATGACACTAGAGCTAGTCATTAAGTGAAGGAGAAAATAAATGTCGTATAGGTCTCTCCACAGTTCATGCACTAATGCTAATGAGGAATTCACCTGCTCCCCACCCTAAATCTGGTGTGGCAGCAGCGACATATTCTATCGCTAGTCTTTACTCTGATCTGGCATGGTTTGCACATTAGCCCATACTTATAATTTGAATGAGGGGAACTTACCTTGTCGTATAGTCTGTTGCACATACCTTTGCAAAAGGTCATTACTGATCAGACGTGCCTCACAGTGATTTAATCATATTGCACATTTTATACTTTAAACTATTACTTCAAGGCAGCTGGCTTTAGTCTTCTGCGAGTTGACGCCGAGCGTGGCATTCTACTATCGCTTCCTGATTGCTGTTATTGTCGTTGTCGCTTTGCTTTATGAACTCTGTAAAGTTGGTATAACCCATTATGCTGTTACAGTAAATGCAAATCCATCTCATGAGTAGGAACTATTA
>Ga0214469_1000594_pt1 | contig 12715 bp, 8 predicted proteins | sample RVTome_10_FD_187340 | JGI IMG/M metagenome (GOLD analysis project Ga0214469, IMG submission 187340) | Soil microbial communities from uranium-contaminated site in the Upper Colorado River Basin, Wyoming, United States - RVT153D57 HiSeq ... | reverse complement strand
TAGGAGGACCACGCCGCCGGTGACGCGTCGACCATGGTGATGGCCGGGACGCCGGTCAGGGCGAACACGCCACCCGCGACGGCGGCCCCCACCATGTCCTTGCCGGCGTTGAAGGCGACCTTCCGCGGGACCTGCGTCACCAGCGGCTTGCCGACCACCGAGCCGGCCGCGACACAGACCACCGCCCAGGGCACCGGCAGGAGCGCCACCGCGACCAGCAGCGAGGCGCTGGAGACCGTGATCGTGTACTGCGCGCGCGGGTTGAGCCGCACCCGGCAGCTGTTGGCCACCACCACCAGCCCGGCCACGACCACCGGGTGCAACGCCGACGCGGGTGCCGACAGATGGAACGCGGCCCAGCCCACGCAGACGAGGCCGGTGACGACTACGAGACCGACGAGGACGTTGAGCATCCTCTCGGTCTCGCGGTCTGTCATCGGCCAACCTCGATCGGTAGCAGCACCACGCCACACGCGTGGAGACAGGCTACCGCACCGAGTGTGAGGAGGGCATCCTTCCGGCCCGCCGCTCCGCCGCGGTTACGTCCAGTTCCCAGTACGCATCTCTGACCCCTCTCGCTTCGTGCTGGTGCTGACGTTGAGGCTAAGGTAGAGATACAGCGGGTACGCGGTTAAGTTGCCGGTTCGTACGGTAATCGGGGAATCCTCTATTTCACGTCTTTGGTAAGGTTGTCCCGCTAGTCTGTCCATTACACGGCAAAGGTCCGACGCGGAGCGTGAGCAGCCACGTTGTCAGCGGTACGCGATCCGCCCGGGCTACGGGACGACGCTGACCATCCGGCCGGGGACCACGATCACCTTGCGCGGATCCCGGCCGCCGAGGTGACCGGCGACCGCGGCCAGCGCCGCCTCGCGTACCTGCTCCTCTGCGGCGTCGGCGGCGACCTCGATCCGGGCCCGGACCTTTCCGGCCACCTGCACCGGATAGGTCACCGACTCGGCCACCAGCGCGGCCGGGTCGGCGACCGGGAACGGATGGTAGGCCAGCGACTCCGGGTGGCCCAGCCGGTGCCAGAGCTCCTCGGCCAGGTGCGGCGCGAACGGGGACAGCATCAGCAGCAGCGGCTCGACCAGCGCCCTGGGCGCGCCGCCGGCACCGGCGACCGCGGTCGCCCGGTTGGTCAGCTCGATCAGCTTGGCCACCGCGGTGTTGAACCGCAGGCTCTCCAGGTCAGACCGGACCGCGTCGATCACCCGGTGCAGCAGCCGGTGGGTCTGGTCGTCCAGCGGCGCGCCAGTGACCCGGGTGGCGCCGGACTCCTCGTCGACCACCAGCCGCCAGACCCGCTGCAGGAACCGGTAGGACCCGACCACCGCCCGGGTCTCCCAGGGCCGGGACACGTCCAGCGGACCCATCGACATCTCGTACACCCGGAACGTGTCCGCGCCGTACTCCTGGCACATGTAGTCCGGGGTGACCACGTTCTTGAGCGACTTGCCCATCTTGCCGTACTCCCGGCGGACCTCGGTCCCGTCGTGGAAGAACCGGCCGTCCCGCTCGACCACCTCGTGGGCCGGGAGGTAGAAGCCGCGCGCGTCGACATAGGCGTACGCCTGGATGTAGCCCTGGTTGTAGAGCCGCCGGAACGGCTCGAACGACGACACGTGGCCCAGGTCGTAGAGCACCTTGTGCCAGAACCGCGCATACAGCAGGTGCAGCACCGCGTGCTCCACCCCACCGACGTAGAGGTCCACCCCGCCGCAGTCGCCATCGGACTGCGGGCCCATCCAGTATCGTTCGTTGGCCGGGTCGACCAGCGCCCGGTCGTTGGTCGGGTCCAGGTAGCGCAGCTCGTACCAGCAGGAGCCGGCCCACTGCGGCATCACGTTGGTCTCCCGCGTGTAGACCTGCGGCCCGTCCCCCAGGTCCAGCTCCACCCGCGTCCACTCCCGGTTACGCGACAGTGGAGTCTCCGGAGTGGAGCCGGCGTCGTCCGGGTCGAACGTCTTCGGGGAGAAGTCGGCCACCTCCGGCAGCTCCACCGGCAGCTGCGACTCGGGCAGCGCCACCGGCAGCCCCGTGCCGTCGTAGACGATCGGGAACGGCTCGCCCCAGTAACGCTGCCGGGAGAACAGCCAGTCCCGCAGCCGGTAGGTGACCGCCGCCTCGCCGTGGCCGTGCTCCACCAGCCACTCGATGATCCGGGCCTTTGCCGCGGCCACGTCCAGCCCGTCCAGGAAGCCCGAATTGACGGCTGGCCCGTCACCCAGGTAGGCCCTGCCCTCGCTCTGCTTGTCGCTTCGGCCCGCAAGCTCGCCGAAGCCGTCCGGCGGCTGGACGGTCCGGACGATCGGCAGGTCGAACCGCTCGGCGAACTCCCAGTCCCGCTCGTCCTGCCCGGGCACCGCCATGATCGCCCCGGTGCCGTAGCCGGCCAGCACGTAGTCGGCCACGAACACCGGGATCCGGGCGCCGTTGGCCGGGTTGGTCGCGTACCCACCGGTGAACACCCCGGTCTTCTCCCGGGTGTCGGCCTGCCGCTCCGCCTCGGTCTTGCCGGCGGCCGCCTTCCGGTAGGCCGCCACCGCCTCCCGCGGGGTGGCGTGGCCGCCGGCCCAGGACGCCTGCGTGCGGTCCGGCCACGCCACCGGCACCAGCGCGTCGACCAGCGGGTGCTCCGGTGCCAGCACCATGTAGGTGGCACCGAACACAGTGTCCGGTCGGGTGGTGAACACCCGGATCGGACCGGCATCCGTCTCGAAGTCGATGGACGCCCCGACCGAGCGGCCGATCCAGTTCCGCTGCATCAGCTTGATCGGCTCCGGCCAGTCCAGCGTGTCCAGATCGTCCAGCAGCCGGTCGGCGTACGCGGTGATCCGCATCATCCATTGCTTGAGCTTGCGGGTGAACACCGGGAAGTTGCCACGCTCCGAGCGGCCGTCCGGGGTGACCTCCTCGTTGGCCAGCACCGTGCCCAGCCCCGGGCACCAGTTCACCGGCGCCTCGCTCAGGTAGGCCAGCCGGTGGTCATCCACGATCGTCCGCCGCTCGATCCCGGACAGCTCCGTCCACCGGCGACCGTCCGGGGTCGGGCGCCGGCCGGACTCGTACTCCGCGATCAGCTCGGCGATCGGCCGGGCCCGGCCCGCCGCCGGGTCGAACCAGGAGTTGAAGATCTGCAGGAAGATCCACTGGGTCCAGCGGTAGTAGGGGATGTCGGTGGTGGCCACCGAGCGCCGCTGGTCGTAGGCCAGGCCGAGCCGGCGCAGCTGCGCCCGGTATCGGACGATGTTGGCCTCGGTGGTGGTACGCGGGTGGGTGCCCGTCTCCACCGCATACTGCTCGGCCGGCAGGCCGAACGCGTCGAACCCCATCGGGTGCAGCACGTTGTGTCCCGCCATCCGGGCGTACCGCGTATAGCAGTCGGTGCCGATGTAGCCCAGCGGGTGGCCGACGTGTAGCCCCTCGCCCGAGGGATAGGGGAACATGTCCAGCACGAGCAACTTCGGCGCGCCGGCCCGGGGGTGGTCCGGATCGGCCAGCGGCCCGACCGGGTTCGGCGCGTGGAAGGTGCCGCGGGCGTCCCAATGGTCCTGCCAACGCGCCTCGATGTCACCGGCCAGCCGGGCGGTGTAGCGGTACGGAGGGACGTCCGCTTCGTTCTGGTCTGCACTGCCAACGCTGCTCATGACGCGGGGAGTGTACCGCGAGGTGCACGAACCGGTGCACTCCGGATAGCCTGATGGGAACGTCAGTCCATGCGGGGACGGTCGCGACGCGCGTCCGGCGGGCTTGCGAACCCAACGGTGGGTCTACGGCGTGTTAGTGGGCAGCCGCCACCGGAACGACGAGGAGGATGCCAGTGACCGTTCCACGCAGCCAGGAGGAGCTGGGCGGCGCCGTCCCGCTGGACGAGTTCCGGACCCGGACCGACGCGATCGTGAGCAACATCGAGCGGGTGATCGAGGGCAAGACCGCGACGGTCCGGCTGGCGCTGTCGGTGCTGCTGGCCGAGGGCCACCTGCTGATCGAGGACGTGCCCGGGGTCGGCAAGACCAAGCTGGCCAAGGCGCTGGCCCGCTCGATCGACTGCTCGGTGCGCCGGATCCAGTTCACCCCGGACCTGCTGCCCAGCGACGTGACCGGGGTCAGTGTCTACAACCAGGACAATCACGACTTTGAGTTCAAGCCTGGCGCGATCTTCGCCAACCTGGTGGTCGGGGACGAGATCAACCGAGCCTCCCCGAAGACCCAGTCGGCGCTGCTGGAGTGCATGGAGGAGCGGCAGGTCACGGTCGACGGCACGACCTACCAGCTGCAGGTCCCATTCATGGTGATCTCCACCCAGAACCCGATCGAGATGGAGGGCACCTACCCGCTGCCGGAGGCGCAGCGGGACCGGTTCACCGCCCGGATCGCGATGGGCTATCCGGACGCCGGGGCGGAGCTGGCGATGCTGGACGCGCACGGCGCCACCGACCCGCTGTACGCGCTGGCGCCGGTCTCGGACGCCGAGTCCGCCCGCCGGCTGATCGCGACGGTCCGGGAGGTCTACGTCGCCGACGAGATCAAGCAGTACGCGGTCAACCTGGTCACCGCCACCCGGGAGTCGCCCGACCTGCGGCTGGGTGCCTCTCCCCGGGCCACCCTGCACCTGCTGCGGACCGCCCGGGCGATCGCCGCGCTGGACGGCCGCGACCATGTGATCCCGGACGACCTGCAGTCGCTGGCGGTCCCGGTGCTGGCCCACCGGGTGATCTCCACTGCCGAGGCCCAGCTCTCCCGGCGCACCACCGACGCGATCATCGCCGACATCGTGCACCGGCTGCCGCTGCCCTCGGAGCGCCAGCGCTCGCCGTACCAGCGCCCGACCAACACCGACGACGCCCAGTACCAGCCCCGGCGGGGATAGCGGAGGTGACGGTGAGCGCAGCGAACGAGCGAGGGCCGGCAGCGAGGCGCCGCGGAGCAAGCCGAGCGGTCAACCGGCCCGAGCGGAGGTGACGGTGTGGTCGAGGCACTGCACGGGCTGACCACCCGGGGGCGCTCCTTCCTGGCGGCCGCGGCGGCCGCCGGGCTGTCCGCGCTGATCCTGGGCGAGAAGGACCTGCTACGGGTGGCCCTGCTGCTCGCCGTGCTGCCGCTGCTGGCCGCCGGCTACGTCGGCCGCAGCCGGTACCGGCTCGCCTGCTCCCGGAGGCTGGAGCCGCACCGGCTGCCGGTCGGCGCCAGCGCGCAGGTCCGGCTCCGGCTGCAGAACCTGTCCCGGCTGCTGACCGGCACCCTGCTACTGGAGGATCGGCTGCCGTACGCGCTCGGCTCCCGGCCCCGGCTGGTGCTGGAACGGCTGGCCGGCAACCAGGCCACCTCGGTCACGTACACAGTCCGGGCCGACGTGCGCGGGCGATACGAGGTCGGGCCGCTGGTGGTCCGGCTGACCGACCCGTTCGGGCTGTGCGAGCTTACCCGTTCCTTCCCCAGCGTGGACCGGCTGACCGTGATCCCGCAGGTGGTGCCGCTGCCGGCGATCCGGCTGGCCGGTGAGTACACCGGCACCGGCGAGAGCCGCGCCCGGTCGGTCGCGGTGCATGGCGAGGACGATGCCGCCACCCGCGAATACCGGCACGGGGACGACCTGCGCCGGGTGCACTGGCGCTCCACCGCCCGGGTCGGCGAGCTGATGGTCCGCCGGGAGGAGCAGCCCTGGGAGAGCCGGGCCACGGTGGTGCTGGACACCCGGGCGTTCGCGCACCGCGGCGAGGGGCCGGCGGCCAGCTTCGAGTGGGCGGTCTCGGCCGCCGCCAGCATCGCGCTGCACCTGCGGCACGCCGGCTACCGGCTGCGGCTGGTCTCGCCCACCATCGACGTAAACGCCACCGACGCGGCCGGCGACGGGACCCTGCTGGACCACCTCGCCGAGGTTCGCACCCGCGGTCGCTCCGACCTGGCCACGCTGGTCGACCAGGTCCGCGGCCGGTCCGACGGCGGGCTGGTGATCGGGCTGTTCGGCCTGCTCACGCCGCCCGAGGCCGAGGTGCTGGCCGGGCTGCGCGGCAGCGGGGTCACCTGCGTGGGGTTCCTGATCGACAGCAGCAGCTGGCTGAACCTGCCGGCCGAAGCCCGGGCCGAGGCCGACCGCGAGCACAACGCCGCGGTGGTCGCGTTGCTGGACGCCGGCTGGCGGGTGATCAGCGTGAGCCACGGCGCCAGCCTGGAGGCGCTGTGGCCGCAGGCCGCCCGCGGCTCGCAGGGCTTCGCGATGCGGGCCGCGCTGGCCGAGACCGTCTCCGGAGGACGCCGATGACCGCCCCGTCGACACCGGCCCGGCCCCCGGGCCCGGCCCGCCCGCCCGGTGGCGCCGGCCGGCACCACCTCGGGGTGGTCGCGGGGGCGGCGACCCTGCTGGCCAGCGCACCGATGGTGTCGATGTTCCAAGGACTGGGCTGGCTGGTGCACAGCGCGTTCGCGGTGGCCGCGATCGTGGCCGCCGCGACCGCCGCCCGGGCGCTGCGGGCGCCGGCTGGGGTGCAGGTCCTGGCGATGCTGGGCGCGCTGGTGGTCGCGCTGACCTGGCTGTTCCGCAGCGGCGAGGAGTTCCTGGGGCTGCTGCCCAGCGGCGCCACCCTGGCACACTTCAACGACCTGCTGGCCGAGGTGCCGGCGGTGGTGCGGAACGAGACCGTGCCGGTGGTCACCGGGGACGGGCTGTTGCTGATCACCACGCTCGGGATCGGGCTGGTGGCGATCATGGTCGACCTGGCCGCGGTCAGGATGCGCCGTCCGGCGCTGGCCGGCCTGCCGATGCTGGCGATCTACTCCGTGCCGGTGGCGGTCCACCTGGACAGCGTCCCCTGGTGGACGTTCGCGATCGGGGTGGCCGGCTTCCTCTGGCTGCTCGGCAGCGACAACCTGGACCGGGTGCGCCGGTTCGGGCGCCGGTTCACCGGCGACGGGCGGGACGTGGAGCAGTGGGAACCCTCGCCACTGGCCGCGGCCGGCCGCCGGCTGACCGTGATCGGGCTGCTGATCGCGGTGACGCTGCCGCTGGTGGTGCCGGGCATGACCACCGGCCTGGTGGACCGGTTCGGCTCCGGGATCGGCGAGGGCGGGGAGGGCGGCCAGGGCGGAGCGCCGACCGCGGTGAACCTGTTCGCGGCCCTGGACGGGCTGCTCAACCAGGAGCAGACCGCCGAGCTGCTGCGGATCACCACCGACGACCCGGAGCCGTTCTACCTGCGGATCGGGGTGGCCGACCGGATCACTGAGGACGGCTTCGACCACCGCGCTCCAGACGGCGGCCCGGTGTCCGAGGCGGTGCCCGGCCCGCGCGATCCCCGGTTCGGAGTCACGTACCACACGCACCAGGCCGAGGTCGAGATCCTCAACTGGGACATGAACCGGCTGCCGGTCTTCTCCGAGCTGACCGGGATCTCCGGGCCGGACGACGAGTGGCGCTACGACCCGAACCAGCAGGTGGTCTTCGCCGACGGCAGCCGGGCCGCCGGGCTTGCGTACTCCTTCGGATACCAGCGCCCGGAGTACGATCCGGGCGCGCTGCGCCGGGCCGTCCCGCTGCGCGGCGACCACCCGATCCAGCGCGAGTACGCCGAGGTGATCGCCCAGGAGCGGGTCAGCGACCAGGTCGACCAGCTGGTCGAGGGGATCAGCAGCCCGTACCAGCGGGTGCTGGCGATCCTCGGGTTCTTCTCCCGGGAGAACGACTTCAGCTACAGCCTGGACACCGGCTCGGAGGTGACCGGGTCGGCGATCGTGGACTTCCTGTTCGAGAACCGGACCGGCTTCTGCGTGCAGTATGCGGCCGGGATGGCCTGGATGGTCCGGGAGGCCGGGCTGCCGGCCCGGGTGGCGGTCGGGTTCACCAAGGGCAACCAGCGTACCGGCGACACCTACCTGCTGACCAACCACAACCTGCACGCGTGGACCGAGGTCTACCTGAACCAGTTCGGCTGGGTGCCGTTCGACGCCACCCCACGCAACTCGATCGCCGGGTCGGCCAGCCCGCCCTGGGCACCGGACCCGAACGCGCCACCCGACCCGAACACCCCCGGCGGCGTGACCGGACCCGACCCCGACGGCCCGAACGGTCCGCTGCCCGGCGACAACTCGCTGGAGGGCCTGGCCCCGGAGCCGGGCGGCGGCCCGCTCGGCCCGCTGCCGGACGAGTCCCGCTGGCAGGAGTGGCTGCTGGCCGGGGCGGCGGTGCTGGCGGTGCTGCTGGTGCTGCCGGCACTGCGCCGGGTGCAGCTGCGGCGGCGGAGGCTGCCCCGCCGGCCATCCGGGCCGGCCCCGGTGGCCGCTGGCGACGACCCCGGCCCCGGAGTGATTACCAGCGCCGAGCCGGCCGCGGCCGCCCGACACCGGGCGCACGCGGTCTGGGACGAGCTGCTGGACACGATGGTCGACTTCCGGGTGCCGATCAACCCGGCCGAGTCGCCGCGGGTCACCGCCGACCGGCTGGTCCAGGAGTACCGGCTGGCCGCCGACCCGGCCATCGACCCGGCCACTGGCGACCAGTCCGGAGCGCCGCCGGCCGCCGACGGGATGCGGCTGCTCGGGCTTGCCGAGGAGCGTGCCCGCTACGCCCGGGAGCCGCTGCCGGCGACCGGGCTGGTCGGGGCGCTGCGGGCGGTCCGGCGGGCGCTGGCCGGCCGGGCCGGCTGGCGGGTCCGGCTGCGGGCGGCGCTGCTGCCCCCCTCCACCCTGCTCCGGTGGCGGACCGCCGCCGGTGACGCGGTGGCCAGGATGGCGCTCACGGCCGGGCGGCTGGGCGAGGCGGCTGGCCGGCTGTCCCCCCGCCGGCTGCTCCACTCCACCCGGACCGGCTAGGAGGCTCACCCCACCAAGCGCGGTACTTCCATTAAAGTAGAATTGTCCCGTTTTGGATAAACGGAAGACAGCCTATTGATGTCACGATGTGACCACCCGAGATCAGCGCGGGATGGGACCGGTCAGCGGTTTCCCTCGGGACGGCGGCGCCACCGCTCCTCGAGCCGGTCGATCAGTGAGGACCGGCGACGGGTGGCGCGGCTGGCTGTGCCGTCCACCGCATGCAGGGTCGGGTTCTTCGCGCGCCGCTGCGACTGCATCGCGAACGCCGCCCCGCCGAGCATCACCAGGAACCCGCCGGCACCCAGCGGGAGCAGGTTGTTCACCGTGCCGAAGACCACGAGGCCGAGTCCGATGATGACGACAAGCACGGCGAGGACCAGCCGCCGGCGCGCGTGCACCCGCGGGTCGGTGGCGCGCACGGCCGAGGCGAACTTCGCGTCCTCGGCGAGCGACCGCTCGATCTGCTCGAACGCCCGCTGCTCATGTTCCGAGAGCGGCACGATTCTCCTCCCCGGTCGTCAGACCGCAGCAACCGGCTAGCTGCTTACCGCAAGTCTACGGGGGCGTCGCCCGGTCGGAAAGCGGGACGGCTGGCGTTGCTGCCACATTTTCCGGGCGCATCGTACCCGGTCCGGTCGGGAGCAGACTGGCCGGGCGCACCACCGGACCGCCGAACCGGGCGGCCGCGGCGTCGGCGGCCGTCTCCGCGTCCCGCCAGCCGTGCGCCGGCTCGCCCAGCACCGGCTGGTGCCCTGCCCCACCGGCCGGGACCAGCCCCTCCACCCGCACGCCGACCAGCCGGATCCGGTCGCCCGGGGCGAGCGCCTGGAACAGCGACCAGGCGGTCCCGAAGACCTCCCGGGCCACATCGGTCGGGCTGGTCAGGGTCCGGGACCGGTGGACGGTCCGGAAGTCAGCCAGCCGGACCTTGATTGCGACGGTCCGGCCGGCCTGCCCGGCAGCGCGTAGCCGGACCGCGGTCCGGCCGGCCAGCGCCAGCAGGGTCCGGCGCACCGTGTCCGGGTCGGCCACGTCGGTGTCGAAGGTCGTCTCGGCGCTGATCGACTTCTCCACCAGCTCCGGGTCCACCCGCCGTGGGTCGCGGCCCCAGGCCAGCTGGTGCAGCTGCTCGGCGGCGGCGTTGCCGACCGCGCTCCGGAGCAGCCCGACCGGGGCCCGTGCCAGCTCTCCGACCGTGCGCAGGCCGAGCCGGTGCAGCGCCTCGGCCGCGCGCTCCCCCACCCCCCACAGCGCCGCCACCGGCAACGGATGCAGGAACGCCTGGACCAGCCCGGCCGGCACCACCAGCAGCCCGTCCGGCTTGGCGCGGGCCGAGCCCAGCTTGGCCACGAACTTGCTCGGCGCCACCCCGACCGAGCAGCTCAGCCCGACCTCGGTGGCGACCCGGCGGCGGATCAGCGCGGCCACCTGCGCCGGCCGGCCCAACAGTCGGCCGGCTCCGGCCACATCGAGGAACGCCTCGTCCAGCGAAAGCGGCTCGACCAGCGGGGTGGTGTCCCGGAAGATCGCCATCACCGCCCGGGAGGCCTCCGCATACGCCGGGAAGTCCGGCGGCAGGAACACCGCTTGCGGGCACCGGGCCCGGGCCTGCGCGGTCGGCATCGCGCTGCGCACGCCGGCCGCCCGGGCCGGATAGCTGGCCGAACTGACCACCCCTCGCGGACCCAGCCCTCCGACCACCACCGGCTGCCCGCGCAGCTGCGGCCGGCGCCGGATCTCCACCGAGGCGAAGAACGCGTCCATGTCCGCGTGCAGGATCGGGCAGCCGGTGTCGTCGCCATCCGGCCCGAACCGGCGGTCGGCCTCCCGCGGCACCGCCTGGCTACGCCCCATGCCGACGAGACTAGCCCCCCGATCCGACTCCTCCGCTTGGTTGATCATGACCTGTGTTCATGATCAACCAAGCGGCGGAGTCACGACCAGCAGCGGGATCCGCATCTCGGCCGGGGTGAACGAGCCGTGGAAGGCGACCAGCTGGCCGACCCGCTCCGGCTCGATCCCGGTGGCCAGCACCGCGTACCGGTCCCGGCAGGCCACCACCACGTCGCCGATCCGGGGCAGATGGGCCGGGTCGACCGGCCCGAACCAGCCGGCCGCCACCGCCTCGTCCCGGCCGGCCACCCAGGCCGCGTCGCCGAGCACCTCCCGCCAGGCGGCGGCCACGTCACCGGCCGCCCCGGGCACAGTGTGCAGGTAGCGCACCCGCGGTTCGCCGGCCAGCACCGCCACCCCGGCCTGCAGCCGCGGGTCGGCGGCGATGTCGAACCGGTGCCCGGCCGGCACGTCCAGCTGCCCGTGGTCAGCGGTGACCAGCAGCGCGGCGTCCGCCGGCAGGCCGCCGACCAGCCGGTCCAGCAGCCGGTCCAGCCCGGCGGCGGCGTCTCGCCAGGCCGTCGAGTCGACCCCGAACCGGTGGCCGGCCGTGTCCAGGTCCGGGTGGTAGCCGTACACCAGCACCGGTGGCTCGCCGCTGGCGAGCGCGGCCAGGATCCCACCGGCCAGCGCGTCGAGGTTGTCGGCCGGCCGGTACGCCCCGCCCCGCCAGGCCGCGCTGGTCAGCCCGCTGCCGGCGTAGTCCCCGCGGGCGACCACGGTGACCGTCGCGCCGGCTGCCGCCGCCCGCCCGAACTGGGTCGGCAGCGGCTGCCAGCGGAGCGGATCCGGGTCGCCGGTCCAGTCGATGTGGTTGAGCACCCGGTCGCTGCCGGGCACCCGGACCGTGAACCCGAGCAGCCCGTGCCCGCCCGGCGGGGCGCCGGTGCCGAGGCTGGCGAGGCTGGTCGGGGTGGTGGACGGGAACGCCGCGGTCAGCTCCCGCAGCCGGCCCAGCCGGCCAGCGGCCGCATCGGCCAGCATGGGCGCTACCGGGACGGCCAGCGGCAGCAGCTCGTACCCGAGCCCGTCCACCAGCAGCACCGCCACCCGCCGCACCCCGGCCAGCTGGCCGGCCAGGCCGAGCGGGTCGGCGCCGCCGGCATCGAGTCCCAGTGCGGCCACCACGCCCGGTAGTACCTCGGCCAGGCTGCTGTGGCCGTAGGTTGGCCGGGTCAGGTCCATCCGGCCGCTCAGCGGGCCGCCAGCCGGGCGAACAGGTGCAGCTGGGCGGCGATGTCCCGGTACGGAGGCCGGGCCGACAGCCGGGTCTCCAAGGCCAGCAGGGTCTCCGGGTCCGCGTCGGCCACCGCCGCCGGGATCAGGTCGGCCAGCACCCGGATTCCGTGGATCTCCTCCAGCACCAGACCCGCCCCGGTCACCAGGGCCGTGGCCGTGGCCGGGTCGAACCGGCGCCGCAGCGTGTCCGCCGGGCCGGCCCGCCCGTCCCCGCCGGTGTGCACGGCAGCCGCTGCGGCGAGGTGCCCGCTCATCGCCCGGGCCAGCACGGCGTGCGCCCGGCCGGCGACCAGCACGCTGGCCGCCCCGCCCGGCCGCAGCGCCCCGGCCACCGCCCGCAGCACCTCCCCCGGGTCGTCCACCACCTCCAGCAGGCTGTGGCAGAGCACCAGGTCGGCCGCGCCGGGCGGGACCAGATCGGCCAGCCGGTCCCCGTCGCCCTGGACCGCGCCGACCCGGTCCGGCACGCCCGCGTCGGCCGCCCGCCGGGTCAGCGCCGCCAGCGCGTCCGGGCTGGGGTCGACCACCGTCACCCGGTGCCCGGCCCGGGCCAGCGGCACCGCGAACCCGCCGGTGCCGCCCCCCACGTCGACCACTGCCAGCTCCCGGCCGGCCTGCCGGTCCAGCTCCGCCGACAGCACCTGCCACACCACGGCGGTACGGGGGGTGGCCTGCGGCGGGACGAGCGTGCGCTCCATGCCCCGAGCCTAGAGCAGCACCCGCCTACCGGGGACGAGCGCGGGCCGGGCGCCGCGGGACCGGGCGACGCGGG
>Ga0214469_1000592_pt1 | contig 12731 bp, 14 predicted proteins | sample RVTome_10_FD_187340 | JGI IMG/M metagenome (GOLD analysis project Ga0214469, IMG submission 187340) | Soil microbial communities from uranium-contaminated site in the Upper Colorado River Basin, Wyoming, United States - RVT153D57 HiSeq ... | reverse complement strand
CGAGGCGGGGATGTCGGTCGACGTGATGCGGCGCTTCCCCGAGGCGGGCGTGCCCGCGCTCGGCGTCTGCCTCGGCCACCAGTCGCTCGTGCAGGCGTTCGGCGGCAGGGTCGTCCGCCACGTCCCCGTGCACGGCAAGGCGACCGAGATCGAGCACGACGGCAGTGGGCTGTTCGCCGGGCTGCCGAGCCCGCTGACCGTCGGCCGCTATCACTCGCTGGTGGCCGACCCGGAGCTGCCGGATGCGCTTGCCGTGACCGCCCGCGGCGGCGGCGTCGTGATGGCCGTCCGCCACCGCGAGCTGCCCGCGATCGGCGTCCAGTTCCACCCCGAGTCCGTCCTCACCCCCGACGGCAAGCGCCTGCTGGAGAACTTCCTTGGCGATCCTGACTGAGGCGATCGACGCGCTGGCCTCGCGTCGCGACCTGACCGTCGAGCAGACGGCGGCGGTGCTGGCGGAGATCATGGAGGGCAACGCCTCAGAGGTCCAGACCGCGGCGGTGCTGATCGCGCTGCGCACGAAGGGGGAGACCGTCGACGAGCTGGTCGGCCTCGCCACCACCATGCGCCGTCTCGCGACGCCGGTGAAGACCGACCGCGACGACCTGATCGACACCGCGGGGACCGGCGGCGGGCGCCCGACCTTCAACGTCTCGACCACGGCGGCGCTGATCGCCGCCGGTGCCGGCTGCGCGGTCGCCAAGCACGGCAACCGGTCGGCGACGGGCCTGTCGGGGTCGGCCGACGTGCTGGAGGCGCTCGGAGTCCGGATCGACCTCGGCCCGCGGGAGGTCGCCCGCTGCATCGAGGAGGCCGGCTTCGGCTTCATGTTCGCGCCCGCCCACCACGGCGCGACGCGCTTCGTCGTCCCCGTCCGCAAGGAGCTCGCCGTCCGCACCATCTTCAACTTCCTCGGCCCGCTCACCAACCCCGCGGGTGCGCGGCGCCAGGTGATCGGCGTCTCGGACCCGGCGTTCCTGGACACGATCGCGGGCGCGCTGGCGAAGCTGGGCGCCCGCAAGGCGCTGGTAGTGTCCAGCGCCGACGGTCTGGACGAGATGAGCACCTCGGGCACAACGCGCGTCGTAGAGGTCGACGGGCCAGAGCTTCGCTCCTACGAGGTGTCCCCGGAGGACGTCGGGCTGGCGCGCGCCCGCCCCGAGCAGCTGTCCGGCGGCACGCCCGACGCCAACGCGGAGACGACGCGCCGGATCTTCGACGGTGAGAGCGGCCCTCGGCGCGACCTGGCCGTGCTGAACGCGGGCGCCGCGATCTACGTCTCCGGCCGCGTCGACACGCTCGAGGTCGGCGTGCGCGAGGCCGAGGCGGCGATCGACGACGGGCGCGCCGCGGCGAGCCTGGACCGGCTGGTGGCGATGACCAAGGAGCTTGCCCCGGCATGAGCGTGCTCGAGCGGATCGTGGAGGACACCCGCGGAGAGGTGCATCGCCGCCGCGCGTCGATGCCGCTGGCGCGGCTGGAGGCGGTCATCGCCGATCGGCCCGAGGGGCGGCCGTTCGAGGAGGCCCTGCTGCGGCCGGGCATCTCGGTGATCGCCGAGCACAAGCGCCGGTCGCCGTCCGCCGGAACCATTCGCAAGGGCGCCACGGTCGACGACATCGTGGCCGCGTACGAGCGCGGCGGCGCCACGGCGGTCTCGGTCCTGACCGAGCCGTTCCACTTCGGCGGATCGCTCGACGACCTGCGCGCGGCGCGGGCGGCCACGGCCCTGCCGGTGCTGCGCAAGGACTTCATCGTCGACCCCTACCAGCTCTACGAGTCGGCGGCGGCCGGCGCCGACGCGATCCTGCTGATCGTCGCCGCCCTCGATCCCGACCCGCTCTACGAGCTCCTGCGCGAGGCGCGCGCGCTCGACCTCGACGCGCTCGTCGAGGTCCACAACGAGCCCGAGCTGGAGATCGCCCTCTCGGTCGAAGCGGACATCGTCGGGATCAACAACCGCGATCTCGTCGACTTCTCCGTCGACGTCGAGCGCACCTACGAGCTGCTGTCCGACGTCCCCGCGGGCAAGACCGTGGTCTCGGAGTCCGGCTTCTCCACGCGCGAGGAGCTCGACGAGCTCGAGCGCGTCGGAGTCGACGCGGTGCTGATCGGGGAGACCCTGATGCGCGCCGACGACGTCGAGGCGGCGTGCCGCGAGCTCAGCGGCGGCGACCTCGACGTTTAGACGCCACTAACCGAGCGGAGCGACCCTAGACGTACATGACGCGCCGCCAGTTCGCAGTGCCGGTCGTCGCGGCCCTGCTGGGCGGCGCCGTCACGGCTGCGGCGATGATCGCGAGCAGCGGCAGCGCGGGCACGATCACGCGCCAGCAGGGCCTGCTCGACCTCGAACCCGGCGAGCAGCTGACCTCGACGCAGATCTACGAGCGCGCCGCCCCCGGCGTCGTCGCCGTCCGCGCCCGCACGGTGCAGCCCGCTGAGGGAGCGTTCGAGGCGAGCGCCGGCAGCGAGTTCAGCATCTCGAGCGGCTCGGGGTTCGTGCTCGACGGCGATGGGCGGATCGTGACCAACGCCCACGTCGTGAGCGGCGTCACCTCGGTGCAGGTGACGTTCGCCGACGGGCGCAGCATCGCCGCGCAGGTGGTCGGCAAGGACGAGGAGACCGACCTGGCCGTGCTCAGGGTCCCGCCCGAGGACCTCGACCTGCGGCCGCTCGAGCTGGGCGACTCCAGCACGGTGCAGGTCGGCGACCGCGTGGTGGCGGTCGGCAACCCGGCCGGCTACCCGCCGACGGCCGGGACCGGGCGGATCTCCGGCTCCGGCCGGCGCGTGGAGGTCCCGGGCGGCTACGTGATCGACGACCTGCTGGAGACCGACGCGGTGATCGAGCCGGCAAGCTCCGGCGGGCCGCTGCTCGGCCCCGACGGCCGCGTCATCGGGATCACCGCGAGGCTCGATCCCGACACCGGCTTCGCCGTCCCGTCCAACGTGGCCCGCGACGTCCTCGCCCAGCTCGAGGAGAACCACAAGGTGATCCGGCCCTACCTCGGCATCCGCGGGCGCGCGACGGGCCTCGGCGTCGAGCTGACCGCCCTGCACCCGGGCGGACCGGCCGAGCGCGCCGGCCTGCGGGCCGGCGACGTCGTCGAGGAGATCGACGGCACCGCGGTGCACACGCTGGGCGGGCTGTTCGCCGAGGTCGAGGTCCGGGCGGTCGGCGACTCGATCGACCTGCGAGTGCTGCGCGACGGCACGGTGTTCGACATCGCGGTCCGGCTCGAGGAGCGGCCCGCGACCGTGCCGAGCGGCTGAGCGGCACCGGCGCGCGAGCCGGCCGGGCACCGCCGATCTTGGGGCCTGTCCAAGAACTCCGGCCCGGCCGGGTCTTCTTGGACAGACCCCTAGGATGAACCCGTGCCTCGCGTGAAGATCTGCGGCATCACCCGCCCCGAGGACGCCGAGCTGGCCGCGTCGCTCGGCGCGTGGGCGATCGGCTTCATCCTCTGGCCGCAGTCCAAGCGCGCCGCCGACCCGGCCGTCGCCGCCGGCGTCGCGCGCGCGCTGCGGCGGCAGGTCGCGCTCGTCGGCGTGTTCGTGAACCCGACGCTCGACGAGGTCGTCCAGGCCGCCGAGGCGATCGGCTTCACGCACCTGCAGCTCCACGGCGACGAGGGCCCGGCGTTCTGCACAGCCGTGGCCGAGCGCACGGGGGCGCGCGTGATCAAGGCCCTGCGGATCGGCTCGGGCGCCGACATCCGCGCCGCCGAGCGCTACCACACCGACCTGCACCTGCTCGACACCGACGCCGGCGCCGCGTACGGCGGCACCGGCCGCGCCTGGGACTGGGAGCTCGTCGCCCAGCGCCGCTCGAAGGTCCCGGTCGTCCTCTCCGGGGGCCTGACCCCGGAGAACGTCGCCGAGGCCGTGTCCGTCGTGCGGCCGTGGGCGGTCGACGTCGCGTCGGGCGTCGAGTCGGCGCCCGGCGTCAAGGATCCAGCGAAGGTCCGGGCCTTCATCGCCGCCGCCGAGGCCAGCCCGGTTCCGTCATGACCGCGATCGAGCACCGCTTCGGCCCCTACGGCGGCCAGTACGTCCCCGAGACCCTGATGCCGGCGCTCGCCGAGCTCGAGGCGGCCTGGATCGACGCCCGTGCCGACGAGGGCTTCCTGGTCGAGCTCGGCACGCTCCTGCGCGACTTCGCGGGCCGCCCGACGCCGCTCTATCACGCCCGGCGGCTCTCCGAGGCCGCCGGCCACGACATCTACCTCAAGCGCGAGGACCTGCTCCACACCGGCGCGCACAAGATCAACAACGCGCTCGGCCAGACGCTGCTCGCCAAGCGGATGGGCAAGACGCGGATCATCGCCGAGACCGGCGCCGGCCAGCACGGGGTGGCGACCGCCACCGCCTGCGCGCTGCTCGGGCTCGAGTGCGTCGTCTACATGGGCACCGAGGACATGCGCCGCCAGCGGCCGAACGTGCAGCGGATGGGCCTGCTGGGCGCCACCGTGGCGCCGGTCGACGCCGGCGCCCGCACGCTCAAGGAGGCTGTGTCGGCCGCGATCCGCGACTGGGTGACCAACGTCGGCGGCACGCACTACGTGATCGGCTCGTGCGTCGGCCCGGCGCCGTTCCCCGCGCTCGTGCGCGACCTCCAGCGCGTGATCGGCGACGAGGCGCGCGCGCAGATCCTGGAGGCCGCCGGGCGGCTGCCGGACCGCGTGATCGCCTGCGTGGGCGGCGGCTCGAACGCGATCGGCACGTTCATCCCCTTCGCCGACGACGCGGACGTCGAGCTGATCGGCGTCGAGGCCGCGGGCGAGGGGATCGAGTCGGGCCGCCACGGCGCGCCGCTGACCGTCGGCGGCCGCGGCGGCGTGCTGCACGGCGCCTTCTCGGCGATCATGCAGGACGAGGACGGCCAGATCCTCGAGGCGCACTCGATCTCGGCCGGGCTCGACTATCCCGGCACCGGCCCCGAGCACGCCCACCTGCGCGACAGCGGCCGCGCGAGCTACGTGGCGGTGACCGACGAGGAGGCGCTGGCCACGCTGCGGCGCGTCTGCGGGCTGGAGGGGATCATCCCCGCGCTCGAGTCCTCGCACGCGGTGGCCTGGGCGCTGAGGGATGACGTCGGGCACGACACGGTCGACCTCGTCTGCCTCTCCGGCCGCGGGGACAAGGACCTCGCCGAGGTGCTCCCGAAGCTCGGCCTCGGTTCATGATCGAGCCCGGCCGGCGAGCTTCCGGTCAGGCCGCGGTCGACTCCGGCACGGACCGCATCGCCGCGGCCTTCGCGGCCGCCCCGGGCCGGGCCGCGCTGATGCCCTACCTGATGGGCGGCTACCCGGACCTCGAGACGAGCATGGCGATGGGCGTCGCCTGTGCCGATGCGGGCGCCGACCTGCTCGAGCTCGGCGTCCCGTTCTCGGACCCGCTGGCCGACGGCCCGGTGATCCACGCGGCGGGGACCCGGGCGCTGGAGGCGGGCGCGACGCTCCACGGCGTGATCGCCGCCGCGACGCGGATCGCGGAGCGCGTGCCGGTGATCCTCATGTGCTACGCGAACCTGGTGCTCGCGCGCGGCGCCGAGCGCTTCGCGGACGAGCTCGCGGCCGCCGGCGTCAGCGGGCTGATCGTGCCCGACCTGCCGCTCGAGGAGGCCGACGGCGTGCGCGCCGCCTGCGACGGCGCCGGCCTGGCTCTCGTGCCGCTGATCGCCCCGACCACGCCCGACGACCGGATGGGCGAGATCGTGCGCCGCGCGCGTGGATTTGTCTACACGGTCTCGGTGACCGGGACGACCGGCGAGCGCACGGGCGTCGGCCCCTCGCTGGCCTCCGTGGTGGCCCGCGCGAAGGCCCACAGCCCGGTCCCGGTGGCCGTCGGGTTCGGCATCTCCACGCCCGAGCAGGCGGCCGAGGCGGCCGCCATGGGGGCGGAAGGCGTGATCGTCGGATCCCGGCTCGTCCGTGCGGCGGGCGAGGCGGCGGACGCCGGCGAGGATCCCGCCGCCGCGGTCGGCACGCTGGTCGCGGCGCTCGCGAACGCGCTCCGGCGCTAGGCTTCGCGCCACATGGGCGTCCTGCTCACCCTGATCGCGGGCCTCGTCGTCTGGGTCGTCCTCTGGGCGCTCGGCAGCAACGGCTTCGACGCGTTCATGATCACCACCCTGATGCTCGTGATCGCCGCGGCCGGCTACATCGTCGCGCCGCACCTGCCGGGCCGCCGCCGGGCGGACTGACGCTCATGCGCACCGTGCGGTCCCCGGACGCGGTTGCCGGCCCGCCGCGCACCCCCTGGTTCGCCGGTTTCACGCAATCTGCCGTGCTTCGTCTTACTCTGTTGCCCGGCCGGAACGGGCGTGCGTAGAATCGCCGCCCAAATCAAACCCTTTATGAGGAGGGGTTCCTTGAATTCACGCTGGTTGGCAGCGACGGGCTGCCTGGTAGCCGCGCTCGCGATGGGCGTCGGCGCCTGCGGCGACGACGACGATGAGGGCGGCGGTGGCGGCGGCGACACCGGTGGCGAGGCCAAGACGCTGAAGATCTACTCGTCGCTTCCGCTCCAGGGCGCATCGCGCCCGCAGACGACCGCCATGGTCAACGGCATCAAGCTCGCGCTCGAGCAGGCGGGCAACAAGGCCGGTGACTTCGACGTGCAGTACGAGTCGCTCGACGACTCGACCGCTCAGGCGGGCTCGTGGACGCCTGAGGCGACCACCTCGAACGCCCGCAAGGCGGCTCAGGACGATGCGGTGGGCGTCTACATCGGCGAGTTCAACTCGGGCGCCTCGGCGGTCTCGATCCCGATCCTGAACGAGGGAGGGGTCCCGCAGATCAGCCCCGCGAACACCGCGGTGGGCCTGACCTCGGACGAGCCGGGCGCCGCACCGGGCGAGCCGGACAAGTACTACCCGACGGGTCAGCGCCACTACGTGCGCATCGTCCCCAAGGACACGATCCAGGGCGCCGCCCTGGCCACGGTCATGAAGGAGGACGGCTGCACGAAGGTCCAGCTGACCAACGACAAGGAGGTCTACGGCGCGGGCCTGGCCTCGAACATCGAGTCCGCTGCCGAGGCGCAGCAGCTCGAGATCATCGCCAACGACGCGATCGACAAGAACGCGCCGAACTACCGCTCGCTGGCCCAGAAGGCCACGAGCGCCGGCGCCGACTGCTTCATCTACTCGGGCATCACCGCGAACAACGCGGTCCAGCTCTACAAGGACTTCTCGGCCGCTCTGCCGGACGCGAAGCTCTACGGGCCGGACGGCGTGGCGGAGTCCGGGTTCGCCGACCCCAAGGAGGGCGGCATCCCGGCCGACGTGGCGTCCAAGGTGAAGGTCACGGTCGCGACCCTGTCCCCGGACGAGTACCCGCCGGAGGGCCAGGAGTTCTTCTCGCAGTTCGAGGAGACGTACGGCGAGCCCAACCCGGACCCGTACGCCATCTACGGCTACGAGGCCGCGCGGCTGGCCCTCGACGCGATCGAGCGCTCCGGCACGGGCAACAAGGAGGACATCATCGCGGCGCTGTTCGACACGACGGACCGGACGAGCGTGCTCGGCACGTACTCGATCGACGAGAACGGCGACACGACGCTCACCGACTACGGCGTCTACACGATCGACGGCGGCGAGCTGACGTTCGACTCCACGATCGAGGCGCAGACCGGCTGATCCAGGCCTGACGGACTGCACTGCCGGGGGCTGGGAAGAAATTCCCGCCCCCGGCAGCCGTCTTCTGGAAGAGTCTCGACAACATGGAAGCCGCAAGCGTTCCCGCAACGCGCCCTGCCGCCCCGGGTCAGGCGGCGCGGGACTTCGTGTCGAAGTACGGGCTGGTCATCGTCCTGCTGATCCTGCCCGTCTGGTTCGGCATCAAGGACCTCACCGGCGACGAGGGCGACCTCTCGCGCCTCGGCAACAACCTGATCGACGGCCTCTCCAACGGCTCCATCTGGGCGCTGGTGGCGATCGGCTACACGCTCGTCTACGGCATCGTCGAGCTGATCAACTTCGCCCACGGCGAGGTGTTCATGATCGGCTCCTTCGTCGCCGCCGGCCTGTTCGGCACGATCGGCCTCACGCTGGATACAGGGGCCGGGCTGCTGGTCATCGGGTTGCTGATCTGCCTCCCGCTCTGCATGCTCGCCTCGGGCATGCTCAACACGATGATCGAGCGGGTCGCGTACCGACCGCTCAGGTCCGCGCCCAAGCTCGCCCCGCTGATCACCGCGGTCGGCTTCTCGTTCATCCTCCAGAACGTCGGCCTGCTCTGGCTCGGCGGCTCGCAGGAGGGCATCCCGGACCTCATCGACTCGCAGAACGAGCTGCTCGTCATCGGCGGCGTGGAGATCGAGAACGGCGACGTCCTGGCGATCTGCGTCACGATCCCGCTGCTGATCGCGATGACGCTGTTCATCGGCCGCAGCCGGCTCGGCAAGGCCATGCGCGCAACCGCGCAGGATCCCGAGGCCGCCCGGCTGATGGGCATCAACGTCGACACCACGATCTCGCTGACGTTCCTGATCGGCGGCATGCTGGCCGGCGCGGCCGGCCTGATCTACGCGCTCTACCAGACCACGATCTGGTACTTCCAGGGCTTCACCGCCGGGCTGATCGCCTTTACCGCCGCGGTCATGGGCGGCATCGGCAACATCCGCGGCGCCGTGCTCGGCGGCCTCATCATCGGCTTCATCCAGCAGATATCCGACAACCGGATCGGCTCGGAGTGGACGCCGGCGATCGTCTTCATGTACCTGATCCTGATCATGACCTTCAAGCCGTCCGGCCTGCTGGGCGAGGAGACGAGGGAGGCGGGATGACCGGCACGGCTCCCGCACCGGGCAGGGACGTCGAGCCGGGCACCAAGCGCGGCGGCGTCAACCTGCCGCCGTGGGCGGAGAAGGCCTTCATCCCGGTCTTCTTCGTCGCGCTCATCCTGCTGCCGTTCGCGATGGACTCGGGCGGGGCGCTGCTCGGCGACCTGACGCTCGCGCTCGCCTACGTCGTGATGGCGCTCGGCCTGAACATCATCGTCGGCTTCGCGGGCCTGCTCGACCTCGGCTACGTGGCGTTCTTCGCGATCGGCGCGTACACGATGGGCTGGCTCGGCTCGAGCTTCTTCTCGTCGGTCAACAACGAGGAGGGCATCCACATCGGGGTGCAGGGCGCGGCGGCGAACCTGCCCGGCATCCACATGAACTTCCTGCTCGTGCTGGTGTTCGCGGTCGTCTTCACGACGATCGCGGGCATGGTCATCGGCCTGCCGACGCTGCGCCTGCGCGGCGACTACATCGCGATCGTGACGCTCGCGTTCGGCGAGATCATCGGCCGCCTCGCGGTCAACCTCGACCAGGTGCAGTTCTCGGAGCTGCCGCTCATCGGCGGCCCGCTCGGGAACTTCTTCGGCGAGGAGCAGGTCATCACCGCGGGAAGGCAGGGCATCACGCCGGTGGACAAGATCGCATTCCCGGGCATGGACCCGTTCACCTCGCTCGAGCTCAGGCCCTGGTTCTGGACCGCGCTCGGGCTGGTGGCGGTCGTCCTGTTCGTGAACTTCCGGCTGCGCGACTCGCGCCTCGGCCGCGCGTGGATCGCGCTGCGCGAGGACGAGGTTGCGGCCGTCTCGATGGGCGTCCCGGCCGTCAAGACCAAGCTGCTCGCCTACGGCACGGGAGCGGCCTTTGGCGGGATGTCGGGCGCCTACCTGGGCTCGTTCCTGAACACCGTCAACGCCGACCAGTTCCAGTTCTACTTCTCGATCCTGGTGCTGGGCATGGTCATCCTCGGCGGCCTCGGCTCGATCTGGGGGGTGGTGGTGGGTGCGATCGCCCTGTCGTTCATCAACAACTGGCTGATCCCGGACGTCCTGAACACGCTGCCGGCCGATGTCGGGCTCGACTTCGACATGACGCAGATCAGCTTCGGCATCTACGGCTTCCTGCTGGTGATCATGATGATCCTGCGGCCACAGGGCCTGATACCCGAACGGAGGCGCGAGGCGGAGATGACGCATGCCGACGAGCACGCCGACGAATCCGTCTTCGTGGCACGAGCATGAGCGACGGAAACGGAACCGCGGCGCTGGTCCTCGACGCCGAGAACATCACGAAGCAGTTCGGCGGCCTGACTGCGGTCAGCGACGTCACGTTCCGCGTCCCCGAGCGGTCGATCGTCTCGATCATCGGTCCCAACGGCGCGGGCAAGACGACGTTCTTCAACATGCTGACCGGCTTCTACAAGCCGACCTACGGTCGGATCGAGTTCGCGGGCAGGAACGTCACCGGCGGGCGGCCGGACGTGATCATGAAGCTGGGGATGGCGCGGACGTTCCAGAACATCCGCCTGTTCGCGACGATGACCGCGATGGAGAACTGCTTGGTCGGCCAGAACTCCCGCATGCACGCCGGGCTGTTCCGGTCGATCATCCGCACGCCGGGCGTGCGCAGGGAGGAGGCGCGCGTGCGCGAGAAGGCGCACGAGGAGCTGTCGTACGTCGGGGTCGCGCGCCGTCATCACGACTGGCTCGCGGTCAACCTGTCCTACGGCGAGCAGCGACGGGTGGAGATCGCCCGCGCGCTGGCCTCCGACCCGAAGGTGCTGCTGCTCGACGAGCCGACGGCCGGCATGAACCCGCAGGAGTCCGAAGAGCTCACGCAGTTCATGCGCAGGCTGCGCGACGAGCGCGGCATCACGATCGTGCTGATCGAGCACGACATGAAGGTGATCATGGGGGTCTCGGAGCACATCACGGTGCTCGACCACGGCGAGAAGATCGCCGAGGGCGGGCCGGCCGAGGTGCGCGCAAACCCGCGGGTGATCGAGGCCTACCTCGGCAAGCAGGCGGCAGAGGAGGAGCACTAGCCATGGCGTTCCTCGAAGTCAGCGACATCCAGACCTACTACGGCAACATCCAGGCGCTGAAGGGCGTCACGCTCGAGGTCAACGAGGGCGAGTGCGTGACGCTGATCGGCTCCAACGGCGCGGGCAAGTCGACCACGCTGCGGTCGATCTCCGGGCTGACGCCGCCGCGCAAGGGCTCGATCAGGTTGGGCGGCGAGGAGATCTCGCTGCTCCCACCGCAGGAGATCGTGCGGCTCGGCATCTGCCAGTCGCCCGAGGGCCGCAAGTGCTTCCAGCGGATGACCGTGCGCGAGAACCTCGAGCTCGGCGCCTTCCTGCGCCGTGACCAGGCGGGCATCCTCGAGGACCTCGACCGCGTGTTCGACCTGTTCCCGCGCCTGAAGGAGCGCGAGTCACAGAAGGCGGGCACGATGTCGGGCGGCGAGCAGCAGATGCTCGCCATCGGCCGCGCGATGATGGGCGAGCCCAAGCTGCTGCTCCTCGACGAGCCGTCGATGGGCATCGCGCCGATCCTCGTCGAGCGGATCTACGAGACGATCGCCGAGATCAACCAGCGGGGCACGACGATCCTGCTCGTCGAGCAGAACGCCAACTTCGCGCTCGGAGTCTCCAAGCGCGGATACGTGCTGGAGACCGGTAGAGTCGTGATGACCGACGAGTCGGACCGGCTCCGTACCAACCCCGAAGTCCAGAAGGCATACCTGGGAACATGACCACCTTCGCACTCCTCGGCTCCGCCGCGCTGTGGCTGATGTACCTGTGGCTGCTGTCGGCGATCATCGCGTCGTACCTGTCCGATCGCAAGGGCTACGGCGAGAAGCTCGGGCTCGCGTTCGGGCTGCTGCTGTCGTTCGTCGGGACGCTGATCTGGCTGGTCTGGCCGCCGAAGCCGGACTCGAAGTGGAAGCGGATCGGCCCGTGGGGCCGCGGCAAGGACACCGAGAAGCGGCGCGCCGCCGTCGAGGCGGCGACGCATCACGAATAGCTCGTACCGGCGCCCGCGACGGTACTAGCGCCAGGCGCGGGGGCGGTGCAGGACCACCGGCCCATCGCACGCCGCCAGCGTGAAGCGCGCGCCACGCGCGTGGTCGCAGCCGGGCGGCGCGTAGCCCTCGCCCGCGGCCGCCTCGAGCACGACCGGAGCGCGGTCCGCGGGACTCAGCACCGCCGGGTTCAGACCCGCGAAGGCGAGCGCTCCGACCACGCCGGCGACGGCCAGGCGGCGCCGGCGCTCGCGCCGCGCGGAGGTCTGGCGCGCCGCGGCGACGAGTTGGTCGCCGAGGCGGTCGAGGTCGGGCGGGAGGGTCACGCCCCGTACATGGGCGCAGCGCCGCGGCTGTGTCAGCGCTCGCCGCCGCAGGCGGGCGGCACGCGGACCGGGAACTCGCGCGTCAGGGCGCCCTCGCCGGGCTTGCCGCTGATCTTGCAGAAGCTGAAGCCGCCCGATTCGAACTGGACGAGCGCGCGGTACGGGTAGCCGATGCTGCTCGGCTGGCTCGTCTCGGTCCGCGGGGCGTCGGCGGTGATGGCCAGGCACGAGTAGCGCCCGGTCGCGTTCGCGAGATCGGTGGCGGGATCCTCGCCGCGCGCGCCGCGCGGGTAGCGCTCGCACTCGACGCGGTCCACGGTCTGCGTGAACTCGCCGGCCCTGACCCGGACCAGCGCGTCGTCCTCGACGGCGGCCGCGAGGTCGCCGGCGAGCGCCTGCCGGGCATCGACGGCGGCGAGGCCGGAGAGGCCCTGCGCGGCGGTGCCCCGTCCTCTCACGATGCGCTGCTCGGCCGCGAGCTCGACGGCACGCTGCGCGCGCCGCTCGCGATCGGCGCGCTGCTCGGCCGCCGCGCGCTCGTCCTTGGACTCGGTGATCGCGGGGATGGCGAGCACGACCGCCACGGCG
>Ga0214469_1000591_pt1 | contig 12735 bp, 10 predicted proteins | sample RVTome_10_FD_187340 | JGI IMG/M metagenome (GOLD analysis project Ga0214469, IMG submission 187340) | Soil microbial communities from uranium-contaminated site in the Upper Colorado River Basin, Wyoming, United States - RVT153D57 HiSeq ... | reverse complement strand
GCGGCGCTACGGCGATGATCGACGTCAGCGACGGGCTCGGTGCCGACGCCGGGCATATCGCCGCGGCGAGCGGGGTCGCGATCGCGATCGACCTCGCCGCCGTCCCCGTCCAGGCGGGTGTCGAGGAGGTCGCCGCCGCCGCAGGAGCCGACGCCCTCGACCTCGCGGCCGCCGGTGGCGAGGATTACGAGCTCGTCGCCACCGTCCCGGCCGGCCGCCTCGCCGAGGCGCGGGACACGGTCGCGGCCACAGGGGTCGAGCTGACGGAGATCGGCGCGGCCGGCGCCGGCGCCGGGGTCGAGCTCACCGATCCGGCGGGACGGACTCGGGCGGCGGCGGGGTTCGACCAGCTGGCGCCGCAGCGAGCGCGAGGCGCCCGCTCCTGAGCAGGCGGAGCCTGCCGATGATCGCCTCGGCGACGCGGTCCGCCTCGACCTCGTACTCGCGCCTCGCGATCTTTCGCTTCAGGTCCGACAACGTGTTCTCTGGCTCGCTGATGTCAACCGTTCCTGGATGTGCGCCTCGAAGGGTCACGTGATTATCTCTCCCTTGATCGTCCGCCCGGGGCCGGAGGGTGATCGGACCTTCGTCCATGCGGGGGGATGGGGGGCCCGGGCACGGGCATGGGGGCGGGACCCTAGGCGGGCATGCGTCGGGCGACGGCGACCACCGCGGCGAGCGAGGCGACGAGAATGCAGAGCGAGGCCGCGACTCCGAACGGGATCTGGCCGTCGGCGACCAGTAAGGCGAAAGTCCACGGAGCGACCGCCCCGAGGCCGAGGGCCGACGCGACCACGCCGAGCGCGATCAGCAGTGGCCCGAGCGCGGCGAGCACGCCCAGGATGGCCAGGCGGCCCCCCGCGCCGGCGGCGGCGAGGAGCCATGCGTGGGCGGCGGGGACGGCGAGGAGGCCGAGGTATGGATTCGCGAGCCAGGCGAGGAGGCCACCGGCGACCGATGTGACGCCGACGGCGGCGACGAGCCCGGGCAGGGGGGCATCGAGCGAGAGCCGCAGCGGGCGAAGGACGGCAACGGTGCCGACGATCGCGGCCGCGACCAGGATCGTCGATGCCCCGGCGGCAACGTCGAATCCCTGCCGACCCGGGTCGAAGGGGAAGTCGGGCGTGTCGACGAGCCCGACGAGCGCGAGGGCGTAGAGGGCGACCAGGCCCGCGAGCAGCGGCACGAGGGCGCAGGCCGCCCAGGCGAGCGCCTCCGCGAGCCCCTGCGAGCGGCGCAGGGCCCAGCCCGACGCGTCGACCGCGGCGACCAGCGCCGGTGCCAGCAGCGCCAGCGCGAGGAGGGCGACGGCCCATCCGGGGACGAGGTTGTCGCCGGTGTCGAGGTAGGGATCGGGACCGCGCTCCAGCTCGGCCGCGGAGGCATCGACCGCCTGGACGATCGTGCTCGCGGCCTGGCCGAAGTCGCCGAGCACGGGCCGGGAGAGATCGTCGATCTCGTCCTCGCCGGCGGGAAGTGGACGCTCGCCGGCCGAGGAGATCCCGATCGCGTCGAGGCCGGCGGCGATCAGCGGCGCCTGCTCCCCGAGGCCGGAGGGAAAGGCGAGGCGTGCGAGCTGGCTGACGACGCCGGGCTGGCCGGCCTCGCGCCCGGCCTGCTCGGCGACCGCCAGCTCCGCGGTGGAGACTAGCTGCGCCGCCGTCCGGGTCGTGTCGGTCGAGCTGTCGATGACGTAGGGCCCGCGCGGGTTCGCCGAGCCGGGCTGCGAGAGGACGATCACGGCTTCGACCGCCTCGGGGTCGGGCACTGCGGCGACCGCCTCGCGGGCCCCCGCCGCTCCCGCCGTTGTCGCCGATGTCGAGGCGAGGACGTACGTCTTCGCGTGTCCCGCCACCGCCAGCGCTCCACCGAGCTCGACCAGCGTCGCGGTCGCCGCGGCGCTCGACGCCGCGCCGGGTCCGTCGGCGGAGTCCCTGCCGGCGAGCACGACGATCGACGCCGGCGAGTCGCCAGGCAGGGTGAGGATCACATTGCGGACGGTGACGTCGTCGCCATCGAATGACGCTTCCAGGGCCTGCTCGGAGACGGTCCCGACCTCGGTCTCCGCGAACCGCTCGGCGACGAGGTCTGCCACCGCCTCGTCGCCGGCGGATCCAGGCTGTCGCTCGGGCGCGGTCTCGACGATCTCCCGGGCCGTCGCCGCCGCCCGGCCGGATTCGAACGACGCCGGCGGCGCCACCGGCTCGATCCCCGCTGGGACGCCCTGGAGCGAGAACATCAGCGCGACGAAGGCCAGAAGCGCGGGCGCGAACGCGTAGCGGTAGATCCGGAAGTCGACCATTTGTGCCTGCATACTGCCCGTCTACGCTTCCCGCATGGCCGGATCGAGTGGTGAGTCGGCTCGAATCCTGCTCGTCGACGACGAGCAATCGGTCCAGACCCTGCTCGCGTACCCGCTGCGAAAGGATGGCTACGAGGTCGTTCCGGCCCTCGACGGCCGCCAGGCCCTCGACCTGTTCGCCGAGCAGCGCTTCGACCTCGTCGTGCTCGACCTGATGCTGCCGAAGGTCGACGGGATCGAGGTCTGCCGGCGCCTTCGCGGCCGCAGCCAGGTCCCGATCATCATGCTGACGGCGAAGGACGACGAGATCGACAAGGTCGTCGGTCTGGAGATGGGCGCCGACGACTACATCACCAAGCCGTTCTCGGTCCGCGAGTTCCGCAGCCGGGTGAAGGCGGCGCTGCGCCGAGCCGAGATGCTCGGTGGTCCCGGCGGCGGCGACGAGCCGATCGTCGCCGGTGACCTTCGGATCGACGTCGAGCGCCGGGCGGTGACGGCCGGTGGATCCGCAGTCGAGCTCACCTACGTCGAGTTCGAGGTCCTCGCCGCGCTCGCCCGCTCGCCCGGGCGGGTGCGCTCCCGCGAGGCGCTGCTGGAGCAGATCTGGGGTGACTCCGACTTTCGCGATCCGCGGACGATCGACGTCCACATCCGCCACCTGCGCGAGAAGCTCGAGCGTGACCCGCGCCGGCCCGAGTACCTGTTCACGGTTCGCGGTGTCGGCTACCGGTTCAGGGACTCGGAATGAACAGCGTCCGCAACCGCCTCGCACTCCTGTTCTTCGCGATCACCGCCGCCGCGGTCGGCTTCATCTACCTCTACGTCGTCCCCCAGCTTCGCTCCAGCCTCACGGCCGAGACGCTCGAGCGCCTCGACGAGTCGGCCGGGGAGCAGCGCGCCGTCCTCGCCTCGGCGATGCGCAGCCAGCGCTCGCAGGCGCAGGTCCGGCGGCTGATCCGCGACGTCGCCGCACGCACCCAGGCGCGGGTCACGGTCCTCGGCGTGCGTCCCGGGCCCGACGGGCCCGAGCCGGCCTTCGTCGTCGGCGACTCGGGCGTCGAGCGAACCGCCGTCGTGCCCGACTACCCGGCGGCCGCGGTCGCGGCGAGCTCGCCGCGAGGCACCGCGAGCGCGGTCGAGCGGGTTGAGGGCGAGCGGATCGGCGAGACGGCCGTCGCCCTGCCCCAGGACGGCGAGCCGCGATGGATAGTCGTGCTCTCGGCGCCGCTCGACGAGGTCGACGCGAACGTCGCCCTGATCCGCAGGCAGATCCTGATCGCCGGCGCGATCGCCCTGCTCGCCGCGCTGTCGGCGGGTTGGTTCGTGGCTCGCTGGCACGCCCAGCGGCTGCGGCGGCTCGAGGAGGCGGCGGAGAAGATCGCCGACGGCGACTTCACGACCCCGATTCCGATCACCTCGCACGACGAGGTCGGACAGCTCGCGACGACGTTCAACGAGATGCAGAAGCGCCTCGCCCGGCTCGACAGCGCCCGCAAGGAGTTCATCGCCAACGCCTCGCACGAGCTGCGAACGCCGATCTTCTCGCTCGGCGGCTTCGTCGAGCTGCTCGAGGACGAGGATCCGGACCCCGAGGCGCGGGCGGAGTTCGTGCGGACGATGCGCGAGCAGGTCGCCCGGCTCACCAAGCTCACCGCCGACCTCCTCGACCTCTCGAAGCTCGACGCCGACGCGATCCAGATCGGCGTAGAGCGAGTCGACCTCGGCGAGGTCACGGCGCGCGTGAGCGAGGAGTTCGGACCGGCGCTGGAGCGCCATGGGTCGAGGCTCGAGCTCACTCGCTCGGGCGCGGTCGAGGCGACCGGCGACCGCGATCGGATCGCGCAGATCATCCGTATCCTGATCGACAACGCTCTCACCCACACTCCGGAGGGAACAGTAATCTCGGTCACGCCCCAGATCCACGACGGGACGGCGCGCGTCGTCGTCCGCGACGACGGACCCGGCATCGGCCCCCGCTCGCGCGACCGGGTCTTCGAGCGCTTCTACACCGGCGACGAGGTCGGCGGCTCCGGGCTCGGGCTCGCGATCGCCCGCGAGCTCGCGCTGCGTATGGACGGCTCGATCGAGCTGCGCTCGCGGCGCGGCCGGACCGAGTTCGAGCTCCGCCTACCGGCGACGGCCGCCGCCGCGGCGCGGCCGCCCGCGTGAGGCTCGCCGCCGCGATCCGGCGGCAATGGGTGCGGCCGCTGCTGGTGGCCGCCCTCACCGCGCTCGCCCTGATCGTCGTCTCCGGATGCGGGAGCGACGGTGGCGAGGAGAGCTCCGACGGCGACGGCGAGGGCACGACACGGCTCGTCGTCGAGGCCGAGGAGGGCGCTTTCGACCCGCAGGCGATCTACGAGGCGGTGTCGGACGGAGTGGTCACCGTCCGGTCGAGCTTCGAGGACGGGAGCACGAGCGTCCTCATTCCCGACGGGCCCCAGCTCGGCCAGGGATCGGGGTTCGTCGTCAGCGACGACGGCGAGATCGTCACCAACGCCCACGTCGTCACCGACGGCGACGCCGGCGAGGGGGGCGACATCACGCCGGCCGACGAGGTCTTCATCCAGTTCGCCGATCGCAATCAGGTCGCCGCCGAGGTGATCGGCTTCGATCCGTTCGCCGACGTCGCCCTGCTCCAGGTGGACGCCGACGGGGTCGAGCTCGAGCCACTCGAGCTCGGCTCGGCGGGAGAGGTCGAGGTCGGCGACCCGGTCGCCGCGATCGGGAGTCCGTTCGGCCAGCAGCAGTCGCTCTCGATCGGCGTCGTCTCGGCCGCCGATCGCTCGATCCAGTCGCTCACCAGGTTCACGATCGACGGCGCGATCCAGACCGACGCCTCGATCAATCCCGGGAACTCGGGCGGTCCGCTCCTCGACGCCGAGGGGAACGTGATCGGCATCAACCAGCAGATCAACACTCGCACCGGGGCGAACGAGGGCGTGGGCTTCGCGGTGCCGATCGACCTCGCCCGGCGGGCGATCGGACAGCTTCGCGAGGACGGCGAGGTCGCCTACGCCTACATGGGCGTCGAGTCACGGTCGCTCTACCCGCAGCTCGCCGAGCGGCTGAACCTCGACATCGACGCCGGCGCGCTGATCGTCGAGGTCACGCCTGGGAGCCCGGCCGAGGACGCCGGACTCGAGGGCGGCGATGAGGAGATCACCTTCCAGGGCGTCCCGGTCGAGGTCGGCGGCGACGTCATCGTCGCAATCGACGGCGAGCCGCTCGTCGACGACAGCGACCTGCCGCGCCGGGTCGCGCTCCTCGAGCCCGGCGAGGAGGTCACGCTCGAGATCATCCGCGACGGCGAGCGCCGGGACCTCGACATCACCCTCGGCGAGCGATCGAGCGACATCGAGTGACCGGCCCGGCGCCCGCTGAGCCGCGCGCGCTCGCGCGCGAGCTGGCCGTCGCGCTCCGCGGCGAGGTGCTTCCCGACCTCGGCGGCCACGAGGGGCGCGCCCACGCCGGCGAGGCGCCCGGCGGCGACGTCACCTTCGCGATCGACGAGCGGGCCGAGGCGTTCCTCGAGGCCTACCTCTCCGAGCGCGCACCCGACGTCGCCTTCTACTCCGAGGACCGGGGGCTGATCGCCCCCGGCGGCGAGCCGCGCTGGGTCCTGGTCGTCGATCCGATCGACGGCACTCGGCCGGCGATGGCCGGGCTCGAGTCGGCGTGCGTGTCGGTGGCCGCGGCGCCGCTCGACGGCGAGCCGACGATCGGCGACGTCGTCGCCGGGTGCATCGTCGAGATCAAGTCGGGCCGCACGTTCTTCGCCGAGCGGGGTGGCGGGCTCGATCCGGCCCCGGCGCTGTCGGCGAACCGGGACGTCTCGCGGATGTTCTGGGCCTACGGGCTGCGCGGCCGCCCTGTGCGCGCCGTCGCCGAGGTCCTCGCCGACGTGATCGACGGTTCCTCGGTCGGCGGGGCGACGTTCGACCTCGGGTCGGCGACCTTCGACATGACCCGGATCGCCACCGGCCAGCTCGACGCCTACATCGAGCCGGGCTCGCGGATGATCGCCGACGTTCCGGGCATGCGCGAGGAGTTCGAGCGGGTCGGCGACGGCGCCGTCCTCAACAACTCCCCCTACGATCTCGCCGCCGCTGTCCTCTGCCTCGAGGAGGCGGGGGCCATCGTCACCGACGCCTACGGCCGCTCGCTAGCCGACCGGCGTCTGCTCGGATCGGGAGCGGACTACCAGATGTCGTGCGTCGCGGCGGCGATGCCCGAGCTCCACTCCCAGATCCTGAGGATGGTCGAGGCGGGACTCGAGCGCCTCGCCCGGTAGCCTGCCGCGGGTGCTTCAGGAAGTAGCCGCCGGCCACAAATCGATCGCCGACTACACGCATATCGCGGGTCGAGGGTTGATCGAGGAGATCCGCAACCTCGCCGAGCCGCTGAAGGGCAAGCGCGTGCTTCACGTCAGCGCGACGGCATTCGGCGGCGGCGTGTCGGAGATCCTCTACACGCTCGTGCCGCTGATGCGCGACGTCGGCGTCGACGCGCACTGGTCGGTGATCCTCGGGCGCGAGGACTTCTTCAACGTCACCAAGCTGATGCATAACTCGCTCCAGGGCGACCCGCAGCCGATCAGCGACCAGGAGTGGGAGGTCTTCGAGGCCTACAACGCGATGAACGCCCAGAGCCTCGATGGGGACTGGGACGTGGTAATCGTCCACGACCCGCAGCCGGCGGGCCTTCGCGCCAACGCTCCCGACAAGGCCACGCACTGGATCTGGCGCTGCCACATCGACCTCTCGAGCCCGAACGAGGCGACGCTCGCCCGGATGCTGCCGCTGGTCGGCGCCTACGACGCCAGCGTCTGGCACCTAGAGCAGTACATCCCGCCGGGGCTCGACGGCGGGATCCGCCGGATCTGCCCGCCGGCGATCGACCCGCTGTCGCCGAAGAACATGGCGCTCTCGCCGGAGGACGCCGCCTACGTCTGCGACCAGTTCGGGATCGACGTCGACCGGCCGCTGATCTGCCAGGTGTCGCGCTTCGACCCGTGGAAGGACCCGATCGGGGTAATAGATGCGTATCGGATCGTGACCGAGGAGATTCCTGAGGCTCAGCTCGCGCTCGTCGGGTCGATGGCGACCGACGACCCCGAGGGCTGGGAGTTCTTCCAGCGCACGTTCCAGCACGCCGACGGCGACCCCGACATCAAGATCCTCAACAATCTCAACAATGTCGGTGCGATCGAGGTCAATGCGTTCCAGTCTCAGGCGGACGTTGTGATCCAGAAGTCGATCCGCGAGGGATTCGGCCTCACCGTCACCGAGGCGCTGTGGAAGGGCAGGCCCGTGGTCGCCGGCAACGTCGGCGGGATCCCGCTTCAGATCACGGACGGGGCCTCGGGGTTCCTCGTCTCGTCGCCGGAGGAGACGGCGAAGCACACGACCGAGATCCTCCGTGACCCCGAGCTCGCCAAGCGGCTCGGACGGGCGGGCAAGGAGCGGACCAGGGAGCGGTTCCTGGCGCCGCGGCTGCTACGCGACTGGCTGCAGCTGTTCACCGACCTCGAGGAGTGACGGATGTCGGACTCCGAGCGGCTCGTGATCGTCTCCAATCGCGGCCCCGCTCAGTTCGAGCGCGACCCCTCGGGTGAGCGGACCGTCCGCCGCGGCGGCGGGGGCCTCGTCACGGCCCTCAGCGGCCTGGTCGCCCATCGCGGCGCGCTCTGGATCGCCTCGGCGATGACCGAGGAGGACGTGGCGGTCTCGCGTGAGGCCGGCTCGGAGCCGGTCGCGGTCGAGCTCGACGGGGTCGACTACGAGGTCCTCCTGGTCGAGAGCGACCAATCGGCCTACGACCGCTTCTACAGCGTGATCGCGAACCCGATTTTGTGGTTCATCCAGCACTACCTCTGGGACCTCTCGAACGCACCGGACATCCGTCGCGAGGAAGCGGTGGCCTGGGATGAGGGCTACACGGTCGTCAACGCCGACATCGCGTCGGCGGTCGTCGCCACGATCGCCGACGACGCCGAGCCGCTGGTGATGCTCCACGACTACCATCTCTACACCTGCCCCGCCCTGGTGCGGGCCGAGCGGCCGGACGCCTTCCTCCAGCACTTCGTCCACATCCCGTGGTCCCAGCCCGACAGCTGGCGGATCCTGCCGGTGCGGATGCGCGAGGAGATCTTCCGCGGCCTGCTCGCCAACGACATCATCGGCTTCCACACCGCGGCCTACTGCCGCAACTTCCTCCACTGCTGCCGCGAGCTGATGGAGCTACAGGTCGACTACGAGCGGGGCGCCGTCCTCCAGGGAGGCCGCGAGACCTGGGTCCGCCACTACCCGCTCGCGATCGACGCCGCGCGCCTCGATCGGGCCGCCTCCTCGAAGGAGGTCGCCGGCTACGAGGAGGAGCTCGTGAGGCGCAGGCGCGACCACCTGATCATCCGCGTCGACCGCGCCGACCTGTCGAAGAACGTCCTCCGCGGGTTCACCGCGTTCGACGTGTTCCTCCAGCAGCACCCCGACTTCCGCGAGCGGGTGACGTTCATCGCCCACCTCCAGCCCTCGCGCCAGGACGTCCCCGAGTACCAGGAATACCTCGAGCGCATCGAGGCGCTGGTGGCGGTCGTCAACCATCGGCATGGGACCACCGACTGGATGCCGATCGACCTGCGGATCTACGAGAACTTCCCCGAGGCCGTCGCCCGCTACAAGCACTTCGACCTGCTGATGGTCAACTCCCTGTTCGACGGCATGAACCTCGTCGCCAAGGAGGCGCCCGCGGTCAACACGCGCGACGGCGTCGTGATGTTGTCGGAGAACACCGGCTCGCACGAGGAGCTCGGCGACTGCACGCTGACGGTGAACCCGTTCGACATCCAGGAGCAGGCCGACACGATCCACCGGGCGCTGACGATGGAGCCCGAGGAGCGCCGGCTGCGCGCCGACCGCCTGCGCGAGATCGTCCGCGAGCGCGATCCCGGGAGCTGGATCGACGAGCAGCTCGAGGACATCCGGGCGAAGAAGCACGCCCGCGAGCGGGTCGGCTGAGCGCCGCGCCCGACCCGCGCTACCCGGCGACCCGCTTCGAGCGCACGGCCGAATGTCCGGAGGAATAGGGGTAGCCGGCCTGCGCCCGGACCCGGGCGCGGAACCGGTACCGCGTCGGTCGGGTCGTCGCCCGCAGCCGGTAGCGGGCTGCGAACCGGCAGCGCCGGTTGGTCCGCGCGGTGCGGAACACCTGCCAGCGGCCGCCGGCGAGCTGGGCCTCGATCTCGACCGCTCGCCCGCCGCAGAACGGGCCCGGCAGCCGGCCGCGAAAGCGCAGCTGGTCACCGCTTCGCGGCCGCCGCGGCGACCGCAGCCGGAGCGCCGGGCGGGCGCGCGAGCGCAGCGTGAGCCCATGCCGGGAGATCACCTCGTCGCCGTGGGCGTGGTGGACGAAGACCTCGCGGCTCGGCCCCGGGCCGAGCGGGATCCTGAAGCGGCCGGCGGCGTCGGTGCGGCGAGTCGCGGCGAGCCGCACCCCGGTGCCGCGACGGTCGATCCGGGTCAGGGCGCACACCGTCGCGCCCGCGACGGGCGCGCCGTCGGCGCCCGTGAGCCGCCCGCCGACCGCCGCGCGGCGGTTCGAGGCGACGGTCGCGGTCGCGCCCCCGCCGAGGCGAGCGGTCATGCGGCCGCCCTCGCGAGTCGAGTCGGGGCATTCGTTGTCGACCCAGATCCGATGCCGCTCGCAGTCGCGATTCGTGCGTCCTGCGAGCGCCAGGTCCTCGGCGCACGCCCTGATCGTGTTCGGACCGGTCGCCAGCGCGCGGTGCGCCGTCGCCACCCGCAGCGTCACCGAGGCCGTGCGCGGGCACGGGACGAGCCGGGTGACGAAGCCCGCGCCGAGCTCGCACGCGATCGTCGCGCCGGCGAGCTGCGAGCTGCGCGCCTCGACGGTCAGCCGCCTGACGCCGCCGCCGCGGTCGCGTCCGGTCAGCGCGAGCGAGCGCTCGCCGCGGACGACTCGGCCGCGGAGGAGGTCGCCCTCGGCAGAGGCGATCCGCGGCGCCGAGCGGTCGCGAACGCGCAGCTTGACGCCCCTGACATAGGCGTGGGCGCGGTCGTCGGGGGAGCTCGGGCAGCCGCGGGAGCGAACGCAGCGAAGCCGCGCCTCGAACCGGGCGAGCTCGCCACGGCGGCTGTGGACGCGGAAGGCGGCGTGCTCGCCGCCGAAGCGCAGCGAGGGCCCGCGCTCCGGGATCGCCCACAGCTCGCCCCGGTGGCCGCCGTGACGGGTCAGGCTCGCGGCGGCGCGGACCGAGCTGAAGGTCGCCCCCGCCGGGGCCTCCCAGCTCCAGGCGCCGTAGCGGCCGTGAGCGGCGCGGGCGCCTCCATGATGGATCTGAAGGCCGCCGCCGGACGAGCAGCGCGAGCGCTGGCGGTAGCTGTCTGCCGTTCGCTCCCAGCCCGCCTGGGCGCCGGGGGTCGCCGCGGTGCACTGGCGGACCAGGTAGCCGCCGGCGTCGGCCGGCACCGGCGCCACCAGCGCGACGGCTCCCGCTGTGACGGCGGTCAGGCCGAGGACGCGCCACCGGCGACGTCGGCGTGAGCTCTCGAGGGTCTTCGCCGCGGGGTTGCTGATGCTCATCTCTCTCCTTCGGGTCATCGCTCGAATCCGAACTCGGTCGCCTCCCGGCTCGCGGCGGGGGCGGGGCCTTGACGGGCGGGTGGGGATGGAGCCGTCGGCGGCGCGGGCGCTGGCGCCGGAGCGGGGGGAGGGCGCCGGTCGACGACCTCGGGCGGCTCCGCCGGAGGCCTCTGCTTCGGCTCGGGAGCCGGTGCCGGCCCGCCCCTCGCGCGCTCGCGCTGCGTCCGCTCGCGGGCTCGGTCGGGGCCGCGGGGTTGCGCGGGGGTGCGCCGGGCGGCGGGGCGGCGCCTCCGCGCCGCCGTGCCCTCGTCCGCCGCCGGGGCTTCGGCGGCGCGGGCCGCCTCCGGCGCCGCGCCCGGCTCCCTCGTCGCCAGCCCGACGTCGGGGGGAAGCGGCGGCGGGTCGGACCCCTCGATGAGGCCCGGGACGACCAGCGCCAGCGCCGCCACGACGCCGAGTGCGGCGGCGGGCCGGGCCAGGGCCCTGACGCGGATTTGGCTGCGATCCATCAGCGCCGACAACCCCGCGCCGGCCCGGGGCGCCCCCCGGGTGCCGCTATAGTCAGCCGCCGCCGATGAGTGCGCAGAGCACGATGACATCCGAGTACGAGCTGGTGCTGATGCTCGATCCGGAGGTGCCGGATGAGCGCCGCGACCAGATCGCCGCCGATGCGCTGAAGCGGATCGAGGCCGAAGGCACCCTCAAGCAGGACCGGGCATGGGGGATGAGGAAGCTGGCCTACGAGATCCGCCAGCGGACCGAGGCCGACTACAGGTTCTTCCGCTTCGAGACCGGTGCCGAGCTCCTCGACGACCTCGACCACAGCCTCAAGATCGCCGACGGGGTGCTGCGGTTTCGCATCTTCAAGGTCGATCCCGACTCGCCGGTGATCGAGCCGCCTCCTCCGGTCGCGCTGTCGAGCGCAGCCGGGGGCCGCTCCCCCGGGGGTCGCCGCGGCGGCGCCGGCGACCGGCCTCCCCGGTCGGCCGAGCCCCAGCCACCCGCCGCCGGCGATGAGCAGCAGCCTGCGGAGCCCACGGCCGAGGACGCCGGCGAAGAAGCGCCCGCCACGCCGGCCCCGCCCGCCGAGGCGCCCGCCCCCGAATCGGTCGCGGACGCCGCTGCCGATCAGCCGCCGGCCGAGCCGGCCGAGCCCGCGGAGCCCGCTCCCGGCCCGCCGGCGGGCGACGACCCCGACGCCCGCTAGCACCCCGCTGGGACCCGCCGTCGAAGCCGCTCCTTGCGGCAATCGCGCCCTGCCGGGGGGAGAGAAGCCGCCGCTCGGCTACTTAGACTGAGACCTGCGAATCAATGCTGAGGAAGGACTGATCGAAGTGGCAAGCACGAACATCAACCGCGTCACGGTGACCGGAAACCTGACCCGGGACCCCGAGCTCCGCAGCCTCCCGAGCGGGACCTCGGTTTGCAAGCTGAGGATCGCCGTCAACAGCCGGCGCAAGAACGAGAACGGCGAGTGGGTCGACAAGCCGAACTACTTCGACGTCACCGTCTGGGGAGCGCAGGGCGAGAACTGCTCGACGTACCTCTCGAAGGGCCGGCCGGTCGCGATCGACGGCAGGCTCGACTGGCGTGAGTGGGATGCGTCCGACGGGTCCGGCAAGCGCCAGACCGTCGAGATCATCGCCGACTCCGTCCAGTTCCTGGGCAGCCGGGACGGCGGCGGCAACGGCTCGGCCGGAAACGGGATCGCGGCCCAGTCCGACGTCCCCGCCGACACCAGCGACTTCGACGCCGAGCCCGTCGGCGCTGGCGGCTCCGACGACGACATCCCCTTCTAAAGGTCGTAGCCCGGAAGGCCCGGACGCCGC
>Ga0214469_1000590_pt1 | contig 12742 bp, 10 predicted proteins | sample RVTome_10_FD_187340 | JGI IMG/M metagenome (GOLD analysis project Ga0214469, IMG submission 187340) | Soil microbial communities from uranium-contaminated site in the Upper Colorado River Basin, Wyoming, United States - RVT153D57 HiSeq ... | reverse complement strand
GTCATTTCCCAGGTCAGGGCGCTCGGGGAACTCCATGACCTCCGCACCTTCGAGCGCGCCCTTCATGAACGCCGTCCAGGTCCGCCCCGGGTACTTGCCGCCGGTGAAGGTCGACTCCCCCCCGGTGCCGTCCAGCGAGAGCATCGAGCCGCCGTTGGCGTAGTCGCTCTTGAAGTAGACGACGGAGGCCGCCAACTGCGGCGTGTACCCCGAGAACCACGACCCGAGGTCTTCGGCCTGCCCGGTCTTGGCGGCGACGGGGCGGTCGAGATCCTGTGCCACGGTTCCGGTTCCGTTCTCGGCCACCTGGGTCAGCGCGTAGGTCACCTCGGCGGTGATGTCGGGCTCGATGACCTGCTCGGGCTCCGGCTCGACCTCGTGGCGCACGCCGCCGGACGGGTCGGTGACCTTCGCGACCGTGAACCAGTCCGCCTGTTTGCCCTGCGCGGCCAGGGTCGCATACATGTCCGCCATCTGGACGGGTGGGATCGACGCGGTACCCAGCGTGATCCGGCCGTTCGGCACTCCGCTCTCGCCGACGATTCCGGGTGCGTCCTCGGGAAGGCCGGATCGGACCATGGCGTCCATGACCTTCTCGGGACCGAGCTGCATCGTGAGGTCGACGAAGGCCGTGTTGATCGAGTTCTCGGTCGCGTAGAGGAGCTCGACGCTGTCGCCGTAGTCGCGGTCGCTCTCGTTGTTCACCGGCTTGCCGAGGCCGGGAGCCTCGAATCCCGAGTTCCCCGAGAACCGGTGCTTGAGGGAGACGTCGTTCTCGAACGCGGCGACCAGCGTGAACGGCTTGACCGTCGACCCCGCCTGGGGGATCGAGTCGACCGCGTCGTTGTAGCTCTGCGTGACGGCGTCGGGACCGCCGTACATGGCGACGACCCCGCCGTGGCCCGGCCGCACCGCGGCCAGGCCGATGTGGAGGTGCTCGACGTTCTCTGTCGGCGCCTCCGCCTTCACGGCCTCGACGGCGGCAGTCTGGGCATTCTGGTCGAAGGTCGTCGTGACCCGCAGGCCGCCGGTCTCGATCTCGGCCGGATCGATACCGATCTCGACGAGCTCGTTCTTGACCTGCTGGAGGAGGTAGCCCTGCGGGCCGCCGAAGGTGTTGTTCTTCTGCTCCGGTAGGACCTGCGGCGGGACAAGCGCGTCGGCGGTGGCCCGCTCGAGCCATCCCTCCTCCACCATTCCGTCGAGGACGTAGCGGAACCGCTGGGTGAAGCGCTGGAGGTTCTCCTCCGACAGCGTCGGGTCGTAGCTGCTGGGGTTGCGCAGGATCGCCGCCATCGCGGCGGCCTCCTCCAGCGTGAGGTCGCTGACGTTCTTGCCGAAGTAGGTCGTGGACGCGGTCTGGATGCCGTAGGTGCCGCGCCCGAACCAGATCGTGTTCAGGTAGTCCTGCAGGATCTGGTCCTTTTCGAGCTGCTGGTCGATCTTGACCGAGATGAACAGCTCCTTCACCTTCCGGGTGATGGTCTGCTCCTGGGTCAGGTAGTAGTTCTTGACGTACTGCTGGGTGATGGTCGAGCCGCCCCCGGCAATCTCGCCTCCCCTGAGGCTGTCCCAACCGGCACGGACGATGCCGACCGGATCGAAGCCGTCGTTCTCGTAGAAGCTGCGGTCCTCCGCGGCGACGACGGCCTGCTGCACGTGCTCGGGGACCTCCTCGATGGCGACACTCTCGCGGTTCTCGGCGCTGAACCGGCCCAACTCGGTCTCGCCGTCGGCCCAGTAGACGATCGTCGCCTGCGAGGTGGAGAAGTCGTTGGCCTCGGGCACATCGGTCATGGCGAACGCGACGCCCACACCGAGGACCCCGAGCAGGAACAGCCCCAGGCCCGCCAGCGAGACCTTCTTCCAGGTCAGCCACCGTCGCCAGCCGTGACTGGGGCTCCCCTCGGCCGCATATCGTCGCGCCCGCCGGCCCTTCGTTCCGTTCGTCGACGAACCGGCGGAGCCGGAGCCGCCACGGACACTGCGCTCCACCCCGGGCCCGGGTCGGGTGACGGGGCGGCCCACGGCCGTCGGGTCAGCGGAGGGACGCGACGCCGGGGCAACCCTTCGGTGGGTACCGGCCGGCCGTCGTCGTTCGTTGGTCACAGGGGATCTCTGCTCGGTAGGGGACGTTACGGGTCAGGCGGCACCGGGTGGCAGCCTACGACGCTTCCCCGTGCACGGCCCAAGCCATGACTGCCCAGATGAACTGGTCGGGAGCGTCGGGACGCGTCCTTGCGTATCACGCATCCGCCGGACTATCGTCTCCAGCGTATCAATTCGATGTATCGACTCGATACATCGAACCGAGACTCGCCGGAGGAGCATACCGCGTGAGAAAGCGTGCCGATGCGCTGGAGCTGGCTGTCCTGGGCCTGCTCCACGACGCACCGATGCACGGCTACGAGCTCCGCAAGCAGGTCAACGCGCTGCTGGGCTGGGGCCGGGCCTTCTCGTACGGCACCCTCTACCCCTGCCTCAAGGACCTCGTGCACCGGGGCTTCCTCGCCGAGGACTCCCCCGGCGAGGCCGCCGCCGCGCATCTGGGGGGACGACGGAGCAAGATCGTCTACAAGCTGACCCCCGAAGGCAAGGAGCGCTTCGCCGATCTACTCGCCCAGGCCGGTCCGTCGTCCTGGGACGACGAGCAGTTCGGGGTCCACTTCGCGTTCTTCGCGCGGGCCGATGCTGCCACCCGCATGCGCATCCTCGAAGGCCGCCGCACCCGCCTGCAGGAGCGCCTGGAGAAGTTCCGGTCCGCACTTCAGCGGACCCGGGAACGCCTCGACGCCTACACGCTCGAGCTCCAGAGCCATGGGCTGGAGTCGGTCGAACGTGAGGTCCGCTGGCTCGACGAGCTCATCGCCGTCGAGCGAGGCGACCCAGCAGAACGGCCGACCCGGCGGGTCGACCGCGGAAGGAGCGACGAGCCGACCACGGCGCAAGGCTTCGAGCGGCGGGGGAAAGAGCCGAGCACGACCGAGAACGCAGCGCTAACACCGCGGCGGGCGGCTACGCCCCGCAGCAGGGCCGGCGCCCTGCCGTCCCGCCCCGCAGAGTGGAAGGAGAACCGATGACTTCGGTCCGGGTAGCCATAGTCGGTGTGGGCAACTGCGCCGCCTCGCTCGTCCAAGGCGTCCACTACTACCGTGACGCCGACCCGGCGCAGAAGGTGCCCGGTCTGATGCACGTCCGGTTCGGCGACTACCACGTCCGGGACGTCGAGTTCGTCGCCGCTTTCGACGTCGACGCCAAGAAGGTCGGAATCGACCTCGCCGACGCCATCGGCGCGAGCGAGAACAACACGATCAAGATCTGCGACGTGCCGGCCACGGGAATATCCGTGCAGCGCGGCCACACTCTGGACGGGCTCGGCAAGTACTACCGCCAGACCATCACCGAGTCCGAGGAGGCGCCGGTCGACGTGGTGTCGGCGCTGCGCGAGGCACGCGCCGACGTCCTCGTCTGCTACCTGCCGGTCGGGTCCGAGCAGGCCGCGAAGTTCTACGCTCAGTGCGCGATCGACGCCGGGGTCGCGTTCGTCAACGCACTGCCCGTCTTCATCGCCGGCACGAAGGAGTGGGCGGACAAGTTCACCGCCGCGGGTGTGCCGATCGTCGGCGACGACATCAAGTCGCAGATCGGCGCGACGATCACCCACCGCGTGCTGGCCAAGCTCTTCGAGGACCGCGGAGTGACCGTCGACCGCACCTACCAGCTCAACGTCGGCGGCAACATGGACTTCAAGAACATGCTCGAGCGTGAGCGGTTGGAGTCGAAGAAGATCTCCAAGACCCAGTCCGTCACCTCCCAGCTCGTCGACGAGATCGCACCGCGCAATGTCCACATCGGTCCGTCGGACTACGTCGAGTGGCTCGACGACCGCAAGTGGGCGTTCATCCGGCTCGAGGGGCGCAACTTCGGCGACGTACCGGTGAGCCTCGAGTACAAGCTCGAGGTGTGGGACTCGCCCAACTCGGCCGGCATCATCATCGACGCGATCCGCGCGGCCAAGATCGCCAAGGACCGCGGCGTGGGTGGTCCGATCCTCTCGGCGTCGTCCTACTTCATGAAGTCGCCGCCGGAGCAGTACTCGGACGACGTCGCCCGCGATCTGGTCGAGAGGTTCATCGCCGGGGAGGTCGAGCGCTGACTTCGCGGCAATCGTGCTGCTGACCCGGGTCGACCGCGCCATCCGCGTGGTCGACCCGGACGCACGAGCCGGGCGATCGACGGCTGGGACGCCTGCTCGCGGAATGGTCGGTTTGGGGGTTTAGCGCATCGTCAGGCACCCTAGAGCGTCCACCTCGCGTTTCACGGACTGTCCAGCTATTGACAGGATGCGGTTCTGATGGGAAGCGTCATCTACCGTCTCATGCCGTGACACTGCACAGCCGTAGCGGCGTAGCCGCGGCCGTGCGCGGTCGACGACGCCCGTTCGGGGGAAGAACGAAAGGACCAACCGATGACGCGGAACCCGCGAGGACACCGGAGCAACACGACCGGCGTCGCTAAGCGGGCGCACGCGACCGAGCGCCCCACCGCGGCTGATCAACCCGACGCAGCGAGGCCGACGCACCAACCGAGGGTCTCGTCGTTCTGGCGCTCCTTCCTGCACGACCGCAGTGTGCGATCGCGGGTCGGCGCGCTGGTCCTGCTCCCCCTGTTGGGCGCTCTCATCCTCGGTGCGTTCCTCTTCCGCGACGCCCTCACCCGGGCCAGCGCGGCCAGCGGCGTCGAGCGCAACGCTCGGGTCGCGGTCGCCGCCTTGGAAGCGTCCGAACGGCTGCAGGACGAACGTGATGTCTCGGGTCTGTTCGACATCGGTGCGACCGGGCAGGGAGCGGTCGCCGATGCGCGGAACGCCACCGACGAGGCCATCGCGACCCTCACCGAACAGATGAGTGAGCTGCCCGACGACGACATCGACCCGACCGTCGTCGAGGCCCGCCGTAGCACCGAGGTCCAGCTGGGCCTGCTCGACGCCTACCGCGGGTCACGCGACATCGTGCTCGAGCCGTTCGACCAGCCCGGTGTCGACGACTACAACCTGATGGTCGAGGCGCTGCTCCGGTTCGTGAAGGCCAGCGGGACGGGCTCGACCGATGCCGGGCTCGTGGTCGACGTCGACACTCTCGACTCGCTGGCGCGAGCAACGGAGACGGCCTCGGTGGAGCGGGCACTGCTCTCGCACGTCCTGGCGTCCGGCGACCCACTCACCGACGAGCAGCGGCAGCGCGAGGCGATCTCCGTGGGCGAGCAGGACTACCTGGTCTCCCGCTTCATCTCCACGGCCGAGCCCGAGGTCCGCGCACGCTACTACTCGAGCGTGCCGGGAACACTCGGGGCTGTCGCCGCCGTCCGGGCCGGCGCACTGGCAAGCGGGGAGGAGCCCGACGCCACACCCGAGGAGTGGTACGAGGCGGCGACCGGCCGCATCGACGTCCTGCGCGACATCCAGGCCGGGCTGGCCGACACCATCGTCGAGCAGGCGTCCAGCACGGCGACCCGCTCGCAGATCGCGGCGGGCGCCACTGCGGTCGGAATCCTCGTCGTCCTGGCCGCGACGGTCGCCCTGGCGGCCGCCGTCGCCCGATCGATCATCGGTCCGCTGCGCCGGCTGCGCGGGGCGGCTCTGCGCACGGCCGACACCGGTCTGCCGGCGCTGGTGTCCCGGATCCAGAGCGACGGTCCGGCGGTCATCCGCAAGGTCGGCGATGCCGTTCAGCCCGAGGGCAGGGACGAGATCGGTCAGGTCGCCAACGCGTTCAACGAGGTTCACTCCACGGCGGTCCGGGTCGCCGGCGAGCAGGCCCTGTTGCGCCAGAACCTCGACACGATCGTGGTCAACCTGTCCCGCCGTACCCAGTCGCTGGTCGACCGCCAGCTCGGCGAGATCGAGGATCTCGAGGCTCAGGAGCGCGACGCCGACCAGCTCGGGACGCTGTTCCGCATCGACCACCTCGCCACTCGAGTCCGGCGACACGCCGAGAGCCTGTTGGTCCTCGCCGGCGTCGAGGAGATGCGGCGGACCGGCACCGCCGCGCCCGTCCTCGACGTCGTCCGTACCGCCGTCGGCGAGGTCGAGCAGTACCCGCGGGTGAAGTTCGGCGTGATGCCGACCGATCTCGTGACGCCGGCCGCCGTCGACGACGTGGCCCACCTGCTGGCCGAGCTGCTGGACAACGCCACCGAGTTCTCCGCGCCGTCCACGCCGGTCATGATCACCAGCCAGCCACTCCTCGGCGGTGGACTGCGGATCCAGGTCGCCGACTCCGGGCTCGGTATCCCCGCCGACCAGCTCGTATCCCTCAACGAGCGGCTGCGTGAACCCGGCGACATCGACGTCGCGGCGTCCCGCACGTTGGGCCTCTACGTCGTCGCCCGGCTGGCCTCCCGGCACGGCATCGTCGTCCGCCTGGTCGCCGGCGAGCTCAACGGCACCGTCGCCCAGGTCGACCTGCCGGCCCACCTGGTGGTCTCTCCGCTCGACACGACCGACGGGGTTGCACCCGCGCGAGTCGGTGCGCAGGCCCCGTCGCCGCTGCTCGGTGGTGTCCCGATCGAGGAGCAGGTCCGCCGCGCGGTCGAACAGTCACCGGCCCCGCGCCCGATCGAGCCCTCCTACCGCTCACCGTCGCCGTCCCGGCCGCCGTCGACACCTCCGTCGCAGGCGAAGCCGCCGGCGCGGCCGGTTCAGCCGGTCAACGGTCTGGTCGGTGCGAACGGCCTGCCCACCCGGACACCCCGGTCGCACGACGAAGCGGAACGGCAGCCGGAGCGCTCGTTGCGCGCACCCGAGCCGCCCCTACCCGAGGCCGACGCTCCGATCTACGAGGCGGTGCGGTCGGCCTGGTTCCGGCGGGGCGGTGGCCCGATCGACTGGTCCAGTCCGGCTGACGAAGGCTGGCGCCGGGCGGCGGCCGCCCTGCGCACCGCCGAGGAGGCCGCGAGCGCCCGTCGCACCCACCGCGAGGAGCTCGGACGGGCACCGGTCACACGGCGCGAGCCGGCGCCGGACCGCCCCAGCGCCGAGCCGGTGGTCGAGGAGCCCGCGTACAGCGCCTCCGGCCTGCCGGTGCGGCGGCGGGGTGCCACGTTGGTGCCGGGTTCGATCACCGAGGTGGTCGGCGACGCTCCCGCCACCCAGCCCGCCGTCGGCGAGAAGGATGCCACCAAGGTGGCCTCCACCCTGGCCAACCTGCAGCGCGGCGTGAACCGCGGCCGCCAGGAGACCGGTGGCTGGGTACCCCAGCGACCAGATGATCCCGAGAGGAGCAATCCGTGACCAGCGCCTCGAATGAGGAGCTCAGCTGGCTGCTCGAGCGGTTCGTCGACCGGACCCCGGGTGCCGCGCACGTCGTCGTGGTGTCAGCGGACGGCCTTCACCTGGCCGGTTCCCAGGGCATGCCACGGGAGCGTGGTGAGCAACTCGCCGCCGTGGTGTCCGGTCTTGCCAGTCTGACCATCGGTGCCTCGATGATCCTCGGCGCCGGCCAGGTCCAGCAGACGCTGGTCGAGATGGCGAACGGGTACCTCCTGGTCATGGCGATCCGGGACGGCGCCCATCTGGCGGTGCTGTCGGCCGCCGGGTCGGACCTCGGTCAGGTGGGCTACGAGATGGCGCTGCTCGTCGAGCGCGTCGGCGCCGCTCTGAGCCCGGCGGCCCGCGTCGGGTGATCAGCGTGGTCGGGGCGGGAGCAGTGCGGTGACGGCGCCGGATGGTGGGCGGGTCCGCCCCTATCTGGCCACCCGTGGCCGCACCCGGCCGGTCCAGGAGACCGCGCTGGAGGCGTTGGTCTCCTCCACCCAGGCCGGCCGTGCGCACGGGATCGACCCGGAGCCCGAGCGCGAGCGCATCCTGCGCATCTGCCACGCACCACGGTCCGTGGCGGAGGTCGCCGCGATCGTCCGGGTGCCGCTCGGGGTGGCCCGAGTGCTTGTTGCCGATCTCGAGGCCGAGGGTCTCGTCCACGTCGCGGATCCCCATGTGGCCTACGCCGGGGCGGTGGAGCCCGCCCGCGACCTGAGTGTGCTCGAAAGGGTGAGGGATGGCCTTCGTCGACTCTGAGGTCTCCGGTGGCGCACGCGCCACCCAGGACGCCCTCTCGGTCAAGATCGTCGTCGCCGGTGGATTCGGCGTCGGCAAGACGACGCTCGTCGGAGCGGTCAGCGAGATCGAACCGCTGCGCACCGAGGCGTTGATGACCGAGGCGTCCACACCCGTCGACGACCTGTCCATGCTCCCCGACAAGACGACGACCACGGTCGCCATGGACTTCGGTCGGATCACCCTTGCCGACGACCTCGTCCTCTACCTGTTCGGGACGCCGGGCCAGAACCGCTTCTGGTTCATGTGGGACGACATCACCCGGGGCGCGATCGGCGCCGTCGTGCTGGTAGACACCCGCCGGCTGGCCGACTGCTTCGGCGCCGTCGACTACGTCGAACAGCGGGGCATCCCGTTCGTGGTCGCGATCAACGCTTTCGACGGTGTGCTGCAGCACGGCGTCGACGAGGTACGCGATGCCCTCCAGGTGAGCAGCGAGGTGCCGTTCGTCGTCACCGACGCCCGCGAACGCGAGTCGGTGAAGAACGTGCTGGTCCGGCTGGTCGAGCACGCGATGGCGGTCGTCCGCCAGGGCTGACCGGCGCCCTCCGGGCCCTAGGCTGGCCCTCATGGGCCTGGCCGGCGGGTTCCTCACCGACCTGCGCATCGTGCTGCGCGGCCGCGGCTTCCGTCGGCTGTTCGCGGTTCGGGTCTCCGGCCAGCTCGGCGACGGCGTGTTCCAGGTCGCGATGGCGTCCTACGTCTTCTTCTCGCCCGAGCGCCATGCCACCGCGCCGGCCGCGGCACAGGCCTTCGCCGTTCTGCTGCTGCCGTACTCGTTGGTCGGGCCGTTCGCCGGCGTCCTGCTCGACCGCTGGAGCCGGCGCCAGGTCCTGCTCGTGGCCAACCTGCTGAGGGCGGGTCTGGTGCTGCTCGTCGCTGCGGCACTCGTCGGCGGTGCCGGCGGCCCGATGCTGTTCGCCACCGCGCTGGCGGTGCTGTCGGCCAACCGGTTCATCCTCGCCGGGCTCAGCGCGGCGGTTCCGCACGTCGTTCCCAGACACGAGCTGGTCATGGCCAACGCGGTGTTCCCGACCAGCGGCACCGCCGCCGCGATGACCGGCACGGTTCTCGGATTCCTGGTGCGCCAAGCCGTGTCCTCGGATGCCGTGCTCGCCGTGGCCACGGCCGGCCTCTACCTGGCGGCGGGCCTGCTCGCGCTGTCCCTGGGCCGCGACCAGCTCGGCCCCGACGACGATCCCGCCCGCCCGTCGGCACGTGTCGCGGTCCGGCGGGTCATGGCCGGCCTGGTCGACGGTGCCCGGCACGTCGGGGAACGGCGACCGGCGGCATGGGGACTCGCCGCGATCGGGTCGCACCGGTTCTTCTACGGCATCTCGACCGTCGCGATGATCCTGCTGTGCCGCAACTACTTCCATGAGCCGGCCGACGTCGATGCCGGCCTGGCCACGTTGGCACTCGTCCTGGGAGTCTCGGGAGCCGGGTTCCTCACCGCCGCGGTGGCGACCCCCGTGGCGGCCCGCCGCATGCGCAAGGAAAGGTGGGTGACGATTCTGCTGGCGGCGGCCGCCGTCGTCGGGATCGTGCCCGGCGCCCTGTTCACCGTTCCCGCCGTGCTGGTCGCGGCCTTCTTCCTCGGTGTCGCCTCCCAGGGCATCAAGATCGTCGTGGACACCATCGTCCAGGAGACCGTCGAGGACGCCTACCGGGGCCGGGTGTTCTCGTTCTACGACGTCCTCTTCAACGTGACCTTCGTCGCCGCTGCCACCTTCGCCGCGTTGTCGCTGCCACCGACGGGCAAGTCGTACGTGGTCGTGGCGATCGTCTCGGCCGGATACGCGGCGACCGCGTTCCTGTACGCACGCGCGACCTCCGAGCGCGCCGGCCAGCGCCACGACAGCAGACGGACGCGTCGCCTCGAGCGAGCGGCGGAGTAGGCCGACCGAGCCTGCGCGAGTGGGCTCCGCCTGATCGTTGATTTTCGTGGGGTTCGGGGCCCAGTCATGGTTCACCCACACGAGTTCCGCTCAGCCGGCATTCTCGGGCTGGCTGGCCCACCACCGCAGCAGTTCCTCCCGGGCTTCGGCAGGGTCGAGTGGTCCTCGGTCCAGACGTAGCTCGAGCAGGTGCCGGTAGGCGCGGCCGACGACCGGTCCCGGTGACACCCCGAGGATCTGCATGATCGCGTTGCCGTCGAGGTCGGGACGGATGGCTGCGAGCTCCTCCGCCTCCGCCAGTCGTGCGATCCGGGCCTCCAGGTCGTCGTACGCCCTCGCCAGCGTCAGCGCCTTCCGGCGGTTGCGCGTCGTACAGTCGGCCCGGGTCAGCACGTGGAGTCGGTCGAGCAGCGGCCCTGCGTCCCGCACGTAACGCCGCACGGCGGAGTCGGTCCAGTCGCCGCCGCCGTACCCGTGGAAGCGCAGGTGGAGCTCGACCAGCCGGGCCACGTCGTTCACCACCGCGCCGGGGAACTTCAACGCGGTCAGCCGCTTCCGGGCGAGCTTCGCTCCGACGACGTCGTGGTGGTAGAAGCTCACACCCCCACCGGGCTCGAACCGACGGGTCCTCGGCTTGCCGATGTCGTGGAGCAGGGCAGCGAGCCTCGTCACGAGGTCCGGCGCTCCGTCCGGCAGGCGTGGCTCGAGGTCGATCGCCTGCTCCAGCACGGTGAGCGAATGCTCGTAGACGTTCTTGTGCCGGTGGTGCTCGTCGATCTCCATCCGCAGCCGCGGCAGTTCGGGCAGCACCCGGTCGGCCAGCCCGGTGTCGACGAGCAGGCGCAGGCCGGTCACGGGCCGCTCGGAGAGCAGCAGCTTGGCCAGCTCGTCCCGGACACGCTCGGCGGAGATGATCGAGATCCGGTCCGCCATGGCCGCCATCGCGGTCACGACCTCGGAAGCCACCCGGAAGCCGAGCTGAGCGGCGAACCGGGCCGCCCGGAGCATTCGCAGCGGGTCGTCGGAGAAGGACGACTCGGGTGTCGCCGGTGTACGGATGACCCCGCGGGTGAGGTCCGCCAGGCCGCCGTGCGGGTCGACGAACTCGTGGGACGGAAGCCGGACCGCCATCGCGTTGACGGTGAAGTCGCGCCGGACCAGGTCGTCGAGAATCGACGTGCCGAAGGACACCGTGGGCTTGCGACTGGACGGGTCATACGCGTCGGCCCGGTAGGTCGTCACCTCGATGTGGAATCCGCCCTTGCGGGCACCGATGGTGCCGAAGGCGGCGCCGACGTCCCACACCGAGTCCGCCCAGTTCGACAGCAGTCGTTCGGTCTGCTCGGGCCGGGCCGACGTCGTCAGGTCGAGATCGGACCCGAGCCGGTCGAGCAGAGCGTCGCGGACGGAGCCGCCCACGAGTGCGATCTCGTGACCCGCGGCCGTGAACGCGGCCCCGAGCTCGTCGGCCACAGGGGCGACCCGCAGCAGGTGCCGCACGGCCCTGCGCTGAGCGTCGCTGAGGGCTGCCCGACTGGGCGACCCGCCCGTGGGTGGCTCGGTCACGACGCACCAGGGTACGGGTCGGCCGGACGGCTGCCGAAGCCCGCGAGTGATCTATCCACAACCGGACCGCGAGGACTACGCTGCACGCGCTCTGTCGGCGGACGTGGAGGGCACGGTATGAGTTTCGACGTCCTTGGCGAGCTGAACTGGCTTGCCGTCATCGTGGCAGCACTCGCGTACTTCGTTCTCGGCGCGCTCTGGTACGCGCCGCCGGTCATGGGGAAGACCTGGATGGCCGCCGGCGGGATGGAGACCCCCGCCGACGACCAACGCCCGGGTGCGGGCATCTACGTGGTTCCCCTGGTCGGAAGCGTGCTGTCCGCGGTCGCACTCGGCATGCTCGCCGAGGCCACGGGCACGGACACGGTCGGTGCGGGTTTCGTGCTCGGGGTCGTGGTTGCCATCGGGTTCGCACTGGCCATCGCCCTCGTCACGGCCACGTTCGAGTCGAACAAACCGAAGCCGATGGTGTGGGGCGCGATCAACGCGGGCTACCACGCGCTCGGCATCATCGTCGCTGCGCTGATCATCGGCGCCTGGCAGTAGCGCTGATCGGTCCACCGCAGCCGGGGGTCGGCCGCGCTGTCAGGTGTCGGTCGGCCGCGCGGATACCCTTGGACGGTGCCCGGCGCTTCCTTCCCGTCCCGATCCGCTGACGGTGCCGGGAAACGACGACGCGGGACGTCCGAGGGCGCGAACGGACGCACGCTGCGTTCGGTCCGCGAGACATCGGCCGGCGGTCTGGTCGTCGACGGTGTCGGTGATGCGACCACAGCGGCGCTGATCGGCCGGATCGACCGGCGGGGCAGGCTGGAGTGGGTGCTGCCCAAGGGCCACGTCGAGCCGGGCGAGAGCACCGAGCAGGCGGCCGTACGTGAGATTCGGGAGGAGACTGGGCTGCACGCGCGGATCGTGTCGGCCCTGGGGCCGATCGAGTACTGGTTCGTCGCCGACGGCCGTCGGGTGCACAAGACCGTGCACCACTACCTGTTGGAGGCGACCGGCGGGACGTTGGGAACGGAGGACGTGGAAGTGAGCGAGGTGGCCTGGGTGCCACTCGACGAACTGGTGAGCCGGCTGCGCCACGCTTCCGAACGGCGCCTGCTCGACCGCCTGCCCGATCTACTCCGGGAGGCGAGGGCGACGTGAGGCGCTCGTCCCCGTT
>Ga0214469_1000588_pt1 | contig 12749 bp, 10 predicted proteins | sample RVTome_10_FD_187340 | JGI IMG/M metagenome (GOLD analysis project Ga0214469, IMG submission 187340) | Soil microbial communities from uranium-contaminated site in the Upper Colorado River Basin, Wyoming, United States - RVT153D57 HiSeq ... | reverse complement strand
GCCTGCCCGAGTTGCATCGGGACAAGGTCTCCGGTGCTCGGCGCATCGCCAACCCCGGGTGTTATGCAACGGCGCTCCAACTGGCGATTGCACCGTTCTCCGACTGGATCGAAGGCATCCCGACGGTGTTTGGCGTGTCCGGATACTCGGGGGCGGGGACCACCCCTTCGCCGAGAAACGACCCGAAAAACCTCCGGGACAATCTGATCCCCTATCGGCTCACCGGTCACAACCACGAGCGGGAGGGCATCCGCTATCTGGGTCATACGATCAGGTTCATGCCCCATGTCCATCCCGCGTTCCGCGGTCTCCTGGTGACAGCTCACATGCCGCTGGGCAGACCAACCACCGTCGAGGCCGCGTATGCCGGGCTGACCGCGAAGTATGACAAAGAACCTCTGGTCGAAGTGCAGGAGGAGATTCCAACACTGAGAGACGGCACCGACCTGACCGGTGTCCTCATCGGCGGGACCAGCGTCAGTGAAGACGGGCTCGGGTTGACCGTCGTGGCCGTCGAAGACAACCTCCTCAAAGGAGCCGCCGTCCAGGCGGTGCAGAACCTGAACCTGGCCCTGGGGCTCCCGGAAACGGAAGGAATCCTGTGAATCACCACACCGAGCCCGGCATCACCGTGACAGGGATCGGGAAATCTGCCGTCGCCCCTGACCTCATGAGCGTCGACCTGGGAATCTCGGTGCTCGCCGCCTCCGTGGCAGAGGGACGCGCTCTCACCGCCGAGCGGGCCCGGGCCTTGGTGGCCGCGCTGTTGGAACGTGGTGTCGCCAACGACGACATCCAGACGGCTCGCTACACCATCCACCCCGAGTACGACCACGCCGATGGCGAGCAGCGCCTGCGCGGCTACCGCGTCGGCAACGAACTCCAGGTGGCCATACGCGAACTCGGCTCTGCGGGCGAGGTCCTCGATCACGCCGCCGATGCCGGCGGCGACGAGGTCATGATCAACAACGTCTCGTTCTCGGTCGAGGACCAGACCGCAGTCCGTGACCAGGCACGGGAGGCGGCGTGGGCCGACGCCCGGTCCAGGGCCGAGCATCTCGCCCGGTTGTCCGGTCAGGCCCTGGGCGAAGTGGTGGACATCGTGGAGACCACCGGTCGGCCTCCCGGGCCGGGCCCGCTCCATCGATTGGCCATGACCGCCGAGGAGTCCACTCCGGTCGAGGCCGGGACCATGGCGATCACCGTCACCCTCGAGGTCCGCTTCGGTCTGGGCTGACCCCTCGGCGCCACGGCGACATCGGGAAACCCACGCTTGGGCCGATTCACCCGGACTCGCACGTGGCCTAGCGGACGATCTCGCCCAGAGCGGCGAATCGCAGCATGTGTGCCTGACCGCTGTGCAGGGCGTACTCGTCGATCATCTTGACCAGGGTCGCTCCCAGCGGTCGACCATGGCCGAGACCGGGCGAGTCGAGTGCCGGAAGTGAAGCGATGGCCCGGTCTGCCTTCTCGATCTCGGCCAGATACAACCTCAAGTCGTCGTCGACGGTCTCCACAGAGCCGCCGGCGTAGTCGTCGTCCCCGTAGGTGTCCACCCGCTCACCCCCGCCCAGGCCCCAGCTGAGATAGACGTGCTCCATCTGCTGCATGTGACGTACCAGACCGAGCACAGAGAGCTCGACGGGGGGTATCGACCACGCCACCAGCCCGTCAGGGCCGAGGTCACGCAGCTTGCGTTTGAACTCGTGACGCTGGTAGTCGAGCCAATCAGTGAGCACGTCACGTAGATCGGTCACCGCGGAGGGCTCGTCGCGTCTGGCGAAGTCGAGACTGGAGAGAAGTTGTGATTCCATGACCTTCGGAGTTCTACACGTCCATCACTAGCTTGTCGTCCATGGCGTTCACCGCCGTTGAGCTGATCGAACTGAAGCGAGACGGGAAGAAGCTCCCCTCCGAGGGGATCGAATGGCTGATCGCGGCCTACACGGAGGGCGACGTTCCCGACTATCAGATGGCGGCGATGGCCATGGCCATCATGTTCAACGGCCTCGACAGCGACGAGTTGGCGGCCTGGACTTCGGCCATGCTCGCGTCAGGCGACACCCTCGACTTCTCCGACATGTCGCTACCCAAGGTCGATAAGCACTCCACCGGTGGGGTGGGTGACAAGATCTCCATTCCCCTGGCCCCCCTGGTCGCCTCCTGTGGCTTGGCAGTCCCGATGATGTCCGGGCGGGGCCTGGGTCACACCGGGGGCACACTCGACAAGCTGGAATCGATCCCCGGCTTCGAGCCACGTATCGACAAGGACCGATTCAGAGAGATCCTCACCCGACACCAGCTCGTCCTGGCCGGGCAATCCGACACCATGGTCCCGGCTGACCGTCAGCTCTACGCCCTCCGCGACTCCACCGCCACCGTCCCCTCCATCCCGTTGATCGCCAGTTCGATCATGTCGAAGAAGCTGTCGGAGGGAATCGATGGCTTGGTCCTCGATGTGAAGACAGGCTCCGGCGCCTTCATGGAGGAGTTGGAAGAGGCCCGCCAACTCGCCCGGACGATGGTGGGCATCGGGCTGGAGAGCAACGTCGAAACCGTCGCCCTGATCACGTCGATGAGTCAGCCACTTGGCAACGAGGTGGGCAACGCCAACGAGATCAGGGAATCCGTCGACGTGCTTCGCGGCGAGGGGCCCGAAGACGTGACCGAGCTGACGTTCGCACTGGCGGAGGTCATGTTGGAGCTGGGCGGTGTCCACGGTGGGCGGGAACGGCTCGAAGAGGCCATCGCCTCGGGCGCCGCACTCCAAAAGCTCAAGGATGTCGTCGCCGCCCATGGCGGCGACGTCGCTGTGCTCGACGACACATCGTTGCTCGAGGTCGCCGACCAACAGGCGACGATCAGCGCACCGAGGTCCGGGTTCGTGACCGGTTGCGACGCCCGCACCATCGGAGTGGTAGCCACCCGGCTGGGCGCCGGCCGGGAACGAAAGGAAGAAGACGTCGACCATGGCGTCGCAATCACGTTGTTGGCCAAGATCGGTGCCGAGGTCTCCGAGAGCGACCCGCTGGCCGTAGTCCACTACAACGACGAGGCGGCCTGGGTTGCCCAGAGGGAGCGGCTGGCATCTGCGTGGACCATCGAAGACGGGGATCCGCCACCTCACGAAGACCTCGTCATGGAGAGGATCGATCGATCCCAAATTTGAGCGTTTACTCAATAGTTCGCTTTGCAGTTACCATCGCGCCCGCCACGAACCCAAAAGGAGCACTGCGGTATGAAGGTCGTCGTCTGCGTGAAGCAGATCCCTGATCCCGCCACCCCCTACAAGCTCGAAGAGGGCACCAACTGGCTGGTGAGACCGGCCGAGCAAGTCCTCGACGACACCGACCGCTACGGGGTGGAGATGGGTCTTCAGTTAGCCCAAGCCAACGAGGGGACGGTCACCCTGGTGAGCATGGGCCCGACGGGCAACGCCCAGGGGATCCGCCAGGCCCTGGCCATGGGGGCAGACAAGGCCGTGATCGTCGAAGACGACGGTCTCCGCGGCTCCGACGCCCTCACCACTGCCCGTGTCCTGGCCAAGACCATCGCCGACGAGGGATACGACCTGGTGATCGCGGGCACCGAGTCGACCGACGGCTACTCCGGGGTGGTGCCCCAGATGATCGCCGAGTTGTTGGATGCCCCGGCTCTCACCTATGCCACGAAGGTGGAGACCGACGGCAGCGATGTGACGATCCACCGTCAGACTGCCGCAGGCTATGACGTGGTGTCGGCGTCGCTACCCGCTGTGGTGACCGTCACTGCTGGTGTCGTCGAGCCGCGCTATCCCACTTTCAAAGGGATCATGGATGCCAAGAAGAAGCCGATGGAGACGACGAATCTCTCCGACGTCGGCGCCGAGACCTCCGATGTACAGACGGTGAAGTCGATCACCGAGGCTCCGGAGCGATCCGCAGGACGCAAGATCGAGGACGAGGGTGAGGCGTTCGCCGAGATCGTCACCCTCCTCGAAGAGAGGAAGGTGATCTGAGATGGCCAACGTCTGGGTCTTCGTAGAAGAGATCGACGGGGCGCCGTCGACACTCGGACTGGAGTTGTTGACCAAGGGGCGCGGTCTAGGCGACGTGACCGCCATCTACCTCGGGGAGGGCAACGACGACGCCTTCGCCACCCTGGGGGATCACGGAGCCTCTGTCGTCATCCACGCCAACCCCGGCGACCGTTTGCCTTCGGCTCCGCTGGCCGCGGCCCTCGCCGCCAAAGTGACGGAGGAACCGCCGGATCTGATCCTGTTCGGCCAGGCCTACACCGACCGCGACGTCGCCGGCCGGCTGGCGGCTCGCCTCGGTGTCGGCGTCTTGTCCAACGCCTCCGATGTCCGGCTCGTCGACGGGGCCGTGGAGACCGACCACGAGATCTTCGGTGGTGCCCAGGTCGCCACCGCGGCCATGTCCGGCGCACCCCACATCGTCCTGGCCCGACCCAAGTCGTTCCCGGCCGAGCCGTCGGGTGCGGGGGCTCCCTCGGTGACAGTCATCGACCTACCCGAGACAGGCGCCTCCGAGGCCAAGGTCACAGAGTCCCATGTCGAAGAACGCGAAGGTCCTCAGCTCGGCGATGCGGCCGTGGTGGTGTCGGGGGGACGGGGGCTCGGATCGGCCGAGGCCTACGAGCTCGTCGAGAAGGTCGCCAAACCCCTCGGTGCGGCCACCGGCGCCACCCGCGCCATCGTCGACGCCGGATGGGTCCCCTATGCCAAACAGGTCGGCCAGACCGGCAAGACCGTCAAACCCGACGTCTACATCGCCGCCGGGATATCGGGAGCCATGCAGCACCTGGTGGGGATGAAGGACTCCGGGACGATCATCGCCATCAACAAAGACCCCGACGCCCCGATCTTCTCAGTGGCCGACCTCGGCATAGTCGGTGACGTCCACAAGATCCTCCCCCAACTCATCGAGGCTCTGGAGAGTCGCTAGCCGGGCGCGGGTCAATCGGCGCGCTCCACGGTCTCGGCCGTCTCGACTATGACCTCGCTGGGGTGGTCCACGTCTCCGGTGGGCTCCACCACCCAGAAGTCGTCGAACCCGCCCACCGATTCGAGGAGCCTGCCCGCAATGGGACTTCCGGTGTGCTCATAGTGCTCCTCCACGAGTGAGCGGGCCAGGTCGCGCTCGTCGTCCCGAGGTCTCCTCGGGGCCGGCGCCGTCTCGGCGAGCCGCGCCTTGAGACCCATATTGGGGTCCCAGACCATCGCCATGCCGCCGGTCATCCCGGCGGCGAAGTTGCGACCGACCTCGCCGAGCACCACGACCACTCCCCCGGTCATGTACTCACACCCGTGGTCGGAACATCCCTCGACGACGGCCGTGGCCCCGGAGTTACGCACCGCAAACCGCTGCCCCACACGCCCGGCGAGATACACCCTCCCGCCGGTAGCGCCGTAGAGAACAGCGTTGCCGGCGGCGTGAGGTATCCCCTCACCACGGGTCGGTGTCACTGCGATCGTGCCACCGGCCATGCCCTTGGCCACGTAGTCGTTTGCAGTCCCCCGGAGGTCCAGGGACACCCCTGGTGCCAGCCATGCCCCGAGACTCTGCCCGGCGGTGCCGTTGAGCCTGATGTGGATGCTGCCTTCGGGGAGCCCGGGGTCGCCATGGAGGGCAGCGATCTCACCGGAGAGCCGGGCGCCGACCGTCCGATCGGTGTTCTGGATCGGGTAGTTGAGCTCGACACGCCCGTTGCCCCTCACCACCTCGGCAGCGTCGTCGAGGATGCGCTCGGCCAGTCGGGAGAACGGGATCGGCTGATAGCCCTCGTGGCGACGGCGTCCCTGTGCCTTCACCAGGATGGCGGCGAGATCGGGGGCGAGGGGGTGGGCGGTGTCACCGGGCCGCAGCAGGTCGGCGCGCCCGATTATCTCGTCCATGGTCCTGGCTCCCAATCGAGCGAGGTGACGGCGAATCTCTTCGGCGAGATGCCGGAACAGCGAGATCACCTGGTCGACCGAGCCGGTGTACTTGGCCCGAAGCTCGAGATCCTGGGTGGTGATCCCCACCGGGCAGGTGTTGAGATGGCACTGGCGGACCATCTTGCATCCCAGGGCGAGCAGAGGAAGCGTCCCGAATCCGAAGCGCTCCGCGCCGAGGAGGGCGGCCACGACTACGTCGCGACCGGTGCGCAAGCCCCCGTCCGTCTCCAGAATCACCTTGGAGCGCATCCCCTTGGCCACGAGGGCCTGATGTGCTTCGGCAACACCCAACTCCCACGGTGACCCGGCATGCTTGATCGAGACCAACGGCGACGCCCCGGTGCCACCCTCCGAACCGGAGACGGTGATGACGTCGGCGTCCGCCTTGGCTACACCCACCGCGATCGTCCCCACCCCTGGCTCGGAGACGAGCTTTACCGAGACCCGGGCCGTCGGCTTGAACGACTTGAGGTCGTAGATGAGCTGGGCCAGATCCTCGATCGAGTAGATGTCGTGGTGCGGAGGAGGTGATATCAGGGTCACCCCGGGGTTCGTGTGACGGAGTCGGGCGATCTCGTCGGAGACTTTGTGACCGGGGAGCTGGCCACCCTCACCTGGCTTGGAGCCTTGGGCCATTTTGATCTGGAACTCCTCGGCCGAGCTCAGATAGCCCGGTGTGACCCCGAACCGTCCGGAGGCGACCTGTTTGATCGCAGAGTTGCGCGCCGTCCCGTAGCGTTCGGGATCTTCGCCCCCCTCGCCTGAGTTCGACAGCCCACCGATCGAGTTCATCGCCTCGGCCAGCGTCTCGTGCGCCTCCCTCGAGAGTGCCCCGAGTGACATGGCCGCAGTGACGAACCGTCTCATGATCCGCTCGACCGGCTCCACCTCCTCCAAGGGGACCGGCTCCACCGCGACGAAGGCGAGCAGGTCGCGGACCAGGGCGGGGGCCCGGTCACCGATCGTCGCCAGATATTTGTCCCAGGCCGCGGGCTCGCCCGAGCGAACCGACTTCTGGAGATCGAGGACGATCTTGGGACCGGTGATGTGGAACTCCTCGCCGCGGCGGTGCTTGTAGAACCCACCGGGTATGGGGGCACCCTCGCGATAACCGGCATGGCTGAGAAGAGCCTGGTTGGCGAGGTGTTGATAACCCACTCCACGGAGACGTCGCGGTGCGTTGCGAAAGGCGCGATGACAGACCTTCTCGGACAGCCCGATCACCTCGAACAGCTCCGACCCGCGGTAGGCGGCGAGGGTGCAGATCCCCATCTTCGACATGATCTTGAGAAGCCCGGTCTCGAGACCGGTCCGATAGTTCTCCTGGGCGGTCACCGGGTCGACCTCGATCATCCCGGAGCGGGCCAGATCGATGACCTGGTCTATGCCGAGATAGGGGTTGACCGCCGAAGCCCCAAAGCCGATGAGTGCGGCGATGTCGTGGGCGTCGCGTGGCTCCCCGGAGACGACCACGAGGGACACGTCACCCCTGACCCCTTCGTCGATGAGGTGGTGATGCACCGCTCCGACGACCAGGAGGATCGGGACCGGTGCGTCCTCGGCGCTCGTCTCGCGATCGGAGAGAACCAGGATCGAGGCTCCGAGTCGCACCGCGTCGACCGCCTCGGCGCCGATCTCGTCGAGACGCTCCGCCATACCCTCCGGCCCGCTCGACGCCGGCCAGGTGGCTGCGATCCAGTGGGAGAAGAACCGTCGGTCGCCGGAGCGGACGATGGCCTCCAGCTCGGCGTCGGAGAGGATGGGGCTTGCCAGCTCGATGAGATGTGCCTGGCTCGGAGTCTGTTCCAGGATGGGGCCGCGACGACCGAGCTGGATTCGAAGCGACATCACCAGCTTCTCTCTGATCGGGTCCATCGGTGGGTTGGTCACCTGGGCGAACATCTGGTGGAAGTACCTGGTGAGACGGCGTGGCTTGTCCGCCAGCACCGCCAGACCGGTGTCATCGCCCATCGACCCCGTCGGCGTGCTTCCCTGTGCGAGGGGAGCGAGGATGAGACGGCGCTCCTCCGCGGTGTAGGCGAACACCCTGGTGAGAGCGCCGGCATCGAAACGGTCATCGTTCAGCGGGTCGAACGGAGCCCGGATATGGAGGGTCTCGGTGTTCACCCACTCCGAGTAGGGAAGTGCATTGGCCAGTCGGTCCTTCACCTCGCCCGAGTGCACGATCTCACCGGTCCCGCCGTCGAAGAAGATCAGCTCCCCCGGGCCCAGTTGACCCGTCTCCTGAGCACGGGTCTCCTCTTCGGGGCACACCCCGGCCTCAGACGCCACGATCACCACGTCCGGAGTCACCGTCCAGCGTGCCGGGCGGAGACCGTTGCGGTCCATGCCGGCCAGCAACGAGATGCCATCGCTGGCTGCGATGGCCGCCGGGCCATCCCACGGCTCGGTGAGAAAACCGTGGTACTTGTAGAAGGCGGTGAGCTCCGGGGAGAGGTCGCTCACGTTCTCCCAGGCCGCCGGGATCAACATCTCCTTGACATGTGGCAGTGCCCGGCCGCTGCGGAGCAACAACTCGAAGACGTTGTCGAGGCTTGCCGAATCGGAGAGCTCCGGTTGGATGAACGGGTAGACATCTTCGAGACGGTCACCCCACACTCCCGGCGTGGCACCCTTCTCCCTGGCTTCCATCCACGACCGATTCGACTGGATGGTGTTGATCTCGCCATTGTGGGCCAGGACCCGGAACGGCTGGGCGTTGTCCCAACTCGGGAAGGTGTTGGTGGAGAATCGCTGGTGGAAGATGGCGAAAGCCGTCTCGAAGTCCGGATCTCGTAGATCCCAATAGAAGTCGGCTATGTGCGAGGCGGTGAACAACCCCTTGTAGACCACGGTCCGACTCGAGGCGGACGGCACCGCGAAACCCCGGGTCGCGTTGCGCTCCATCCGCTTCCGGGCCAGGAACAGCGCACGCTCGAACTCGGCGCCGGCCGACTCGAAGGTGACGACAGCCTGCTCGATCAGCGGGAGCACCTCGAGGGCGTGCTCACCGAGGACGCTGGGGTCGATTGGCACCGAGCGCCAGAGAATGAGGCGAATCCCTTCGGCCTCCAGGGCCTCGCTGACCACAGAACGAGAGGCGGCGGGGTCCTCCGGAGGCAGGAAACACATGACGATCCCGATACGCTCGGGGTCGATCTCCTTGCCATGTGCGAGGAGCTCCCGGGCGATCAGCTTGTGAGGCACCTGGGTGAGCAGACCGGCCCCGTCACCTGTGCCGTCGGCGGCCTTGGCCCCGCGATGATCGAGCCGTTCCAGGCACTCCACCGCCAGCCTGGTCATCCGGAAGGAGGGCTGGCGGTCACGGGCTGCGATGAACCCGACGCCACAGGCGTCGTGCTCGGGCCCGATCAGGATGGGAGGTCTATCCATGAGCGCTCCGGGGAGAACCGAGGATCTTAGGGCTGAAGCAGCTGGGATCAGACCTCAGCGAGCGTGTGAAGACGTCACCGGGACGAGATCGTCTAACGGTGGTACATCTTCTCCCCCGCCTCGACGGGAACCTGGAGCCAGTTCTCGATCGGGGGCAAGGGGCATGAGTAGGCCTCGTCGTAGACACACGTCGGGTTGTAGGCCAGGTTGAAGTCGATGGTCACGGTCCCGTCGTCGTTGGGCTCGACGTCCAGATAGCGGCCGGCGCCGTAGGTGGCATCGCCGGAGGTCTTGTCGCGGAAGGGGACGAAGTAGCCCTCGTGACCGGTCGAATAGAGCGTGAGCTCGACCGGCTCCCCGTCGACTTCGAAAGCGACCTTCCCGGCCCGGCGATAGACGCGCTCTTGATTGTCGGAGGTCTGCACGGTGACCTCCGAGCCGTCACCAGGCTGCAGTGGCAGCGTGAAGACGAGGCCCGGGTCAGGCTCGAAGTAGTCCAGACCTGCGAAGTCGTGCTGTTCGGCATGGGGAATCGGGGAGTGGTGGTCGGTCCGGAAGAACTCGTCCTTGGCACGTCGTTGTTCGAGGAGGTCGGCGGTATCCATGCCGTGCACAACCCCGGGGTTTGCGCAGGGATTCCCAGGTGACGGGCCACCAGGGGCATAATCGGGTGATGGCCGAGAACACCGACGAAACGCTGGCCCACAAGCTCGGGATCGAGGAGGGGATGGACGTCGCCATCTTCAATGCCCCCAACTACTTCGACTTCGACCTCGGCGATCTCCCCGAAGGGGTCACGGTCCATCGGGACGCCGACGACGCTCCGGCTCAGCTCTATCTGATCTTCGCCGACCGGTCCGACGAGGCGCAGCGTGGCTTCGAGCGCGCCGTGACCCATCTGCCTCCCGACGGGGTCATCTGGTTCGCCTGGCCGGAGAAGTCGTCCGACCCGGCCAGTGACATCACCGGGGACACTCTGCGTGACCTGTTCCTGCCGTCAGGGATGGTGGACGACGGAGCCTGCTCGATCGACGAGACCTGGTCCGGGCTGCGCTTCGTCGTCAGCGAGGAGAACCGGGCCGACTGGCCACCCGAGATCAAAGCTACAGATTGAACCGGTACGGCAACAGTTCGTCGAGTGTGTGCTCCCTCACCTCGGAACCGTCTCCCCCCGTGACGATCACCCGCTTCACGTCGAACTCCGACATGATCTGTCGACATCTGCCACATGGATAGGCGCCATCGGTGTCTTCGGCGTCGATGCAAGCGACGGCAACCGTGTCGATTCGCCGGACTCCCTGAGACACCGCCGTGTTGATGGCCGTCGCCTCGGCACAGGACCCGGATGGATAGGAGGCGTTCTCGACGTTGGCGCCTTTGAACACCTCGCCGTCGACCCCTACGACAACGGCACCGACCCGGAATCCGGAGTACGGGGAGTGGGAGCCCAGGGCGGCGGCTCGTGCCGCGTCCACCAACTCTGATGTGTCCATGCTCACTCCAGCAACGAGTCGACGAAACTATCCGGATCGAACTCGGTCAGGTCGTCGAGCCCCTCCCCCACACCGACGAACTTGACCGGCACGCCGAGGGTCCGTTCCACCGCGATGACGATCCCGCCTCGGGCAGTCCCGTCGAGTTTGGTGAGGACGATCCCGGTGATCGGCACCGCCGTGGAGAATTCCCTGACCTGGGTCAGGCCGTTCTGGCCCGCGGTGGCGTCGAGGACCAACAGCACCTCGCTCACCTGGTCCCCGCCTGCCACCCGATGGATCTTCTGCAGTTCGGTCATCAGATTCTTCTTCCCGTGGAGCCTCCCGGCGGTGTCGATGATGGCGATGTCCACGCCCTTGGCCCGTGCCGATTCCAGTGTGTCGTAGGCAACCGAAGCCGGGTCGCCCCCCTCCTGGCCTCGCACTACCTGCACCCCCACCCGCTCACCCCAAGTGCCCAGCTGCTCACCGGCAGCCGCCCTGAAGGTGTCGGCCGCTCCGAGAGTCACCGTGCGCCCCTGATCCTTGAACCTCTTCGCCAGCTTGGCGATCGTCGTTGTCTTCCCGGTCCCGTTCACGCCGACCACGACGATGGATGCCGGTGACCCGGTCAGCCGCAGCTCACGGTCTTTCCCGGCGAGCTCGGACTTGAGGCTGCGCTGCAGAGTCTCCCGGGCCTCGTCGACGGTCTCGATTCCGGCACGACGCAACGTCTCCATGAAGTCCGCAGTCGCCTCCACACCCACGTCTGCAGCCAGGAGGGCGGTCTCGATGGTGTCCCATGTGCCCTCGTCCACCCCCGTGCCGAGGGCGCGGCGCAGGGCACTCCCCAGGGCCGAACGGGACGGTGCCACCGTCCGGGTCGTCTCCCCTGATGATGAGTCCGATTTCGACCGCCAGACCAGGATGGCGACGGCCAGCACGAGCACGGCGACGATGGCGATCAGGACCGCTGTGTCCATCGCGGTGGAGCCTATGCGACCTGGTCGGCGGTCAAGGCAGTCTTCATGTCCTTGCGGATCGCCTGTGAGGAGCCACCGGGCTCCATGGTGACTCCGTAGAGGACGTCGGCTGCCTCCATGGTCTGTTGCTGGTGGGTGACGATGATCAGCTGTGCTCGCTGCCTGAACTCATCGACGATGCGGAGGAAACGGCGCAGATTGGAGTCGTCGAGGGCGGCCTCGACCTCATCGAGAACATAGAAGGGGCTGGGGCGGGCCTCGAAGATGGCGAAGAGGAATGCCAACGCAGCCAGGCTCCGCTCACCACCGGAGAGAAGTGTCATCTGTGACACCTTCTTGCCCAGGGGTTGGGCATCGATCGACACCCCCGATTGCGGATCGTCCGGATCCACGAGCCGGATCTCCCCCCTGCCACCGGGGAACAAGACCTCGAAATACTTCTCGTATGCCTCGGCGACCTCGGTGAAGGCAGTGTCGAATCGGTTCTGAATCTCGGCTTCGAGGACTGTGATCACTTTGCGCAAGTCGGCACGGGAGCTCTCCACATCGGCCATCTGCTCGGAGAGGAAGGAGTGCCTCTCTTCGAGATCCCGGTATTCCTGTGCAGCCAACGGGTTGATGGGCCCGAGACGACGCAAGCGGGTGACCAGTTCCTCCATCAGCGCGGCGAGGTCGGTGTCCTCCGCCAGATCGGGACGGGGAGCGTTCATGGCGTCTTCGACGTCGGCGTCGGCATCGCGTCGGATCGCCTCGATCACCGATTCGCGACGCATCCGGAGCTCGGTCAGCCTGACATCCAGCTCACCCACTCGGGAGCGCGCCCGGGAGATCCTCTCCGAGCTCTCCCGGTGTTCCGTGCGCACCGAGTCGAGCTCCGAGCGCACGCTGGTGTTGCCGTCTCTGAGCTCGGCCTGACGCTCCCTCAGCTCCCCCAGCCTGGTCTCGAGGGTCGCAACGGCGGTG
>Ga0214469_1000586_pt1 | contig 12766 bp, 15 predicted proteins | sample RVTome_10_FD_187340 | JGI IMG/M metagenome (GOLD analysis project Ga0214469, IMG submission 187340) | Soil microbial communities from uranium-contaminated site in the Upper Colorado River Basin, Wyoming, United States - RVT153D57 HiSeq ... | reverse complement strand
TGGATGCACGTGCGTGACCCCATCCGCTTCAGTCGCCGCGCTGCGGTCCTGTACGTCCGCGGATCGCATCGCCGCGGGACACGCCGGTCCACCCCGCGCTGCCAGCCGGTGACCGTCTGACCGCTTTGGTGGACGGCCCGCGTGGCGGTCGACCGTCCCGTCCGGGATCGGATGAGCGCAGACGCGCCGGGCGACGAGCTCAGCAGCGGCCCCAGCCGTAGATCCAGGTGACATCGGCCCGGCCCATCGGATCCGGGCGATGCTGGATCTCGACCTGTTCGTAGCGCTGGTCGAGCAGCAGCGTCTTCAGTTCGACCGCGGTGACCGTGGTCACGTAGACCGGTCCCACGCCCGGTTCGTCGACCAGGTCGAGGTCACCCTGTCCCTCGCGGAACGACACGAAGATGGGTCCACGCCCGTGGACCCGCCGCAGCTCCCCCAGCGCCGAGCGCATCTCCCGGCGCGGCAGGTGCTGCAGCGCTGCGGGCGCCCAGATGCCGTCGAACGTGTCGTCAGCGAACGGCAAGCGGCGGAAGTCCCAGCGCGCCAGCGGGCGCTTGGGAAACAGCACGTGCCCAATCCGCATGAGCTCCTCACTGCGGTCGCCGGCCACCACGGTCAGACCCTGGTCGCGGAGGACCCGCACGTCCAGCGCCGGCCCGCACGCCACGTCGAGCACACGCGCCCCCCGACCGGCCAGGGTGCCGAAGGTACGGACGGCATCGAGCGGCCGGTGTTCCTTCCACACGTCGTGGTACTTCTCACCGGCGCGGTCGAAGGCCGCGATGCTCTCCTGCGTCCGTGGGTCCACGCGCGCCTCGTCCAAGATCGTTGGCGGATTGGGAAGCCGATGATGCCAAGTCAGCTCGCACGAGGCGACCGATTCACACGAATTCGTTCGGGCGCGAGATGCGGCAGCCGCTGCATGTGCCGGCGCGGCGATGGGGCGGTCTCGCCCGGGTCAGGGGATGCCGATGACGAACCGCACGCACATCCTCGCGTTGCCGGTCTCGTGCGTCATCTTGTCGGTGAGGCCTTCGATGATGGTGAAGCTGAGCTCGGGATCCACCAAGTCGGGCCCCGGCTCGCGTGCGGGGTCCACCGGTGTGGGTGGTCCCTCCTGCGCCTCGACGGTGACCTCGAAGCCGACATCCGTGACGCCGAACGACAGATCGATCGGTGCCGACGACTGCAGTGACGCCTGGGTGCGCACGGCATTGGCCACCGCCTCGGCGACCGCGATCTTGACATCCTGCACACGTTCAGCGGCGACGCCCGCCTGGCGCGCAGCAAGCGCGACGACCAGTCGCGCAAGACCGACGTAAGCGGGATCCGGTGGGATTCGAAGCTCTGCGACGGGCATGGTTACAGGGGCAAGCGCTACGACAGCGCCTCCTCCAGGGTGTCGTGGATTGGGAAGACCTTGGTCAGCCCCGTGATCCGGAAGATCTTCAAGATGCGTTCCTGGTTGCACACCAGCTCGAGGCTCCCGTTGTGCGAACGGACGCGCTTGAGCCCTCCCACCAGCACACCCAGGCCTGTCGAGTCGAGAAACTCCACCTTGGTCATGTCAACGATGATGCTGTAGTGGCCATCGCTGACCAGCTCCACCAGCTTCTCACGAAGCTTGGGGGCCGTGTACACGTCGACCTCGCCGGCGACGTCGAGGACGGTGGCCTCGCCCTCAGTTCGATGTTCGAGCGTCAGCTCCACGTTCTACTCCTCGGGAAATCACCGCGGTCAGGCAGCCAGTCTCCCTGGCAGCCCATTGGCTCTCTGGTCTATCCCAGTCAGGTGGGGGGCAAACTTCGTGGAGCCTGGTTCCACGAAACACACGGCGGACCTGCCGGCCACAACCCACCACAGTGGAGCCTGGTTCCACGAAACACACGGCGGACCTCACGGCGTGAACAAGCCGCACCTGCGGTGTCTAGCCTGGTGCAACGTGGATACCGACGCCCTCATCAGCTCGCTGGCCGCGCAGGCCGGTGAGGCGCACCCCGACGCACTCGAGCGCTCACGCCTGGCCGCCCTGCAGGCGCTCCCGGAGCGGCGGGCGCGGCTGGTCGACATGCCGACGTGGGTGGCCCCGGTGCTCAGCCAGCGCCTCGAACTGGCCGGGATCAGCAGGCTCTACGAACACCAGGCCGACGCGGCGACGCGGATCCACGACGGACGGCACACCGTGGTGGCGACCGGTACGGCCAGCGGAAAGAGCCTGTGCTATCAGCTTCCGCTGCTGCAGACCGTCCTCGACGACGACATGGCCACGGCGCTTTACCTGTCGCCCACCAAGGCGCTGTCGCGCGACCAGGTCCGGGCGCTGCGCGCATTTCGGCTGCCGCACGTGCGCGCCGCCGCCTACGACGGCGACCTGCCGCGGGGTGAGCGTGACGCGATCCGCCGCACGGCCAACGTCGTGCTGACCAACCCGGACATGCTGCACGTGGGCATGCTGCCCAACCACCGTCAGTGGGGCGACTTCCTCCACCGCCTGACGCTGGTGATCGTCGACGAATGCCACGTCGCCCGCGGCGTCTTCGGGGCGCACGTCGCGGCGATCCTCCGGCGCCTGCGGCGGGTGTGCGCCTACTACGGCGCCGAGCCGACCTTCGCACTGGCGAGCGCCACCATCGGCAACCCGGCGGCGCACGCAACCTCGTTGGTGGGCGCACCCGTCGACGAGATCACCGCAGATGCCGCCGCCCGCCCGCGGACGGTCATGGCCATGTGGGAGCCACCGCTGATCGACGAGCAGCTGCAGACCCGGCGGTCGACGTTGACCGAGGCCTCCGAACTGCTGGCCGGCATCGCCTCCAGCGGCCGGGCCACGCTGGCCTTCGCGCGGTCGCGGGGTGGCGTCGAACTGCTCGCGCTCGCGGCGCGGCGGCTGGCGGACGGACTCGAGGTGCGCGCCTACCGGGCTGGGCTGCTCGCCGAGGAGCGCCGTGCCGTCGAGCGCGGTCTCATCGACGGCACCATCCACGCGGTCGCAGCGACCGACGCCCTTGAGCTGGGCGTCGACATCGGCAGCCTCGACGCGGTGATCATCGTCGGCTGGCCGGGAACCGCTGCATCGTTCTGGCAGCAGGCGGGACGCGCCGGTCGCCGTGGCAACGAGGCGCTGGTGGTCTTCATCGGCGACGACAACCCGCTTGACCATTACCTGCTCGCCTACCCCGACCGGCTGCTCGGGCGACCGCTGGAGCACGCCCGCAGCGACGTGACCAACCCCCACATCCTGGCACCTCACATCGAGTGCGCCGCCTGGGAACTGCCGTTGGATCCCGAGGCCGACGCCGCGTGGTTCGCGCCGGCGGATCTGGATCCGCTGATCACGGCCGCCGTCGAGCAGCGGCGGTTGCGGCGCCGAAGCGACCGGGTCTACTGGGCCGGCCGGGGATCACCGGCGGCCCGCGTCTCCATCCGCAGCAGCGCCGGCCCACCCGTCACCATCGTCGAGCGCGCAACCGGGACCATCATCGGTGACGTCGACGCCGCGCGTGCCCACTCGTCGGTGCACGAAGGGGCGATCTACCTGCATCAGGGGCGTGCCTGGCGCGTCACCGAACTGGACCTGGCCAAAGACGTTGCCGCTGTCGAACCCGATGACGGCACCACCTACACGCGCGCCCGCAGCGACACCGACATCACGGTGCTGGAGGAACAGCAACGGCGCCGCTGGGGCCGCAGCGTTCTTTCCTACGGGCGCGTCGAGGTCACGACACAGGTGCTGTCCTACGAGCGCCGCCACGTGTTCACGCGCGAGTCCCTGGGCGTCACCGAACTGGATCTGCCACGACAGCGCCTGGTCACCGCCGCGGTGTGGCTGACCGCCCCCGAACCGGTGCTCGACGCGGCCACACTGGGGCGGGTCCGCATCGCGGGATCACTGCATGCCGCCGAGCACGCCGGCATCGGACTGCTGCCGTTGTTCGCCATGTGCGACCGCTGGGACATCGGCGGTGTGTCGACACCGTGGCACCCCGACACGGGCTTCGCCACGATCTTCGTCTATGACGGCGTGCCGGGCGGCGCGGGGATCACCCAGCGCGCCTTCGAGACCGACGACGTGTGGTGGCGCACGACACGCGACGCGATCGCTGCATGCGTCTGCGACGACGGGTGCCCTTCGTGCGTCCAGTCACCGAAGTGCGGCAACGGCAACGAACCACTGGACAAGGCCGGCGCCGTCGCGCTGCTCGACGCGTTGCTGGCCGAGCACGCCAGCACGTCGGGTTGATCGCCGCCCCTGCGCTGTGCCACCTCACGGCCACGATTTGTAGGCATTCCATACAAAATGGTTCCGATCGTGTAACACGTGGGCAACCTGATGTGGTCATCATCGGTACATCGCGCGGACCAGACTCAGATAGGCGGGCTCGGCCGCGACGCACGAACAGGAACACAGATGTCGTTGGGAACGCTCTCAGCTCGAATGCCGCGGTTCACGGCACACGAATACGCACGCGACTCGCTGAGGCGGGCCATATTGCGCGGCGAGCTGAAGACCGGTTCGCGAGTGCCGCAGGTCGCCTGGGCCAAGCGCCTCGAGATGAGCACCACGCCGATCCGCGAGGCGCTGCGTGACCTCGCGACCGAGGGCATGGTCGAGCTCGACGCCCACCGGGGCGCATTCGTCAACCGGTTGACCTTCGATCAGGTCGCCGAGATCTACCACATCCGCAAGATCCTCGAGCCCGCGGCCATGCGCGATGCGGCACGGCTGATCACAGCGGACACCATGGCGCGCGTCGAGCATCTGCACGACCTGCTCGGCGAGCAACTCGGCCTCGGCCGGTGGGCGGAACTGCACTGCGAGTTCCATGACGCGCTGCTGACCGACCTGCGCTCGGACCGCCTGGTCCGCACCATCATCAACCTGCGCAACAGCGCGGCACCCTACGTCGCCGCCGCACGACGGCGCCAGGGCACCGCGCTGGCGCACGCCGAGGAGCATCGGGAGCTGATCGACGCACTGCGGGCCGGTGACGGCGAGCGCGCGGCCAGCGTGTCGCTGCGGCACCTCGAGTCGACCATGGCCGCTCTTGCCGACGACCGTGCGACGATGCAGCAGCCGGTCTGATCATCGCGTTCCACGGCGCCGCACGGCGGTCGGGCGCCCGGTGCGGTGGCTGTCGCGTGTGACTGTCGCAGCGACCGTCCCGTCGGCGTTGCCGCGTCACCGAACTGAGGGGGAATGAAGATGCAGGCACGATCATTGCATTGCGGGCGGTTGCTGGTCGCGTGCGTTGGCCCAGCGTCAAAGCGACCGTGACCGCCGGCGGCGCCGCCGCACCATAACCAACACCCGGCCGCGCCACCCCCAAGGGCGACGCGGCCGGCACGGTGTCGCGCATCAGGAGCCCGGAGGAAGCCAGCTGAGCGGATCGACCGGGCCCGCGCCGGTGCGCACCTCGAAGTGCAGGTGCGGTCCGGTCGAGGCGCCGGTCGAACCCACCAGGCCGATGACTTGGCCGGTGGCGACCGACTGCCCGGTCACCACGAGCACGCGTAACTGATGGGCGTAGCGCGTGGTCGTGCCACCGCCGTGCGCGATCTCGACGGTCAGTCCATAGCCGCCCATCGCGCCGGCGTGGACGACCCGGCCAGCAGCGGCGGCCCGGATGGGCGTCCCGGTGGCTGCAGCGATGTCAAGGCCGGTGTGCATCCGCGACGTGCCGGTCAGCGGATGCGTGCGCAACCCGAAGCCGCTCGTCATCGGCCCGTCGACGGGCCGTGCGCGGTCGCTGCTCCCGGTCGGCGCACTGTCGTGCCCCAGGGGTCCCCGGGCGGTTGCATCGAGCGACTCAAGCGCCGCGGCGGCCCGCGCGCGTATCTCCGGCACCACCAACCGCAGGAGCATGCTGCGCGGCTCGACCCCCACCTCGACCTCGCGTCGTGCCGTGGCATCGCCGCAGCACTCCAACAGCACCCCGCCGTTCGCGCGCGCGAGGCGGGTTGCGACCCTGTGATCCGCGTGGTCGGGACCCTGCGCGCCGACGTCGACGGCACCCGGCGCGGGGTCCAGCCCCGGCTGCACCTGCCCGGCCATCGCGGCCAGCGCCGCGGCGTCGGCGGCGACCTGGGCCTGCCCGCGGCTCACGACCAGATCGGCGATGCTGATCACCAGCACGAGCGCGATCAGCATCGCGATCCCGCCGCCGGCCAGCACCAACAGCGCGACCGACCCACGCTCACCGTGCGCCATCGACGGCCTCGCTCAGCGGCCCCTCGGGTCGCATGGCAACGCGCGCCGGCACCCACACGTCGACGCCGGTCGCACCGAACACCGGGCTGCGCAGCCGCACCCTCGCCTCGACGAGACCTTCGCGTGGGGCGACGTCGATCCGGACATCGCGGTCCCCCGCGAGCCCACGCCCGACGTCGCGCGCCGCCACCTCACCGTCGATGGCCGCGCTACGCGCGACCTCGCGGGCGATGCCCTGCGCGACGACCACATCACCGAGCAGCAGACCCGTGTGCACGAGCAGTGCCAGCAGCATGCCGAACAGCGGCAGCACCATCGCGAACTCGAGCGCCTGGCTCCCACCGTCGTCCGCGATGTGGACGAGCGCGGGGCGGGAGGGGGCGTGGTCGGTGACCACGCCCCCGGCGCGTACGCCTAGAACCATCCCTCGATGACGCCGCCGAGGGTTGTGATGACCGACTCGACCAGGGTCTTGAGGGTCTCCCGGTTCTTCAAGATCGCCACCAGGCCTGAGCACGCGGCGGCGCTCACACCACCGAGCATCGCGTACTCCGCGGCCTGTGCCCCCCGTTCGCCGTCGTCACGCCAGGCGTCGACGCGGCGTCGGGCGGCCCGGTCGACGCGCGTACCCAGATCCTGGGCGGTCAGCTGCAGCCGCACCGCGGCGCGTCGGGCGGTTCTGGTCATGTGCGTTGTCATGGCGGTTCCTTTCAGTCGGGCTGACACCGCGTCATCCCGCGAGCGCCGTCCACACCAGCGGTGGGACGACAGCGAGCACGAACGCCGGCAGCGTCAGCAATGTCGTGGGGAAGACGAGCGCGAGTTGCACCCGCTCGGCGGCGGCTTCAGCGGCACCACGCTGGCGGGCACGGACCGACGCGATCAGCAGCGCAAGAGGCGCGGTCGCGGCCACACCCCACCGCTCGGTTATCCCGAGCACCGCACCGACCTCGGCCAGCGCCGTGCCGGCGAAAGCCTCCTCGATGGGAGTGCCACTGCGCAGGCGACCGGCAACATCGCGCAGCAGCGCGTCGACAGGTGGCGCGACGACCTCCGCGACGTGCTCGACCGCGGCGACGACGCCGGTCTCGGCCGCAAGCGTCATGCGCAGCAGGTGCAGCACCTCGATGCTCCGGCACGGCGGTGGCTGCGGCGCAGCGGGCCGCCCGGCGCGTGCGGCGACGATGGCGCCGGCGACGACGGCGATCAACGGGTGCGCGACGAGCCAGACGGCGACCACGACCGGTACCGCCGCGACGGCGGCACGGGCGCGATCGAACGGCTCGGCAGGGCGCGCGAGCGGGTCGGCCACCTCGGCGGCGGCCGTTGCGGTCGCCACCAGGCGCCGCGCCCAGCGATGGCCGGCGGCGGCCAGCACCACGGTACCGGCAGCACAGCCCCAGCCGATGGGCGAGGCATAGAAGCCCAGCGCACTGCGGTCGAGGATGATCAGCAACGCCCACGCCGCCAGGGGCAGGACGGTCAGCAGCTTGGCCGTCCCCATCGCCTGCGCCGACTTCGCCGCAAGCCGTTGCTGGTCGACGAGCGCGTCCTGGCGGGCCTCGAGCGCCATGTCGATGGCCGTGACGCCGCCTTGCCCGCACCGTTCCGCGAGCGCCAGCGCACGCAACAACGGTCCGGCCCCATCGGGTCCATCGGCGCGTGTGGCGCGCGCGACGGCGGCCAGTGGCTCGCCGAGGCGCACAGCGCGGACGGTACCCGCCAGCCCGGCAGCGGTGACCGTCGTGAACGCCTCAGCGGGCGGAACGCCGACCGCGAGGGCCGCCCTGACCCGCAGCAGGTCGGTGGTCGTCAGCGCGGTCATGCCGCCACCGGCGTGTCAGCCGTGGCCGACCGCCGCCACAGGTCGTGCCACCGCATCCGGTCGCCGTCAGCCAACCCGTCGACCTGCGCGATCTGCCGGAGATGGCGGCGCCCGTCGAGATCACGGTCGAGCACCACGATCAGGTCCAGACAGACCGCGAGCTGCGATCTCACGGCGGGCAGGGGGAGGCCCGCAAGCAGTGCCATGCCCTCCATGCGCACGAGTGCCTCGTCGGCGGCCCGCGCGTGCACGGTCGTCATGCATCCTTCGTGCCCGGTCGCCAGGGCCTGCAGCACGTCGACGAGCTCGGCGCCCCTGACCTCGCCGACCACGATGCGGTCGGGGCGCATGCGCAGCGCCTGACGGATCAGATCCCGGAACCCGACGCCGGTCTGCGAGCCCGCCCCGGGCGGTCTCGTCTCGAGGCGGACGACATGCGGGCACTGCGGTCGCAGCTCGGGGGCATCCTCGACCAGGACCACACGCTCTGTGTCGGTCACCTCGCCGAGCAGCAGACCCAGCAGCGTGGTCTTGCCGGTGCCGGTGCGGCCGCAACACACGATCGCCCGCCGCTGCAGCACGGCCTCGCGCAGCACCTGCCGGGCGGCCGCGGGCACCGAACCATCGGCTTCGAGCTGCCCCCACGTGTGTCCGATCGTGGCGAACTTGCGGACCGTGACCAGCGGCCCATCGGCGGCGAGCGGCGCGCCGACCGCGTGCAGGCGGCTTCCGTCGGGCAGGCGCGTGTCGACGGTGGGGTGCGCCCTGTCGAAGCGTAGGCCCAGTGGCCCGACCACCCGCAGCACCGCCGCATGCAACGACGCCACATCCGGGTAGGTCACGTCGGCCCGCTCGAGCCTGCCGCGCCGTTCGATCCAGACGTCGCTGGGACCGTTGATCATCACGTCGGTGACATCAGGGTCGCGCAGCAGACGCTCGGCCGGACCGAGCCCGGTGAACAGGTCGGACATCTCGCGCACGACCGCAGCCAGGCCCCGTTCGTCGAGCAGGAGCCCTTCCGCCCGGACCGCCCGGGCGATGGCCGCGCGCAGTTGAGGACCGTTGCTGAGGTGGCTGCCGATGAGCAGCGCGGAGTCCTGCACCACGCGCTGGCGGATGCGTTCGAGGTCGATCGCCGTCATGACCGGCGCTCCAGTCGGCCGAGCGCGACGCGCAGTTCCTTCAGCCACGTACCGGGCAGCGCCGCGGGCACATGGCCCTGCAGCCCCGCGCGGGCGACCCGCGACGACGTCGGCAGGTGCGCCAGCAGCGACGTGCCCACCCGGCGGCGGCAGTCGCGGATGCTCAGTGGCTGATCCCCGACGACGATCACCGGTCTGCCGGACGCGCATGCCCGGTCGAGGTTGCGGTCGGGCCGGCTGACGACGACGGTCGTCTCCGCCGTCATCGCCGTGCCCGCATCGGCCACGACAAAGTCTCCGGTCCACGCCGCGGTCGCGACATCGATGCCGTCGCCGACGACCGACAACCGGGGGACGCCGGGCACCGGCGACGGTGCCGACCGGTTCGCCATCGCCGCGCGCTCATGGCGCCCGGCCCCCGTGGACCATCCGCGCGCCGCGTCCGCCGGCACCGCACCGCCGGGCGCCGCACCGCCGGGCACCGCACCGCCGGGCGCCGCACCCCCGGGCGCCGCACCCGCGAGCGCCGGCTCCGCCGCGGCGGCGCCGGCCAGTGCGAGCACGTCGGCACCGCCGCTGACGAGCACCGCGGCGCCGGACCAGGCGAGCAGCCCGCCGATCGCCAGCGCGACGGTCGACGTGCCGACGCCGCCGGCGACGCCGGCGACGGTCAGGCGCCCGCGGTGATCACCGCCGGAACCGCGCTCGACCCGCGCCGCCAACAGCGGGATGCGCAGCCGGTCGTGTGGCCACGCCACGACGTCGAGCGCGCCCGCCGTCAGGTGGCGACGGACCTGCTCACCGTCGGGTGACCCGTCGGTCACCGCGATCCACGGCAACTGCCCGCACGCGCGATCCGACAGCGCGATGACCGGCGCCAGCGGCCCGCCTTCGTCTACCACCTGCCAGCCCAGGTCGCGCTCGATCCAGACCGCTACGTGGGTGTCCAGCGGCGACGGCAGCGTCACCGCGACCGGAAGGTCCTCGCTCATCACCCGTTCCTCGTCCGCGTCCGTGTGCAACGGACGCGGACGTTACGGGCGAAGGGGCGACGATCCGCTCGAATGCGGGGAAGGGGTGTGGAAGATCACGGTGTGTGCTGTGTCCGCGCTTCCGGGTGACTTCTTAGTAGTCGCGGTGGTAGCGGATGCCCTGCTCGTCAACCTCGAGCCACGTGCTCCGCGGCATGTTGATCCACCGGCGGCCACCCGCGGTGTAGCTCGTGGTCCACTCGACCGCCACGGTTTGTCCGTCATCGGACTCGATGATCCGCGACACCGCGATGTCGAGGTCCTCCCGCGCCTGCATCCAGGAGTTGAGGTACGCGCGGATGAGGTTGCGCCCCTCGTGTGGAGGGTTGTTGGGTTCGAGATACACCGACTCGACGGCATACAGGTCAGCGACCGTCGCGTCATCGTGCTTCTCCAGCGCGGCGCTGAGCTGTTCCCAAACTTCTCGTGCTCGACCCATCGAACCTCCTCAGGCACCCGGGCCGCCGGCAGCAGCAGGAGTGCGCGTCGTGGCGCAAAGATAGCCGTGGGACCGCATGCCACCAAAGCGGCGGCACCTTCATCCGCGTGGACCTACAGGTACTGGCCCGTACCGGTCGGACGCTCCCCCACCGGCTGCTGCGTCGCGCCACGTGGCAACCCGCGACCGCGCATCTGCTCCAACTGGTGGCGCGCACTCATCTGCTGGCTCGCGATCGCCGCCTGGATGCCCTGGAAGAGCCCCTCGAGCCAGCCGATCAATTGCGCCTGCGCGATGCGGATCTCCGACTCGGTGGGAGTGTCGCTGTCGAACGGCAGCGTCAGCGCGTCCAGTTCCTCCTGCAGTCCGCCGGTCAGCACACTGCGCATCTCGTTGAGCGACGTCTCGTGGATCTGCTTGAGGCGCTGACGCCCTGGCTCGTCGGGGTCCGCGCGCCGTACCTCCTCCTGCATCTCCCGCAGCATCAGCGCGATCCTGAGCAACTTGCCGGGCTCGGTGATCGCATCGCGCTCGTCGTCCTGTTCGGCCTCCTCGACCACCTCGACCGTCTGCACGGTCTGCTCGTCGGTCGGTTCGCCGGCGTCGCCGGGCTGTTCACTCACGACTTGATCCTTTGTTGATGTGTTCACGCGAAGAGCGCGCTTGCGAGCCGCGGACGAGCACGCCGGGTGATCTCGTGATCATCGCCGAGCACGCGGAAGAGGTCGAGCAGAAGGGTCCGCGCCTCATCACGCGTCAGCGGATCACCCACCGCCTGGACCAGCGCATCGGCCGCCTCGTCGTGCCGTCCCACCGCCACCAGCGCGCGACCATACGCGAGTCGCGCCTCCGATGACGTGGCGGCTTCCTGTTCCAACTGCTCCAGCGAGCCATCGGCACCGGTCTCCGCGAGACGCATCTCGGCGAGCAGGCGCTGTGCCTGCGTGCTGGTGGGCACCCGCGCGAGCAGCCCCCTGGCGTCATCGTGACGGCCCTGCTGCCTGGCGATCCCGGCAAGCGCGATCAACGCGCCCTCGTGATCGGGCTCCGCTGAGATCGCCTGCTCGAGCAGACCTTCCGCCTCCGCGGGTCGTGCGGCCGCCTCGGCCACCAGGCGGTCGGCCTTGCTCGGCGCCAGCGCGGCGAAGAACTGCTCGATGACGGTCGTCGGCTGTAACCCGGTGAACTCACTGACCACACCGCCGCCGCGGAACGCCTTGACCGCGGGGATCCCCTGGACACGGAACTGCTGCGCCAGCCGCGGTGCCTCATCGACGTTGAGCTTGACCACGCGCACGTCGCCGGTGAAGCGCTGCGCCATCTGTTCGAGCAGTGGGGACAGCTGCCGGCAGGGACCACACCACGGCGCCCAGAAGTCGACGACCACCGGCGTGGTCCGGCTCGCCTCCACGACCTCCGTGGCGAAGGTCTGCTCGGTCACGTCCTTGACGATTGCGCTCATGGTGTTCGACCTACTGCGTTGTCATCGATCGGGAGGGCGCCGGCGACTGTAGCCGGGGCGCGGCGGCTGCACGGCTCCGGTGTGCCGCAGCCGTGATCAGGTGGCCACGGACGTGGAGCCACCGTTCGCTGTATCCGCTCGGGGCCGGTTGATGTTTTGGAGCCGCAACTGCCCTCTGGCGACAAGCTGGCGGTCGCCGGACCGGGTGATGTGCACCTCCCACACCTGCTGTGTCCTGCCCTGGTGCACGGCGCGTGCATCCACGTCGAGGCGTCCCTGGCGGATGGGGCGGAAGAACTCGGTCGTGTTGGCGACACCCACGACGGTCATCCCACGCGGCGCGGCCGCGGTGTGCGCGCCGAAGCTCGCGACCGTCTCGACCGCCGCGGCGTACCAGCCACCGTGCACGATGCCGGCGTCCTGGTGGTGCGCCGGACCGACCTCGGCCCAGGCGCGCGCGTGCTCGGCCTGGATCTCGGTGAGGACCAGGCCGAGGTGGCCGGTGAACCCGACGCCGTGCGGCCGACCGTCAAGCCGCAAGCCGCCGTCGGGCAGCTTCAGGTCAGTCATCCCGATGCGCCCGGAGGAAGTACTCGATCTCGGCGGCGAGGTCGTCGCCGGAAGGGAGCTCCTCGTCGGTCTCGCCCGCGTCGGTC
>Ga0214469_1000585_pt1 | contig 12766 bp, 13 predicted proteins | sample RVTome_10_FD_187340 | JGI IMG/M metagenome (GOLD analysis project Ga0214469, IMG submission 187340) | Soil microbial communities from uranium-contaminated site in the Upper Colorado River Basin, Wyoming, United States - RVT153D57 HiSeq ... | reverse complement strand
TCGCACCCACGACATGGCGCCACGGGTCCTCATCGCCAACAGCCTTCTCGTCCCCAGCTGGGCGACGCTCGAGCATTTCTGGGAGCTGGAGGCTGCCGGGCTGATGATGTACGGGCAAATGACCGCCGGGTCCTGGATCTACATCGGGACACAAGGCATCCTCCAGGGCACCTTTCAGACCTTCGCCGCCATCGCCGAACAGCGATTCGGGGGCACCCTGGCCGGCACACTCACCCTCACCGCCGGTCTCGGCGGGATGGGTGGCGCCCAGCCCCTGGCCATCACCATGAACGGAGGCGTCGCCCTCTGTGTCGAGGTGAATCCGGGCCGGATCGAGCGACGGATGGAGACCGGGTATCTCGACGAGAGCTACACCGACCTCGACCGGGCAGTCGAGCGCGCCCTGGAGGCGAAGCGGGGGCGGGAAGCGGTCTCGATCGGTCTCCTCGGCAATGCCGCAGACCTGTTCCCACTCTTGTTGGAGATGGGGCTGGAGCCTGACATCGTCACCGACCAGACCTCGGCCCACGACCCCCTGTACGGCTACGTGCCCGCCGGGTACAGCCTCCACGAAGCCGAGAGGCTGCGCAGCGACGACCCGGACACCTACATCAAGGCCGCCCGGGAGTCGATGGCCACCCACTGTCAGGCGATGGTCGGTTTCCAGACGGCCGGTGCCGAGACCTTCGACTACGGGAACAACCTGCGAGGGGAGGCCAAAACCGCCGGATACCAGGACGCCTTCTCCTATCCCGGGTTCGTCCCCGCCTACATCCGCCCGTTGTTCTGCGAAGGGTCGGGACCATTCCGCTGGGTGGCGCTCAGTGGCGACCCCGCCGACATCGCCGCCACCGACCGGGCGATCCTGGATCTGTTCCCCGACAACGAACCGTTGCGGCGCTGGATGCGAATGGCGGCGGAGAAGGTCCGGTTCCAGGGTCTGCCCGCCCGGATCTGCTGGCTCTCCTACGGGGAGAGGCATCTGGCCGGGCTCCGCTTCAACGAGTTGGTGGCCGGCGGTGAGGTCTCGGCCCCGATCGTGATCGGGCGCGACCATCTCGACTCGGGCTCGGTCGCCTCCCCGTATCGCGAGACCGAGGCCATGGCCGACGGATCAGATGCGGTGGCCGACTGGCCCATCCTCAACGCCATGCTCAACGTCTCGTCGGGAGCGGCGTGGGTAGCTGTCCACCACGGCGGCGGAGTGGGCATCGGAAACTCGATCCACGCCGGAGCGCAGGTAGTGGCGGACGGCACCGACCAGGGCGCCTTCCGGGTGGAACGGGTTCTCACCAACGACCCCGGCACCGGCGTGATGCGTCACGCCGACGCGGGATACGAAATCGCCCGGCGGGTGGCGCGGGAGCGGGGCATCGACATCCCGATGTTGTGACCGGGTTCCTAATGCAGGGCGTCACGGATATGTGACGCATTGCATTGGGTTCGTCCTCGATGCAGGCAAGCCGAAGCCCAAACCGACGTCTAAACCGATTCGTCCTTCTCTCGCCATGCATCGAGAACTGCCCCGACCACCAGCCCGAGCCCGGCCCCTATGGACGGGGCGATCCACAGCGCCAGCGAGAAGAGTGTCCCTATGAGCAAACCCAAGGCGGCCCCAAGAACCAATCCGTATCCGGTGTACATCGATGACCTCCTTCGAGAGTGAAGCCGGGGCCTCTTTGGGCAGAGAGGCCCCGGCTTCTGGCAGGCCGTTCAGAGGATCCAGATCAGGCCGAAGGTCACCACTCCGGCCACGGCCAGGACGGCGAGGATCGTCATCACGATCACCCGGGTCGTCCACACCCGATCCTCTCTCAGCATGCCTCGGGCGAAGCGCCCGAATGCGGCCGCCAACAGCACCCCGGCCCCGACGAACATGCCGAGGTACCAACCTTCGGCCAAGCCGCCCAGGAACCAGTCGGTGGGCACGTAGTACATCCACGCACCAACACCCGCTGCCAGCACGCCAACGATCCCGATCACCCAGTCGGTGACATAGGACCGTCGCGGCATCCGGGTGACCTCCGCCTTGTCACGCTGTAGAAGCGTTGTCACGAAGATCACCTCCATTCCGGATGACCCCTCGTCGGGCCATCCGTTGCGATTGTGGGCATCCGGGCAACGGCTGAACAGGGCCAATAGACCCGATAGGACAGGACCTGGCGTCGATGAGAGTGGAGACGAGCGACGGGATATACGCTGTCGTGCTCATGGCGATCAACGACCCCAATTGGCCGCGTGCCGACGTCTGGCTGGCCCAGGACCATCCCGATCCGGAGATCCTGGTAGTCGGCGTGCCCTCCTCGCGATCCTCGCTCTCCCCGTCGCGGGCCGACCTCACCCCGCTTCGGCTGCGCGACCGCCTCGCCCGCTTCTCCACCTTCCACGGCGAGTGGGGGGTCGACTTCGGCGGGGTGACCGTGCGTGACGAGGGGAACTGGCCGGTCTCCGGGTTGGACATGCATCAAATGCCCGAGACCGTCGAGCAGCTGGCCGAAGCCCTGCCCCCCGTCCCGCTCACCCTCTACCTCGGTGGTGACAATGCCATCACCCGGCCCCTGGTCCGCTCCTTGGCGACGGACGGGAAGCGGGTCGGGCTCATCACCTTCGACGCGCATCACGATGTCCGGGTACTCGACCTCGGCCCCACCAATGGGGCGCCCGTCCGTGGGCTGATCGAGGAGGACGGGTTGCCCGGGGCCAACGTGGCCCAGATCGGGATCCACTCCTTCGCCAACTCGTCCGGGTACCGGGGTTACTGCGAGGAGCAGGGGGTCACCGTGCTCACCATCGGTGACATCGAGCAGCGAGGCATCGACTCGGTGGTCGAGGATGCTCTCACCGTCGTCACGGTCAAGTGCGACGTCATCCATGTCGACGTCGACATCGACGTGCTGGACCGGGCCTGTGCCCCCGCCTGCCCGGGGGCGCGCCCGGGAGGGTTGGGCGTCCGGCAGCTGGCAGAGGGGGTGCGACGATGCGCCCGGCATCCCAAGGTGGGATCGATCGACTTCGTCGAGGTCGATGCCGATGCCGATCGGGACGGGATCACCCTCGACGCCATGGCCCACCTGCTGCTCTCCGCGGTCGCCGGCTACGCCGAGCGTTCGCTGCCGGCATTCTCGATGCAGGGCGTCACATATACGTGACGCCCTGCATTAGGAACGCGGAGGGTCAACCTCCGCTCACCACCTGCTCCGCCTCGCGTCCGAGACGGTCTCCCTGACGGTGGTCGAGGAAGCCGTGGGGGAGGCGCACCGGGCGGGGACCGTGGGAGTGGCCCCGGACCATGCGGTGGGCCTCCTCGGGGAAGGGGAGGGCGGGGTCCCACCCGGAGAGGATCTCCTCGACCCGGTCCACGGACTCCACCCGGGCCAGGGCGTCACGCATCTTCGGGCCGGCGGGAAACCCCTTGAGGTACCACGACGGGTGCTTGCGAAAGAGGCCGCTCCCCACCTTCTCCCCGAAATGGTCGACCAGCAGCCCGGCGTGGCGGATCATGATCGCGGCCACCTCACCCGAGTTCGGCGCTTCCTGTGGGGCGCGTCCGGCCATGGCATCGGCAAGGTCACGGAACAACCAGGGGCGACCGAGGCAGCCCCGGCCGACCACCACACCGTCACAACCGGTGCGGGCCATCATCTCCACGGCGTCCTCCGCGGTCCAGATGTCGCCGTTGCCCAGCACCGGGATCGATGTGACCGTCTTCTTGAGCCTGGCGATCGACTCCCAATCGGCGTCACCGGAGTAGAGCTGACGGGCGGTGCGAGCGTGGAGGGCGACTGCGGCGGCCCCCTCCTCCTCGGCGATGAGCCCGGTCTCGAGATAGGTGAGATGGTCCTCGTCGATGCCTTTGCGAAACTTGACCGTGACCGGCACCGACCCGGCGTTGGACACCGCGGCCCGGACGATGGAGCGGTACAGGTCGCGCTTCCAGGGCAGGGCAGCCCCGCCTCCATGGCGGGTCACCTTCCCCATGGGGCAGCCGAAGTTCATGTCGATGTGATCGACCCGCTCCACCTCGACCAGGTGGGCCACGGCCGCACCCAGCGACCCGGGGTCGGTGCCATACAACTGGATCGAGCGGGGGACCTCGTCAGCATCGAATCGTGCCAGCTCACGGGTCTTCTCGTCACCCTCCACCAGACCGCGGGCGCCGATCATCTCCGAGACGTAGAGCCCGGCGCCGTACTCCCGGCAGAGCCGGCGGAACGGGGCGTTGGTGATCCCGGCCATCGGGGCCAGCACCACGGGCGGGTCGACGACGAGGCTTCCGATTCGCAGCATCGTGGGAAAGGCTAAAACGTGGGCCGGCCAACCCCTATCGCCACGATCTAGAACTCGGTGGACTCGACATTCTGGAGCCGGACCTGGCCCCTGGCCACCAGCTTGTCGTCGGCTTCCCGGGTCACGGTCACCTGCCACAGCTGCTGGGTGCGGCCGCGATGGATCGGGGTCGCCGACCCGATCAGGACACCCTCGGTGGTCGCCCTGATGAAATCCGTCTGATTCGACACCCCGACGCAACCTGCCAACCCGCTCTCCATGGCCCAGAGGGCGGCGCCGGTGGAGGCGAGCGTCTCGATCAGTGTGCAATAGACACCGCCGTGTACCACCCCGTAGGGCTGGTGATGGTTCTCGTTGATCACGATCCTGCCCTGACAGCTGTCGCTCGACGCCTCGGTCAGCTCGATCCCGGTGAGACCCACGTAGGTGGGACGAGCGAGAAAGGGGTTCTCCATCAGACGCCGCAGCCGACCGAGATCTGAGGCACCAAGCCCAGGTCGTCGTCGACGTACTCCCAGACCTCGACTCCGATCCCCTCGTAATAGGCGGTGCTCACGACGACCTCCATCCGCCCGTCTCCGCTCAGGTCGGCGACCGCCCCCACCGAGTACGAGTTGACCACCGGGCTGTCCGCGGTGACGACCACCGATTCGCCGAGGATGACGGTTTGCACGTCTCCCTGGACGGTGCGTCGCACGAAGGCGATCGAGTAGTCCCCGTCTTCGGCGAACAGACCGGAGCTGACATCCTCCGCCACGACCAGGACCTCGTTCACCCCGTCGCCCTCGAGATCGACCTGGAGCAGTTGTTTGATCGCCGGCTCCGGGACGTCGAGACCTCGCTGCCCGAGGAGCTCGGCGGCAAATGCCGAATAGGTGCCGTCGTCCTCGATCTCCTCGACGAGATGGGGCACGAGGATCCACGGTGCCGAGATGGCCACACCGAGCGGGCCCGGCCAGTCCCCGAGCACCAATTCGTTCTCCAGCTCGACTCCCGGGTTGTCCAGCGGCTCGCAAAGCGTGGTCGGCGCGCCTCCACTGACTGTCGCTTCCAAACCGACAAAGGCCACCTGGTAGTCCTCACCACCGGCGACAGGGAGGGCGGTGCCCGTCTCGACCTCGACCCATCCCGAACCGTCCCACCATCCCAGGGCGCCAAAACCGGTGACCACCAACGGGGTGTCGCTCCAGTTGCCCTCGACTCCTGCGGTGGTGGTCGTGGCCGGCAGAGTCGTGGTGGTCGCCGGCGGCGATGTCGACGTCTCCCCCACGGCCGTCGTGGTCACATCGGCACCGGGGATCGTCGTCGCGGATGGGGAGGTGGAACTGGTGGCCGGGGCCGTGGTCGTAGTCGTCTCTTCGCCCTGGTCCTCGTCGCCCAAAACGAAGATGATGGCCACGACGAGCACCACGAACAGACCGGCCAGGATCCAGGCGGTTCGGTTCATCGGGGAGAAGCTACCCGGCCCTGCCCGCCCGGAACGAGTCCAGGGCCCCGCCCGAAGCGGCGACGAGACGGGCGAGCAGGTGAATGGGCATCCCGATCACGGTGAACGGGCTCCCGCTGACCTTGCTGACGAAGGCCCCGCCCAGACCCTGGAGGGCATAACCACCCGCCTTGTCCAACGGCTCGCCGCTCTCGACATATCTGAAGATCTCGTCGTCGGTCATGGACAGGAAGTGGACCTCGGCCATGTCGACCGCAGATCTGGTCCGGGGACCGTCGTCCCAGGAGGCGACGGCCAGCCCGGTGAATACCTCGTGGACGTCGCCCTGGAGATGACGGAGCATGGCACGAGCCTCCTCGGGGTGACCCGGCTTGCCCATGATCTTCCCCTCATGGACCACTGTCGTGTCCGCCGCCACCACTATCAGCCCGGGACCGGCAACCTCATCGGCCTTGGCCCGGGCCACCCGCTCGACGTATGCGGCCGGCGCCTCGTCGGGGAACCTCGTCTCGTCGACGTCGGCCGGAACCACGTCGAAGTCGAGTCGGAGCTGGAGCAGCAGGTCCCGGCGGCGGGATGAGGCGGAGGCGAGGACCAGTCTCATCGGAGGAGCCGACCCAGCCGGATGACGTGGCGCGGCCGGGCGAGGACGCGGGGGTCGAGCAAGGGATCCTCGGCGAACAGCACCGCGTTGGCCGGGACCCCGACGTCGAACCCGGAAGGGTGACCCGACACGCGGAAGCCGGCTCCCGCCACCGCGTCGAGCACCGCCCCGGGCGCCATCCCCAACTCCCAGAGGCGGATCGCCTCCAGCGCCACCTGGTGGGTGCCGACGGCGAGGTCGGTGCCGGTCAGGACATTCACCCCGCACTCCACGGCATGGGCCAGATTGGCGGTCACCTTGTCGAGACCTTCGGCGAGGAGACGACCGCCGGAGGACCCGGCGCCGAGCTGGCGGATCACCGCCTCCACCTGGAGCACGGTCGGCACCCAGATGCCGGCCCGGGCCCCAAGCGTCTCGAGGTCCTCCGGGGAGAGGAACAGGCCATGCTCGATAGAGTGGACTCCGGCCCGCACCGCCATAGAAGGCACCTCGCGGGCCATGGTGTGAATCGCCACCTTGCTGCCGTGCGCCTCGGCCTCGGCGACCGCCCGTGCCAGCTCGTCCTGGCTGAAGTTCGGTCTCGGCCCTTCCCCCTTCCGGGGCCAGTCCCCGACCAGCTTCACCCATCCCCGACCCTCCGCGGCGGCCTGGGCCACCGCCGGCTCGATGGCGCCGGGCTCGATGTTGCGGGCGAAACCCTCCCAGTAGCCGCCCTCCACGGCATAGATCGCCCCGGCCGCCTCGATCTCAGGCCGCTCCGTGGCGGCGAGCTCGTCGATGAGCCTGATCACCGTGAGGTCCCGCCATCCCTTGTCGTATATCAGGCCCACGCCAGCGTCGAGGGCGAGGGCCGCCCTGCGCTCCGCTCCGGGGAGATCCCCCGGGGCGAAATCCATCTGCTCCTTTGCCAGGTGGGCGTGGGCGTCGACCAGACCGGGAACTGCCCAGCAATCGGCCGGTGTGGTCTCGTCCGGCGTTCCCCAGGGGTCGACCCACACTCCGTGGCGGGTGTCGCGGGTGACGGTTTCCCCACCCGGCGTGCGCAGCACTACTCGAAGGTGCATCCAACCCGACGGTAATGGCCCGACGCCACCGATAATGCCGACATGCGCACTGTCCTCGCGGCCCTCCTCCTGATCGTCACCGCCTGCGTGGGCGGCGGGGAGACTGCCGGCACGGTCGCCGTCGCCGATCAGGACCTCGGCACGACCACGACGACGACGATCCGGGTCACCACCACCGGTCCCCCCGAGCCGATCCCGGTCGAGGTCCAGGACTGTGACATGCCCCAGGTCTGGTTCTCGCCACTGTGCCAGGCCTACGAGCTGATCCAGGAATGGCACATGGACCGTCCCATCGATCCCGCCGAGCTGGCCGGGGCGGCTCTGGACGGGGCACGCCAATTCAGCACCGATGACACCGAACCTGCGCCGAGAGCCTTGATCTGCGCCATCCCCCATCGCGCCTTCACCCCGCTCTGCGACGAGCTTGCCGAGCGGGCTTCTTTCGACTCCATCCCGATCGGGGATGCTGTCGAGGCGGCGGTGAGCAGCATGACCGGCACCGGCCTGGAGCCATTCACCTACTACGTGCCCCCGGAGCTCGTGGGTAGTTATCGCTCCAACGGGCTGGTAGGAGGGGTCGGCATTTTCCTCGATGCCACCGATGCTGCCGGCTCGAAATGCGTCCGGATCGCCGAGAACTGCCCGCTCGAGATCGTCTTCGTCCTCGAGGACAACCCGGGCTGGGATGCGGGTCTCGAGCCTGGCGACGAGATCGTCGAGGTCGATGGTGAGCCGGTCACAGGGCTCGGTTTCGTCGACACGGCGACCAGGCTGGCCGGAGAGGAGTCCGGTGTCGTCGAGATCTCGGTGGAGAGGGACGACGCCAGTCTCGAGTTCACCATCGAGCGGGCGCCCCTGGTGGTGCCCACGGTCGAGATCGACCTCCCGCGACCCGACGTCGGCTACATCCTCATCCCCGACTTCGAGGAGGACATCCCGATCCTGGTGCACGACGCGTTGGGCGAGCTGACCGCAGAGGGGGTCAACCGGATCGTCCTCGACCTGCGCGACAATCCGGGCGGGTTCCTCGATGCCACCATCGACGTCGCCACCGAGTTCGTGCCCGGGGGCGTCGTGGTTCGGACCGTCGGCCCGGGCGAGGACTTCTCCTATGAGGCAGGTGAGATTGGGCTGGCGTCCGATGCGGAGATCGCCGTGTTGGTGAATGAAGGCACCGCGTCGGCGGCCGAGATCCTGGCCACCGCCCTGAGAGACCGTCGCGGGGCAAGGATCGTCGGTGAGGCGACCTTCGGTAAGGATGCCGTCCAGATAGCCTTCGACATGAGCAACGGCGGAGAGTTCAACGTGGCAGTGGCACGCTGGTTCAGCCCTAATGGCACGTCCGTTGCGGGCACCGGTGTCATCCCCGATCAGGTCATCGAGCTCCCGCGGTCCATGTCCACCGGAGAGCTGGCCGACATCGCACTCGGGGGGGCATGAGACTGCACTGGCGCATGTCGCTACTGATGGCGCTGATCGTATTGATGGGCGCCTGCGAGCTCGACGAGGAGGCCGGATCGTCGACGCTCCCGACCTCCACCACCGCAGCCATACCCGGTGTCCCCGGCACCGACGCCGATCCCGAGCGGCCCCTGCGGTTGATCGGGTGCGACCCGGCCGACCCCGAGGTCGAGATCGTGTGTGAGACCTACGACCTGGTCCATCGCCACTATGTGGACCAGGTCTCCGATGCCGACCTGGCCCGGGCGGCGGAACGTGGGCTCGCCGGGCTCGACGGGGCATCGGTCCAAACCGAATTGGTGTGCGCCGCTCCTGCTGTCGTCTTCCAGGAGACCTGTGAGCTGGCACTCGACGAAGCCGAGAACGGTGCCGAAGCGGCCGAGGCGATGGTGTTCGGCCTGGTCACCTACGGTCTCGACCCGAACTCGGTGTATTTCGACCCCGAGGCGCGGGAACTGATCGAGGAGGAGCAGTCGGGGCACGTCGAGGGCATCGGCGCCCTGGTGACCGCCGAGGACTCGGTCACCGGTCTGCTGTGCGCCGTCATCTCCGACACCTGCCGCATGTACATCGTTTCCACCATCGGGGGCACACCGGCCGAGGCCGCCGGTCTCCAGCCCGACGATGTCGTGGTGGCTGTCAACGGGGAGGACATAAGGAGTTGGACCCTCGACGAGGTGACGGCGACGGTGAGGGGGCCCGCCGGCACCGATGTCGTGCTCACCCTCGAACGTGGCGAAGAGGTGTTCGACGTCACCATCACCCGTGCGTCGTTCGTGGTGCCGGTGGTGGAGAGCGAGATGGTGGCCGGGGCCGGCTATGTCGCCCTCAACATGTTCACCGACAACGCAGACGAGCTCTTCGAGGACGCCGTCGCCGACCTCCTCGACCAGGGCGTCGACACCCTGGTGGTCGACCTGAGGAACAACCCGGGTGGTCTGCTCGACACCGCGATCGAGGTCGCCTCGGCGTTTCTCCCCGACGGCGACGTCGTGGTGACCGAGAGCCCCGACTCGTCGACCTCGTACCCGGTCTCGGGCGACCCGATCGTTCCCGAGGAAATCCGAGTCGTACTCGTTGTGAACAAGGGGAGCGCCTCGGCTTCGGAGGTGGTCTCGGCGGTGCTTCAGGAGAGAGGGCGGGCCACCGTCGTCGGCGAGAACACCTTTGGGAAGAACACCGTCCAACAGCGGTTCGCTCTCTCCAACGGCGGGGCCCTCAAGCTCACCATCGCACGGTGGATCACACCCGGCGGGCTCGACTTCGGCTCGGTGGGCGTCACTCCCGACGTGAGCAGGGAGATCGAGGCCGACCTCCCCGTCGAAGCCGTGGTCCGGGAGGCCCTGGCCGCCTCGGTCACCGTCGGCGGCTAGAGCCCGGGCTGATCTACGCCGTTCGTCAACCCAACGGGTAGGCGATCCCGGTGTTGGCGTGGCAGTCGTAGCCATGCGGGTTCTTGCCCAGGTACTGCTGGTGGTAGTCCTCGGCGTAGTAGAACTCGCGCAGCGGGGCGATCTCGGTGGTGATGTCCCCGAAGCCCAACGGGGTCAACTCGGCCTGATACTTGTCCCGGGAGCGTTTGGCCGTCTCGAGCTGATCATCGCCGGTGGTGTAGATCGCCGATCGGTACTGCGAGCCGACATCGTTGCCCTGTTGCATCCCCTGGGTGGGGTCATGAGTCTCCCAGAAGACCTTGAGCAGCTCCTCGTAGGAGACCTGTGAGGGGCGGTAGACGACGAGAACCACCTCCGAATGCCCGGTGCGCCCGGTGCAGACCTCCTCGTAGGTGGGATTCGGCGTGTACCCACCGGCGTACCCGACCACCGTCGTGTACACCCCGTCCATCTTCCAGAATCTTCGCTCGGCTCCCCAGAAACAGCCCATGCCGAAGACTGCGGTCTCGGTGTCGTCGGGAAACGGGCCGACCAGCGGGTTGCCGTTCACGAAGTGAGCCGGCGGAACCTCGACGGACTGGGCCCTTCCCGCCGGGGCAGTCTCCGGATCCGGCATATCGGTCTTCCTGCGTCCGAACATCAGCACCTCCTGGGCGATCGGCAAGTCATGGCAAGGCTGCCTCCATCTCGATCTCGACCTTCCATCTCGGGTCGAGCAAGGCTCCTACTACAACCATGGTGGAGGCCGGCCTGATTCCCGAGAACACCTCGCCGTGGGCCTCGCCGATCGCATCGGCGTCGGCGGGATCGGTGATGAACATCCTGGTGCGGACCACGTCCTCGGCCCGGCCGCCCACTTCGGCGAGGGCAGTGAGCATGATCTCGAGACATCGGCGCGCCTGGATCCCGGGGTCGGGATCGACCGAGCCGTCCGGCCAGATCGGGGCAGTGCCGGAGACGACGACCCGGTCACCGACCTTCACCGCCCTGCTGAACCCGATGGTCGACTCGAAAGGGCTTCCCGACGAGACATTCCTTCGCTCCACACGGGAAAGCTACCCCGCGACCGGGCTGGGAAGGGGCGAAGGCCGTCCGGTCCTGATCACCCGGGGCTTATCACCACTTCTCGTCCAAACCATCTTTCATTACCCTCACCCGGTCCATATGCGTGCGCTGCGCCCCCCTTCTCTCGTTGCCGTCGTCGTTGCCGGTGTCCTGGCGCTGACGGCAGCGGGTGAGCCGCTCGCCCGCGCCCAGGAAGTCGACGAGACCGAGGAGCAGGCCGAAGAGGCGGGTAGACGGGCCGAGGTTGCCGCCGGGCTGGTCGACACCGCCCTTGCCGAGCGAACGGAGATAGAGGCGTCGCTGGCGGTGAGCATCGCCCGCATCAGCGATCTCGCCGCCGAGTTGTCGATCGTCTCCGCGAGTCTCGACACCCTCCGCACCCAGATCGCGTTCGCCGACACCGAGCTCTCCGGGATCAAGACCGACATCGAGACTCACGCCGTCGACGCCTATATGACGGCTCTGGTCGGTTCGAGCGTCGCCTTCGTCGGGTCGTCCACCGTCGAAGAGGCGATGGTGGCCGGCCAGGTGGTCGGCGACGTGGTGAACGAGGGGACGGCGAGGGTCAACGAGCTGGTGTCCAAGCGCGACGCATTGGAGCGTCTGCAAGAAGACTTCCGCGTGCAGCAGGAACGAGTGGAGGCGCTCAAGGCCGACGTCGACACGGAGATCGAGCACCTGGCCTCGCTCTACGACCAGGCCGACGGTGCAGTGGGACAGGCGATCAGGGAGGCCAACGCCGCCGACGCTGCCCACCGGGCCGCCCTGGACGCGGTCGACGCCGCCCAGGCCAGGGAGGCGGAGAGAATACGTCAAGAGGAGCGTGTGCCGGCGACCACCACCCCGCGACCCGATCCCCAGCCTCAGCCGGCGACCACGACCACCGCCCCACCGGAAGAGACCACCACCACCGACGGTGGAGGCGGGGGTCAAGTCGACTGGGACTTCCCCCCGGCTATCGAGCAGTGGCGGTCTCTGGTCGCGGTCTACTTCCCCTCGAACCGGGTCGACGAGGCGCTGGCCATACTGCAGTGCGAGAGCCTCGGTGACCCCGATGCCTACAATCCGTACTCGGGTGCATCGGGGCTTTTCCAGTTTCTCCCCTCGACGTGGGCCTCGACCTCGCCCAAGGCGGGGTTCTCCGGCGCCAGCCCCTTCGACTCCGAGGCGAACACAGGGACCGCGGCGTGGCTGGCCAACCGTTACCACGAGCTGGGGCAGGGCTATTGGGCCGCATGGTCGTGTCGAAGGGTGCTGGGCTGATGAGGCTGTGACGAGGCGCTCGCCGAATCGGTAGGTCGGGCCCAACCCCTACAATCCCGCCGCCGATGGCCAGCACCGACCTAGACCCTCGCAGTCACGTCCTCATCGTCTCGCTGGCGGTGGCCGCCACTCTCCCCGGGGTGTTCCTCCGGGTGCTGGGGATCCATCCCGACCCGGTCGT
>Ga0214469_1000580_pt1 | contig 12801 bp, 17 predicted proteins | sample RVTome_10_FD_187340 | JGI IMG/M metagenome (GOLD analysis project Ga0214469, IMG submission 187340) | Soil microbial communities from uranium-contaminated site in the Upper Colorado River Basin, Wyoming, United States - RVT153D57 HiSeq ... | reverse complement strand
TCAATTTCCCAGATTCCACTTACATTTGGTGACATGTCACTAAGTACTACATCAAATTTGTCATTCGGGCCGACAGTTTGGAGAAGAATTTCTGTCAAGAGCGGATCGTCTATGCTACCTTTAATAAAACTTGCACCAGCCAAGGGATTTATTTCCTTTAAATCCAATCCCAAAACGAAACCGGATGGACCCACTAACTGAGTTGCTACTTGAATCCAACCTCCCGGGGCACAACCAAATTCGACCACCTTATCGGAATTCTTGATTATCTTGTAAGACTTGTTGAGCTGTAGGAGTTTAAACGCGGCCCTACTACGATATCCTTGCTGTTTAGCTAATTTCCTATATTGATCTCTCCTGGCTTTGGTCAGCTTCATTCTATTACAAGTTTAGAGAATCAAGCAAGGTACAAGAATATAACTTATTCTGTTTCAGAAATGCAAAAGTATCATAGTAGCTACTGCGATTGAACCAACCAAGTGTAGAATACATTTAACTTGATCTGACTTGACATAACGGTCTTTTGAACAGTAATCGTGACGAATACAGATATTACGTCATTGAAATGTAAATTCAAAACCATTACTATGAGTTTTTGATTGATCAGATAGCTCAATGCATCAATCTATATCAAACTTAATCAGAAAAAAAAGTTCAAAACTAATCTTCGATTTTGAATGCAAATTTTAGTCGACGATATTTGGATGCTCATGAATGAAAGGAACGCATAGATTTTATTCGGTAAAAAATGTCAAAACTTCGCATCAAATTACATTTCAGTTGAACAGATTATTCAGTTAATTCAGACGTTTTTTAGGAACCCATCCTGCTGCAATTTTTCTGCGTGTGCTCTAATATATCGCCAGACTACGTCTGCCTTGGACGATTGAAAATCCCATGGAGCTACCAAAACAACATCATTATCTCTAATCCACATTCTTCTCTTTATCTTCCCACTAATACGGCATACCCTCACTTGTCCATCTGTGCACTTAACAACCACATTGTCCCCGCCTACAAGCTTAATAACCCTGCCCAGCAACTGGCCTTCTTGGGGGAGGACCAATTCCTTCAGATGAGACTCACTCAGTACTTTCCTTTTGCCTATTTCTAAGACCTACCTATATTACCCCAGCCAACATGTAATAAAAACGTATCATTTTAAAGGAAAAAATATGATTTTAACGGATAAAACCCCAGATAGCGACAAGAATTGCGGATCTCTGTTTCCAATATACACAGTTCTGGTAATAATACTCAGCTAATTTATCTACGGAAAATAGTAGTAATAAAACCCTTGATCGTACTCTCCAAATGCCTCTTAAAGAGGATCCCGATAGAAATAATTGTTAAAGCAAATTTTATGTCGTAAAATATGATTTAGCTGATTCCGAATATAGATTGCTTCATACAACCACTGCGAAATACTATATCACGTAACACTCTAAATCTTTCATATTCCTTAGATAAAGCAAACTAGGTGATAAGACGATATATAGAAGAATCAACATTAGCCATATTGTTATCTACGTCATTTATCTTATGAAAAGGTTCTATACAAGGATTAAAGTATTTCCAATGTTACCGTGCATTAGAACTCCCATTCTGCATTAATTACTATTATATACACATTTCGATAATTACTTGTACATTAGTTTATAAAGCGCTACTACTTTTTGTCTAACGCCACGAGTGAAGCACTATTATGGTTTTGTTCATTCTTCCATTTTCATGTTGTCCATCGGTATCATTCTTTCCATTCCACCATAAAGTTCCAAATATCTTTCTCCTTTGTGAGTTATCTGATAAGTTTTTCTATCTTCATCGTATTTCACAAGCTCATTGTCTAACAATTCCGCTAGATATTCTCTCAATTGATTGGTTGACAAGTACGCCTTAAACATGATCTTTGTTTTGCTCGTACCTCTTCCTTGAGCGGCTTCTAAGATCATCGCAATAATATCATTTCTAGCCCTATTCTTCACTGCAATTCTCTAAACTATATTCATGTAACATATTTATGGAGGACTAATGCATCGTCTGAAAATAAAATAGCTACAAATCATACTGTCAACTAATTAAAGCATGGCTAATTATTGATTGTAACCTAAGATTTATTTCTTTACTGATTTTGCTGCCTGATCCAGATCCGGCGGTACATTACTAGATATTGGAGTCGAAGAATCCAAGGTTTGTACCCACACTTATACTAGTGAAAGGGCCCAGAATCTGCAGAGTTCTAGTGCTACCTACAAACGTATCTGTTTAAATATAGAATTAGTATAACACGATATACCTAGTACTGTTATCAGGAACGAAATATTTTTCATTTTGCAGGATCACCACCTAAAGTTAGAAATAACATGATCATAGAGATTGGATGAAATTCCTTAAACGGGGAGGCAAATCAAAATTTGCTAATTGAAGATATCCGTAGTAACTAATACGGTATTTGTCCTTATCTGCCCTTTTTTGGTACAACACATATTTTTACTAAATTATGGGTTTAAGAGAAGTCTAGTGTTTGAAAATGCTATATCAGATTATTCGGATGTAGAACCAGAGATCGATAAAAATCACGAAAAAGTTCCCTCTTTTAGGAAAAATTGAGAGAAATTCCATGCAACATTTGAATCATTATATTCACGTTAACGGTCCGTATTTGGTAAACGAGTGGCTGTAGAGAACTAAAGTGCAAAGGCCAAGAAAATCATGGTATATCTAGGGTTCAATTTGTTCATCAAATGACCTGGTCCTATGTGCTCTAAAGCATGTCGATTCCCAACGTAGGTATCTAATTGACTCCATTCACTAGTTAATCACTGACTATCGGTCATCAAACAGCAGGGATTCTTTTAGATAGTCTTACGATTTCCATTCGTGCATCAGATCTTAATATTGGTAACTATGCTATGAAAGGAAGAGAGATGAGGCAACCTATAAATGACGATTAGAGAATGTTCTATTGAATGTCACAGCCTCACTTTACAGATGGTAATCTCATAATACTCTTTGGTGTACATACTGAAAGCGGGGTAGCTGAAACTGTTCCAAATCATGTTGAAGAACGGATACGAGTCTGTGTCGATTTGTTTCGGATAGTTAAGACTTCGAAACCCGATCGAGATAATACGTTGATACTAGTAGTTGCGGATAGCAACACTGGCCAAAACATAAAAAAAACGCTAATTAAAGGCGGAATTGATGAAGGTGTGATCCTATCTACTGACTCAACTATGACCGTTGAGCAAACTTTTGATTATGTACTCAAGTTCATGAAAAAGCGGGCAAATCCTCCGTATATCTACTTCGTTGGATCGGTTTGGCATAAGGATATTTATGATTCAGCCATTTTCTCAAAGATGAATCACTATCAGATAAGGTTTGAAGGCGCTCCAGACCACAGACCAGTAAATGATGTTGCAAGAGAAAAATCACTAAACACGCCGACAAGAGGTGTTGGGTATTACAAAGACAAATTAAAGAATAAAACCGTCGACATGGTCCTCAACTACATATTTCCGGATGATAAGAATAGGTAGGAGGCCGTCGCAATACCAATTCATTCTCGCTTAACGATCTCGACATGGGCGAGATTGATTTTTCAATACTGTTTACAGAAGACATAGAGTCTGTGATGCCTGTAGATATTCTCTTTTGTGGATTGCCCGGAGTAGGCAAGACAACACTCGCTATGTCAGTTGCCTCAAGAACAGGAGCAAGCATACTATCTTCTGACAAGGTAAGGAAAGAGCTCATTAGATACCCTACCTATGCAAGTGCAGAAGGACGTTTAATATACGACGTCTTGATGCTGTTGACTAAATATTTGAACGCTGCCGGAATCGACTGTGTTCTTGATGCAACATTTAACAGAGAACGATCTAGAAGGGAAGTCGAAAACAAGCTTCGCTTAGATAACGTTCAGCTGTACGTGATTGAATGCACCTGTCCAGAAGGCGTTGTACTGGAGAGATTGAGAAATAGGAAAAATGACTACTCTGATGCAGATTATTCAGTTTATGCCAAAATGAAAAACATCTACGAACCTGTCCAAGGAAGGCATCTGGATGTTGATACTAGCTTACCGTTTGAGGTAAACCTGCAAAAGATTCTATCATACGTATTTGGCACTGGAAAACGGTAAAAAAGGTAGCCAAGGATCTGCTTCAGGAATTGCCTGAAAACAAGCTAGTATTTGTTATGTTGTTTGGGATTAAAATAATAAAAGAACGATGTGTCACTTAATCTTGAATTCATGGGTTATTGGATTCTCAGAGTTCACCGCTTCTAAAAGAGGGTTTGTTTTAGCCAGTGGATCCCCTAAAACAGGGTTGGTTAACAGCTTAGTTACGTACAGTGCCCTGGGTTACATTAGTAATATAAAAAGAGACTAGATTTATTTTACTCTATTTCGAGTTCCCTTCCTTTGAGTTCCTGGGCATCCAATTTCTTTAGTTCAGAAACAAGAAATTGTCGATATTTTCCCTTCTCCTGTTCTGTCATCTTATCCAAGTTTGAGCTTAAGGCAGTGCCAATAGCAGAAGCTCTATCGATGAGATCTAGGGCCATGAACTTGCCCACATTTCCGAATCGCAACATAACATCTAACTGCTTCTGTATTATATTGTTGATTGACTCTACGTCTGAAGCCATATCTAGCCCCTTCAGAGTTATCCTGTACCTGCCATTTTCTGCCTCTTCAATTAATCCTTCTTCCAATAACCGACCGAGCATTGGGTAGATCAGACCAGGGGACGGCCTCCACTTTCCATCGCTCTGGAGAACAGCCCTGTCAATAATTTCTTTTCCTGTCATAGGAGCATCCTTAAGCAAGTTTAACACATAATGTCTTGAGAAACCTCGAGGAATTGAGCTGCCTACCCTAGAGATCCAATTTGATAACATATCACTAGTAATATCGCTAGAGACATATTTAAGTTTTAGCCCCAAAAAAGCTAATATGAGTGCCCCCACGATTCCCAAAATACCTATCTTTTCTCCTCGATCTAATGCTCTCAATAGTGCTGTATTCCGTCTCAACAGAACTGAAAGCCCCAATATAAGAGCTGTAACATAAAACGGATAGTATTCAGATAGCATTCGTCAACACCCGAAAGTTAACAACGACCCAAAACACCCTAGAAGTTAACAGAATTGCGCCAATGACGGCTCATTTTTTACCTGTTAACCGTCGGCTCACGGGAGATGTTTATAAGTCCGTCAACCAATCTATCGATAATGAATTTCAACGAATTTGCTTCGGCCGGCCAAGCATTTTTCGATAATTGGTCATGGCTGACTGGTCTCATGGGCCTTGCAATTGCGACTGTTCTTGCGGTTCTAAAAGTCAAAACGGATTTTTTACCAAACCAAACTTTCTAATAGAATTCAAGTCAAACGACTCTAACTTCGAATCAATATTAGACGTGCTTGATATCTACGGGTTGTCATTAGGAATTAAGCGGAAATCTGTAAAACTCCGTATAACAAATACGGGTTCAGCTGATGCACACAACTGTTCAGTTGAATTAAATGTTCCCCCGTCGACTTTTAATAATGGCAAACTCGGGAATAACTACATTCTCAACTTCTTGACGTAATGCATATGATAGCTCGACAGCGTGAACATGCTTGCATTTGACGCCACGATAGACGTAGTCCGGACAACTACACGAAAAACCAATCTTTGTTAGATTAACATGATAGTTTCCATTACCGGATTGCGATTTGACTCGATAGAGATGTTTCGGAAATGTTTGGATATCTCCAAGCCGTGCTGTTCACGCATGTTCGGATATGCCATTACTGTCACGGATATATGCTATCCCCATGGGTATAAATATTTCCGATAGAGTTAAAGCTCTCGGTGGCTATAATTCATATAGCCTATGGGACACAATCTTACCGAGACGGAAATGGTATATGTTGATCTACAAAATAATGCGGATATTGAGCGTATCCATATTGCATCCCAACCAACTAGACTACAGATATTGAATCTGTTGACCCAGAACAAAAGAATGTACGCTACCCAAATTGGTAGCAAATTATCGATAGATAGAAAGATAGTATCATTTCATCTTAAGGCTTTGGAAGAAGTCGAACTAGTAACTAGCAAATATGACTTAAGCGAAGACAAGCGACCTAGTGCAGTGAAATATTATGCGCTAACGGCTGGAGGTAAAGAGGTTCTTGAACGGATATTACAAATGATTAGTTAGACCATTTCTTGTATAATTTTCTAAATTCTTTGAATGCTTCTGGATCGTCTCTCAAAGCTTTGAATTCTTCGTGCTCAAATACTGTATCATGGTCTCTAATTAACATTGGTTTGAAATATTCTTTGAGATCATTATTTTTTATTTGACCATGATTCACCAAAAACGAAAACCATTCCCAGCCCCATGCATACCCATCGCCCTGTCCAAATATTGTAGATGCCTGAGCGTCCATAGATCAACATCATTGTCATTGTCAAGTTCGAGTATCTTGTTCTCACTCTCATAGAAGTTTTTTATGACTTCATAAATCATTCTAATCTCTTCTAATCTTCTACCTCTTACGAATGTGATCACAAACGCAGCAACGCTGAAGCAAAATGCAAGAATTGCAACAATAATACTGGTTGTCTCCATGAGGTCTTTTAGACGTAAAAGAACTTCGTCAGCTAAATATTTTTCGTTCTCTTCTACTTTTCTATTTTCTGAGTTTCAGTCATTTCTAACTTTTCAGCTACTACACTGTATTGAACATGTCTTCGGGCCTTCCGCAGATTATCTGCCACAACACTATGATAACCGGCTTGTGCGAGGTTGCCTTCTTTGGGTTTTTTAGTAGGTTTTTTAGCCACGTTCTTTGGATCAGTGGTTCTCGACAATCTTATAAAGTCTATTGATAGACATTAAATGAGCCGAGTTGCAGATGATAAAATAGTCACAAAAAAATAAAATGTTATTTCTTCATTGACTCTTTTATTTTTTTAATTGTTTCAAGACCATGTATCTTGACTTCATCATTCACTGTAATTCTCATTAAATCGTTGATTGCATCTATGCCATTATTGCCATACGCGGCTAACGCGTCGATGGCTTTGTTTCTGGTTTCCGTATGAATATTGAGAGTGAATTGGTGTTTGATATCTTCAATCTGTTTTATTTCTGACAATCTGCTGTAACTCTCTTATGCCTTGAGAGTATGGGTGATTAATATACCATCTGTAAAATAGTTCTATATCATTGTTATCTAACTCCATAACCATCTCCATAATGTCGACCTCTTTTTGCATATGTGATTCGGCGACTTTTTTCAAATCATCTAGTTTGGTCGACATCGATCTCCTAGCAGCATTGGAACAGGTCAAATATTTGAAATTAGATTAATTCTACATAAAGTTAGCTATTAACGTTTCATCCTAGTAATTGTTAGATAAATGAGCCGGAGTTAACAGATATTGGATGAGCCGTTGAGTTAACAGAACCGCGCCAATAGATCTGTCGCGTACCCGGGAGATCTTCAGACGTGTCGCGTTAAGGGATGGCGTATTGTGCCTCGGGTAGTCTTCCACTTATTTATAGCTCGTCGAGGATAACTAGTCATTGCAAATACGTGCACATTTTAAGACAATTACTATGAGCGTAGTAATTGGACTGTTAGTAATTTACATAGTAGCGGCGGTCAATAACATCGCTAAGATTTTTGCAAATGAGAATCAATCTACAATAACCTGTCATGGCAATTGGTGTAGTATTTGCTGTAATTGGCGCAACAGTTTTTTCAGTGTTACTTCTCCAACGCTGGCGAAACAGAGACGGTGAAAAAGAGACCACTATCCCATTTTACAAACAAAGCGATCTTCATAGACTCTCAGAATTTTTGTCAAACGGGACCGAGCTTTATCTTGTAGGAATTACAACAGGCCAGTAAGACTATCACCGATGCATTACGCAAACCAAATGGGAAGGTCAATGTTTTGGTATGCGATCCACATCATCGATTCATGAGAAAGATTGAACACGTAGTTTATGGTAGGAAAAAAACAGTTAAACCCCTGAAAACCGGTGAAAAAATATCGAGTATATTATCCGTATTGGATAACGTTAAACATGATGATTCATTATCGGAATCGCAAATTAACAGCTTACAAATACGGACGCATGAACTAATTCCAACACATACATTAGTTATCTTGGACCCAAGTTCTGATTCTGCCGTAATGCAAGTTGAACCGTACCCATTTGAAATTGACCTTGAAGAGAGAAGAGTTTTTAGAATTTACAAGCGGAAACAAGCTGATCTGTTTAACATCTACTGGCAATCATTCCAAAATATGTGGGTGGAATCTACTCCCGTACCGCCAAATAATCCCCAATAACTACCCATGCAGTTTTGCCGACGCTTATTATGTTCACTATCTAAACCACCACTTTTTGCGTGTTTTCAACCGGAGTGTAACACGCCGTCGGATCTCGCGACTATGCGGCAGAAACGCGCCAATATTTCTGTCGCGAACCCGGTTGATCTAACCTAGTGTTGCAAAGCGGGAAGGCGTATTGCAACACGGATGAAACGAATATTGCTAACAAACAAATCTTGCATAACAAACTCATGACTGGATAAAATAAGCAAGCGCCTTCCCGTAGGCGAATAAACTTACAGACTCCTCAAGCGGAGAGATATATGCTAATATCTTAAAACTAGAGTGCAAGCAACGTTAACAAAAAGAGCTTCTAACCATAGACAAAAAACATTACTCAGTTAGGATGGCGTTACTAATCCGATTACGGTTCTGCTCTTGTGGACTACGCATGTATTCATTTTGAAGCCATAGTTGAGTATGTTGTCTGAGTGCCTCAGAACCAAATTTAATGAAAAAATCTACTGCTGCCACTGTTACGACGTAATTATTACTAATAAATGCTGTCCAATAACTACCCAACTGTCTATGAAAATCGTCGAACGACTTTAGTAAATCATCCAATGATTTGCTACTATACATTAGGAAGCCGATACTATACACCCATATAAGTTCTGACATCTGATTTGAAATTCTGAATTCGCTGATAGGGTGGACGGGGTTCTAAACCACTGTTAAAACTTTCTCAGCATGGTCTTTTTCCAATAAGCTGATCTTATATAACATCACCTCTTTGTGAATAAACGCTTCGGCTGCTTACTAAGCATCTTCTAGTGAAGTGAACACATATTCTGCATTTGAGCTATAGTTTTTTTCCCGCTTAACTCGCAACAGTTTTCGGTAGTTTTCAACCGGAATACAGCGAGCTGCAACAACACCCGGTTCACGACAGAAATGTACCCGTACCAACTTACAATCTTGATAAAGGTCAATTGAAATAATAGTATTGTAGGTTACAGTTCTGTTGATTCTATTAGTTACTAGCTAAAATAGGCCACTCTTAGGGTAGAGTGTCGCGTATACGGTATAATATTCAACTGGTAATACAGTTTGAAAAGTTGTGTACAATTTTGTCTACGGTTGCGTCGGTATACAGCTGTTCAATAAGGTTTCACGCTCAGCCAACTAAACGATAGTGAATGAACAAGCTATCGTTAAAGACGCCAGATCGCTTTCCCTTATGTACCCCGTTGAGAACGTTCAACGATATTAAATAGTAGTAGAATTTTGTTATATAACATGTCACAGGCTAAAGCAGAGATTATTCAGTTCGGCGCAACCCGAGCAAGATTTTGCTAACACTCAGTAGATTAGCAGAGTATCTCCATACCAACGGTCATTGGGTCATCCGCAAGATCCAAATCAGATGCCGTGCATCCTTAACGTGCAGTCAATTTATCTGAGAAACATCTTCAAACTTCCACAATTGTTACATACATATACTTCGTAATAGTGATACTTTCTCATGATTTGTGGCATGTATGTGATTGGATCTATTTTTTGAAATAATGGTAATTCAACTTCAGTGGGAATTGCTTGGAATTCGCCTTCCATCATTCCACCTTGACATTCAATACATCTTCTAGTCAATCGCCTTGGCACTACCATCTGATTGGAAATCTACTACCAATAATTTATTTGATTCAGTCAAAATATTCATGAACTGATATTTTTCGTTGCATTCTAAAAAAAATACCGTCACACATTTGTTTTCTCTTTCGACATTGATACTACTGTTCTCAGCCGGAGTCATGTTCGCAATGCCTAAACACAGTCTGATGTCGCCAGCTATCTTCAAAACCCGCATTACTTTTTCTCTTTCGCTCCCCCGTCAAGTCGTCCTATCTTTGTTACTGTAATCGCCTTGCAATTGAACATGTCGAATGTCCCTGCTGGTGGAATAAGAAGCTAGCTATTTATTCAGGCGCCTAATCGTAACAATTGTCAGATAAATGAGCCGAGTTAATGGATATGAATGAGCCATTGGTGGACAGTGCGAGGTTTTTGCCTCCAGATGGGCATCCGGCTACGGAATTGGGTTATCAACTCCGGGACCTGCTAGTTGCAATCACATCTTTAATCTTGGCGCTATACGCTTTAGATGGACACTGTGCATTTTTTGATTGAATTTTTACGAATATAGATTTGTTGTCTACCTCAGCATACTCCATTTCATTAATATGAAAAAGAATTTTCTTCGAATCTAATTTATTATCTAAATAAAATTCTCGTACTGTGAATAATTTTAATAATTCATCATGACCGATCGGAATGCTTATCTCCCCACTTTCCCACACTATGTATTGTCTATCGATTTGTGTATTTGATACACTAAGAGTAGCTTTACAATCTTCAGCTTCTATACCATGAGCTTTGTTCTTTATTTCCAAAAGATAATTGATGTAAGAATATCTGCCATTATAGGTTTCATGTCCATAACTCTTAGTCGATCTTCCACCATATTCTAGTCGTGGTTTACCAAGTGATTCTAATGCACTTTTGCCAAGACCCCAGAACAGCGTTATCACACCGATCCCCGCAGCAATCCATGAGATTGTTGACGTGGCATATGGTTGAGGATTTATTACTTCTGCGTAAGACAAACCAATGGCTATCCCTATTCCTAGTGCAGAAGCAATTAGTATTATAACTATCATAATTCCAGTTTTTGTTTCCAAATCTGAGACTATGAATCTCAAATGCTAATTTATTCATTGAACGCCACTTTCTCTAAACATTCTGTATCAACCTTTTCCTCTTGTTCTCACAATCGACAGTGATTCCTCATTTCTCAGTCGGTGTTATATTTTCTAACCACCCATATGGGCGTACGTAATTGTAGTAAATTAGACAGTCGGATAAAACACGAGTAGTAGCTCTCTCCAAACCACACATGACTTGATCTCGGCCGCGAACTTCCGTTCAATCGTAACATTTGGTGCTGTTCTAGTCCCTCTGTGGCCCATCATGCACTTGCTAGGATTCCATACATTACATTATGGAGCATGAAAATGCAGTATTCAATACACAGCTATTATTGGCCTTATTGTGCATAGCATCATGGTCTTCTGCTTAAATAGTGGACTGGAAGGATATTGCGCGTGCTCTTCGGTTTGAGAACTAAGAGAGTAATCAATATCGACGCCGACCCTACAAGTACACTGACACCGATCAAGGACGAAGGTGATTTGTACAGAATTACTGAGATAAGTGGTATGCTAGAGGTAGATGAAAAAGTACTATTAGTTATAGCACAGAGCAAAATAAGACTCGTAGGTCTTCCGTTCTCATCTAACATTATTTATGCTACCGACAGAAGAATAATTCTCCGAGATATCTCATTGCATGGTTTGAAGGAGAACAACATTGGAATACCATACACAATAATTACCGATATCGCTCACAAAGAGGGCTTTATTTCATCCAGGGTTAAGTTGAAAGTGAATCGAATGCAGGGCGTGAATGGTCTGACTGCAATAGGTCAATATGGAATTACCGGGAATGAAATTGAATGGATAATTGAACACCTTCCTAATGGTAAGGCTGTACGATTAGTCAAGATAGTCCGAGCAATGATAAGGAAATGGGAGCCCTTGTCTGAGGATCAGCAACGTATCACCGATCCAAATGAGCATATTGTTGCCTCCTTTTCTAAAGTGGATTCGCCAGCCGATGAGCTCTTCAAGATAGCTAAATTGAAAAGCGAAGGGGTATTAACTGAGCAAGAATTCATTATGCTGAAGCAAAATATAATAGAACGTTTTCACTGAGTTTGCCTCAGCTCAGTGATTAGTTTCTGAGAGGTCATGACATTCCTATAGGAATGCTGCTGTAGGAATTGCTTGTGTCTGCTTTGGAATTATTACTTTTATCGTGGAATTTTGAGCCATCAGGGGGTAACATAGAATCTTGATGATCATTCTGTTGGCGTAAGGCGTCGTTCGGTAGCTCTGGCGCTTCTAGATCATGAACTCCATTTGATAATGTCTGATTATTCGCGAATAGTGGCTGTTGGTTGTTTTGCCAGGGGCTCTGCAAAGAATTGTCGAAGGTAATCTCCCCTTCTAGTGGCTGTTCAATAACCAGAGGTTCATATTGTGGATATTCGTCAACATATATTTTCCCTACGCTCGCGGGTTGCGTATCATTATTATGGCTAGTTCCAGTGCCATTCTGTCTTCCACCTTCACCTCCTTCAAATGTGCCCAAAGAACTATTAGTCAACAGCTGTTGCAGTTCTTCTTCATTGATTACCATTTCAGGATTAACTGACAACGGGGGATAACTACTGCTGTTTGTGCTGTTTATAGTATTTGAAGTATTAGAAGAGTTTGTACTGTTAGTAACCTCACCGACAGATGGCAAAAGTTCCTCTTCTTTCATAA
>Ga0214469_1000579_pt1 | contig 12804 bp, 8 predicted proteins | sample RVTome_10_FD_187340 | JGI IMG/M metagenome (GOLD analysis project Ga0214469, IMG submission 187340) | Soil microbial communities from uranium-contaminated site in the Upper Colorado River Basin, Wyoming, United States - RVT153D57 HiSeq ... | reverse complement strand
GTCCCACTTGCCGACTGCTTGGCAGCGCGACCGGCAGCAATCGGTTCGGCAGGCCGACCGCCGCCGCGACGTCCTCGGCCCACCTGTCGCGAGGCAGGTCCCACAGCAGAGTGGCCGACGCGTCGCTGCGGTCCGTCGGTGGCAACGGCATTGCCGGGTGGCTGGTCAGTGCGTGGCGCACGACGTCCTTGGCGAGCAACGCGACAGCGGCCCGGTCGACCACGTCCGGGTGATGTTCGACCAGCCAGCACAGCATCGGCCCGGTCATGCCGGGGACGATGGGGTTGGCGAGCCGCGCCAGCCGCTCCGCCGGAAGTTCGCGCCAGCGGTCCAGAACATCCGTGGCCCGCCGGTCCGGCCACAGAATGGCCGGCGCCACCGGCCGGCCGGACTCATCGCAGAGAACCACACCGTGCATCTGGCCGGACACGCCTATCGCGCGCACGTGCACTTCGGCCACTTCACTCACCACGCGCGAGGTGGCTCTTTTGGCGGCCGTGATCCACTCGCGAGGATCGGCCTCCACACACCCGGGCGCGGGCGTAAAGATCGGGTACGGTTCGTCTGCCGTCGCGAGCAGCCGACCGTCATCGCCGACCAGAGCCGCCTTCAGTCCGCTCGTTCCGACGTCGATGCCCAGGTATGCGTTCGTGACCACGTCACCCCAGGCGCTCGATCAGCCGGACCGGGTCGTCGATCACGCCGCGCAGCACCGCGAGGGCTCCGCCGGTCAGGGCGGCGTGGTCGGCCACCGGTGCGGCGCCCACCGTCACCGGTGCCCACGGGGCGCCGAGCACCCGATCCCTGAGCTCGGCCTCGATGGCCGGCGCAAGCAGATGGGCGATGCCGGCGTAACTGCCACCAAGCAGCACCTGGTCGATGTCCAGCAGGTTGACCGCATCGGAGATAGCCTGGCCGAGCGCCGCACCCGCATCCTGGACCGCGGCCTTTGCCGCCGCGTCGGCGGTGGACAGCCGGTCCGCGAGCATCTCGTCGGGCGTGTCTACGTCCAGCCCGACGGCACTGACGAGGGCCTCCTTGCCGGCATAGCGTTCCAGGCAACCGGTGGAGCCACACCGGCACAGCGGACCGGTCGGGTCGATCGTCAGGTGGCCGATCTCGCCGCTCCACCCGTGCCGCCCGTGGAATATCTCGTCCTCGACGACGATGGCCGCACCCACACCGACGTCCCCCGAGACGTACAGGAACGTCCGGCGGGTCCGCATGCCGGCAGGAACACCCCAGATCTGCGCGAGGGCGGCCAGCTTGGCCTCGTTCGCCACCCCTATCGGCAGGTTGGCGGGCAGGTTCATCATCGGCAGCGGTTCGAGATCCGACCAGCCTAAGTTGGGCGCCACCCGGAGGGTGGAGGTGCGCATGTCGACCAGACCCGGCAGAGCCAGCCGGCCGCCGGCGACGCGCATCCCAGCCTGCTCCAGCTGCTTTACGAGCCGGCGGGCGAGCAGTCCAAGCTGGGCGAGGGTGTCGTGCGGGTCACTGCCGTGCAGATCGTCGAGGACCACGAGTTCGTCGACGATCGCGCCGGTCAGGTCCACGGCCCGGCCGCCGAGGTAGTCGACGTTCACCTCCAGACCGACCCCGACGACGGTGCGCGCGGCGGGGACGAGTGGCACCGCCGGGCGGCCCCGGCCGACCGGTGTGGCGCGCGGCAGCTCCGCCACGATGCCGGCGGCCAGCAGGTGGTCGACAAGGGTCGACACGGTGGCGCGCGTCATGCCGGTCATGGCGGCCACACCCGCCCGCGAGAGCGGTTCGGCCGCGTCAACGACTGCCCGTGCGACGGTGGCGAGGTTCCGCTCGCGCAGCAGAGCCTGGCGAGCCGGCAGCGTCGTGCCCACGCCTTGACCATAGCGGCCGTCGAGGAATAAGTTCATTGGAAGTACAAAACATTCGTGCGGCGAGGAGGCCGAAGTGTCCGACAAGCAGATACCTTTCTCCTTCGGGTTGTGGACGGTCGGATGGCAGGCCCTGGATCCGTTCGGCAGCGCTACTCGCCCGCCGCTCGATCCCGCCTACTCCGTGCACAAGCTGGCCGAGATCGGTGCGTGGGGGTTCACGTTCCATGACGATGACGTCGTCCCGTTCGGCGCGGACGACGACGTTCGGGCCAAGGCCCTGGCCTCCGTTCGCAAGGCCGCCGAAGAGACCGGCCTGGTGATCGAGATGATCACGACCAACCTGTTCAGCCATCCGGTGTTCAAGGACGGCGCGCTCACCTCGAACGACCGCTCGATCCGCCGGTTCGCCCTCCGCAAAGCACTGCGCAACGTCGATCTCGCCGCCGAACTGGGGGCCCGTATCTTCGTCATGTGGGGCGGCCGGGAAGGTGCCGAGTACGACGGCGCCAAGGACCTGCACGCGGCACACGCCCGGTACGCCGAAGGCATCGACACCGTCGCCGCCTACATCAAGGAGCAGGGCTACGACCTACGGATCGCGCTGGAGCCGAAGCCGAACGAGCCCCGAGGCGACATCCTGCTGCCCACCATCGGTCACGCGCTCGGCCTCATCGCGCAGCTCGAACACGGCGACATCGTGGGCCTCAATCCGGAGGTCGGCCACGAACAGATGGCCGGGCTCAACTACACGCACGGCATCGCCCAGGCGCTGTGGGCCGGAAAGCTGTTCCACGTCGATCTGAACGGCCAGCGGTCCATCAAGTACGACCAGGACCTCGTATTCGGGCACGGCGATCTGCTGTCGGCGTTCTTTACCGTCGACCTACTCGAGAACGGCTTCCCCGCGGGTGGCCCCCGGTATGAAGGGGCCCGGCACTTCGACTACAAGCCGTCTAGGACCGAGACCGAGCGCGGGGTGTGGGACTCCGCCCGCGCGAACATAGAGACGTACACGCGGCTGGCCGCGCGGGCGGCTGCCTACCGTGCCGACCCGGAGGTTCAAGAGGCCATGCGGCACGCCGGCCTGTTCGAACTGGCCGAATCGACGCTCGCTCCCGGAGAGTCGATCAGCGACCTGCTCAGCGATCGCAGCGCGTTCGAGGACTTCGACCCGGACGCGGCGGCTCAGCGCGACTTCGGGTTCGTTCGACTGAACCAGCTGGCCGTCGAGCACGTACTCGCCCGGCCATGAGTGCCCTCGTCGCCGGCGTCGACTCGTCGACCCAGTCCTGCAAGGTCGTCGTCCGTGAGGCCGAGACCGGACGCCTCGTGCGGTCCGGCTCGGCCAAGCACCCGGACGGCACCGAAGTCCACCCCGATGCCTGGTGGGATGCGTTCCAGGAAGCCGCGGCCGCTGCCGGCGGCCTCGACGACGTGGCGGCGATCTCGGTCGGTGGGCAACAGCACGGCATGGTCGCGCTGGACGAGGCGGGCAGGGTCGTCCGCCCGGCTCTGCTCTGGAACGACACCCGCTCGGCCGGCGCCGCGCTGGACCTGATCGACGAACTCGGCGAACGGGCCGGCGGTGACGGCGCGACCGGTTGGGCCGCGTGGACCGGTTCGGTGCCGGTGGCCTCGTTCACGGTGACGAAGCTGCGGTGGCTGCGAGACCACGAGCCCGAGAATGCCGCGCGAGTGGCGGCGGTGGCACTCCCCCATGACTGGCTGTCCTGGCGGATCGCCGGGTACGGCCCGGCCAGTGACGGCTTGGAACCCAACCTGGCCGCTCTCGTGACGGACCGCTCGGACGCGTCAGGGACGGGCTACTGGTCGCCGCGCGACGAGGACTACCGGTTGGACCTGCTGGCGCTCGCGCTGGGCCGCGCAGTGCGAGTGCCCCGGGTCCTTGGCCCCGCGGAGGCGACCGTGGCGCAGCGGCCGGGAGTGATCCGGCCGGGAACCGTAATCGGCGCCGGAGCCGGCGACAACGCCGCCGCCACGCTCGCCCTGGACATGCGACCCGGTGATGTGGCCGTCTCGATCGGCACGTCCGGCGTCGTCTCGGTGGTCAGCGCCAGACCGACCGCCGACGCGACCGGGCTGGTCGCAGGGTTCGCCGATGCCACAGGCTCCTACCTTCCCCTCGCTTGCACCCTGAACGCCAGCCGGGTGCTGGACGCAACCGCGGCCCTGCTCGGGGTGGATCACGGCGGGCTGGACGAGCTCGCGCTGTCGGCGCCGGCCGGCGCGGACGGGTTGGTCCTGGTGCCGTACTTCGAGGGCGAGCGCACACCCAACCGGCCGGATGCCACCGGCACGCTCCACGGTCTGCGGCTTTCCACGACGACGCCGGCGCACCTGGCCCGGGCGGCCGTCGAAGGGGTGCTGTGCGGGCTCGCCGACGGCCTGGACGCAGTCCGAGACCAGGGAGTGCCGATCGACCGCCTGCTGCTCATCGGCGGCGGCGCCCGGTCGGCCGCCGTGCGCAAGATCGCGCCGCAGGTCTTCGGCATGCCGGTGCAGGTTCCCGAGCCTGGTGAGTATGTCGCGGACGGCGCGGCTCGCCAGGCCGCGTGGGCCTTGTCGCATACCGCCGCACCGCCCCGGTGGGCTTCGACCGACCCGAACATGTACGAGGCAGCGCCCGAACCCCACATTCGCCAGCAGTACGCCGCCGTCCGCGATCAGCTGGCTTGACCCCAAACCCCACGCCGCGTTGATCATGGGCGGATAGCCCTTACCAGCGCGTGGGTAAGGGCTATCCGCCCATGATCAGCGTTGGTGGTGGCTAGGGCGTCAGGGGCGCAGGACATACAGCTGGAAGAACCCGGCGTCGACATCCAGCCGCTCGACCGAGGTGAAGCCTGCCTGCGCGGCGAGTTCCTTGACGATCGGTGCCCGGATCACCGTGCCGATCCCGGCCGACGGCTCTTCAGCGAGCGCGGACGGAAGGCAATGGGTGACGCTCCAGCCGTACATCATCCGCTCGAGCTCGTCGCCGGGGCCGGTGAACTGGTCCGGCACGTTCTCGTCCGCGACGAGCACCACGCCGTCCGGACCCAGCGCCTCGCGGGCTGCCCGCAGGACGGTGGCCGGCTGGGCCATGTCGTGCAACGCCTCGAGGATCGTCACCAGGTCGAACGGTCCGTTCGCAGCCATCTCCTGCGCATCCGCGGCGAAGAACTTGACGTCGGCACCGGCCTCGGCGGCGTTGTGCTGCGCCGATTCGATGCTCGCCGGATCCGCGTCCCAGCCGATCACCTCGGCATGCGGAAGCTGGTCCGCCATCGCGATGGTCGACCATCCGACGCCGCAGCCAAGGTCGGCCACCCGGCGCACCGAGTCGGCCAGGCCGGGCACGGCGCCGATCCACGCCGGCACGAGATCGTGGACGAAGGCGGGTCGGTTGATCGCACCCTGACCCTCGCGAAGGTGCTCGCCGTAGGCGGCGAACGGCACGCCCTCACCAGTGCCGAACGCCGCAGCGACCGCACCGATCGTCTGGCCGACGCCACCGATCATGTCGGCGAGCGGTGAGACGTGGCGTGGATCGTCGGGGGTGACGAAAACAGCACGCGCGGCGTTGGTCAGTCGGTACCGGCGCCGATCCCAAGCCTCGTCGACGTCCTCTACTGCGACGAAGCCGGCCACTGCCTGCTGCTCGAGCCACTCGCGGGCGTACCGCTGGTCGACACCGGCGGTGACGGCCAGGTCCGGCGCAGTCATCGGACGCTTGTCGAGTGCCCGGTAAAGCCCGAGCCGGCGGCCGAGGTGGATGGAGAAGATCTCGAGTGCGGCGACGGCGGAGGAGACGATGCGGTCTTCCAATGCCTGCTCGGTGTTGGGGCCTGCGGTTGTCACGGTGCTCCATTCGGTCGGCAGGCGGTGCCTGCTCGTTTGCGCTTCCACCCCTTAGGCGTGAGGTGGCACCGCACACCGTGTGGTCAGAGCTTCCAGGAGACCTCTGTCGACGGTTCGTAGCGGCAGAACCGACCGGTTTGCACTGATCGCCGCAGGTGATCGGCGAGTTCGGGGTGACTGGTCTGCAATCGGTCGATCGCGGCCCGGATTCGCCACGTGACAGCCGTCCGCGCCCGCTCGGCTGTCTCACCACCCGTTTGCCTGCTTCGGCCGCCAAGCCCGTACGCCGAGCTCAGCTCGTCGACGAGCGCGTCCAGTTCGAGAGTCGCACGCTCAGCGCGGTATGGGTCATTGGCGCGGTCGGCGTCGTCGACCTCGGCCTGTAGTTCTCGAATCCGCACCTGATACTCGGCCCGAGCCCGCTCGTCCAGAACCGGGCCGGTGCTGGGCACCACGGCGCCGGCGCCGATCAGGTCCATCGCCGAGATCTCCTGGCCGGGCCGGCTCAGCAGTGCGGCGATATCGAACATGCCCTTGGTGTGACGAGCGAACGCGGTCCGGCCGGCGAAGCTCACCTTCCACACGTCGCCCTGGCGGATGAAGGCGTTCGGGGCGGCTTCCTGCGGCTCCACGAGAGGTTGCTCAGGGTGTGGCGTCCCGCCCGACGGCTCAGCTCGCAGCGCACGACACGTCGTTTCCAGCGTGTACTCACCGACGAGCGGCGGCAGCGAGTCCGGGTCGACGCCAAGCCGCGCCATCAACTCCCGATCTGATGCACTCAACGCGCGAGCCGGCAACCGGCCGGCGGCGGCCAATGCCAGGACGGCATCGTCTCTGGCCCCTTTCCGCTCGAGTACCGCCGCGGCCAGCATGAGGGACTGGCGCAGTTCGACCACCTCATGGGCTGCGTCGTACGCGACCAGTGCCTGAGCCGCGTGTTCGGCGGCGGTGGCCAGGTCGTCGTTAAGCAGGGACGCCAGGGCCACCTGGTAGGCCGCGGTTCCGACGGCCCAGGTGTGTTCGTGCCGGCGGGCGTCCGCCAGCACCTGCGAGGCGAGGGTAGCTGCCCGGGCCGAGTCGATCCGGACCAGGACGTGGCTCTCGAACAACCGGATACACCGCCGGCACAGGGCGTACTGGTGGCTCTCTTCCTCCAGCTCGGCGAGCAGGCCGACCGCCCCGTCCACGTCTCCCAGGGCGAACATGGCGAGCGCCCGGTGCCCGTCCAACTCCAGCACGTGCGCACGCAGACCGGCCGCCTGGGCTGCATCGGCTCCCGCCCGGAAGTGCTCGACGGCCTGCTCCGGCCTGCCGGCCTGGCGGTCCAAGATGCCCAGCGTCCGATGCGCCAGGGCGACTCCGAATCCGTCCCCGTCGAGCGCCCGCATCGCGGCCGAACGCGCCGCGGTGATCCGGTTGGCCGCCCGGTTGAGATTCGACAGCACTCCCCAGGCGGTGCTTCCGGCGTCCGGCCACCGCTCGACCAGGCGGGTGACAAGCTCTGCGGCCTCGGACTGGAAGCCGACGTCCTCCAGCCAGAACAGCGGCATCAACATCCGAGTGGCCCGCTCCGGCGTCCGATCGTTCTCAATGCTCCACGTGAGGGCGGCGGCGATGTTCCGGTAAGTTCGGCGGACCTCGTCAGGAGTCTGGGGATCTTGCATGTGGACGACCGGATCGGACAACCGGTCACACAACACTGCGATCGCGTCGACGAACCGCTCCCGTGTCGCTCCCAACCGACCGCTCGTCGAGAGCCGGGTGCGGCAGTGTGTCCGGATGGTATTGAGCAGCCGGAACCACGACGTGTCGCGGGCGGGTTCGCGAACGACCAGTGAACGGGTCAGGAGTGATTGAAGTACTGGCACCGCGTGCGCCGGGCTCGGCAGACCGGCGACATCTGCCGCCAGATCCAAGGTGAACGGGCCGGCGCAAACCGACACGGCCTCGAGAACCGACCGGGCGGTGTCATCGAGCAGGTCGACCGACCACGCGATCGTCGCGTCCAGGCTGGACCGCCGGTCGTCGGTACGCGGGCGGGCTCGGGACAGCAAGTCCAGGCGTGTCTCCACGCTGTCCCTGATTTCGGACGGAGTCAGCACGGCGGCCCGGCCGGCGGCAAGCTCGATCGCCAGCGGCAGCCCATCGAGGCTGCGGCAGAGGGATTCGACGTCGTCCCACCGCTCGGGCGGCTGCTGACCCCGGGCGGTGGCAAGCGTGACGAACAGCTTCGCGGCGTCCGACGGCTGGCCCTCCAGTGACAGCGGCGGCAGCACGAAGACCCGCTCGTCGGGCAAATCCAAGGGCTCGCGGCTGGTGGCCAATACCGCCGTCTCGGGCCGCTGTTCCAGCAACTCCAGCACGAGGTCGGCGATCGGTCCGGCGAAGCGCTCGCAGTCGTCCAGAAATATCAGCGTCGGCCCGAGGCCGTCGTCGCTGAGCAAAGCGTCCCAGGACGGGAAGCCGAGGCAGCCGACGAGTTCTTCGCGCAGGTCATCGCCGCGCAAGCTCGCTACGTCAGCCCTGAGCACGCTGCGTCCGTCCCGCTGCGCGGCGGTCCGGGCGAGGGTCGATTTGCCCACGCCACCGGTGCCCGTGACGGTTACGAGGCGGTGCGTGCGCAGCAACTCGGCTACGCTCGCCAACTCGGCCTCGCGACCAATCATGGCCTTATCATGCCGAAGGACCTTACGGCCGACCCGAATGTCAGCTGCCGGCCGCTGCTAGGCGATCTGCTCCTTGTCATAGCCAAGGCGGGTCGCGGTCCCCGAGACCCGCACTCGCGCGTCTCCGGCGAGGAGTCCCACGGTAAGCAGGCTCGGCCGGCCCATGTCGTGGCCCTGATGCAAGGTGAGCTGCGCCGACTCGTCGGGCCGGACAAGGCCCATGGCCCGCAGATAGGCACCGAACGCAGCCGCTGCCGCGCCGGTGGCCGGGTCTTCGAACACTCCGCCGACCGGGAACGGGTCGCGGACGTGGAACACGGTGTCCGACTCCCGCCACACAAGCTGCAAAGTGGTAAGCCCGCGCCGCTGCATCAGTGCTTTCAACCTGTCGAAGTCGTAGTCGAGCGTCGCCAGCCGCTCTCGCGTGGCCGCCGCGACGACGAGATGATCATTGCCCGCATTGGCGATGGCCGGCGGCAATGCCGGGTCCAGGTCGCCGGGTTGCCAGTCAAGCGCCGCGAGGGCCTCGACGAGATCGTCCTCGGACACGTCGGACGTGCGCGGCTCGACGCTGGTCAACGTTGCGTACGGGACGCCGTCGCGCTCGGTTACTGTCACGGGGACGACGCCCGCCGGCGTCGAGAACACCAACTCGCCTGGACCGATCCGTTCGGCCAGTGCTACCGCCGTCGCAACGGTCGCGTGGCCGCAGAATGCCACCTCCGCGAGCGGGCTGAAGTAGCGAACCGTGAAGCCCCGGCCGGGGGGTGCATCGAGGCTTGGTGGCGGCGGGGCCAGGAACGCGGTCTCGGAGAATCCGACATCTGCTGCTATCGATAGCATCTCAGCGTCGCCGAGTGCGGCAGCATCGAGCACGATTCCGGCCGGGTTACCGCCTCCCGGATCGCTGGAGAAAGCGGTGTATCGCAAAACCTCGGTCGCCATGCCTAGGCGAACCGCACGCGCCGGCGCGGCATTCCACCGAGCTGCCGCGTTACGCACGCCGCGATCGGGCGGCGTGCGTGTCACCCGCTAAGACGTCGGAAGCAACGTCACACGGATCAGCGGTCACGTCGATGTCGCGGACGTGGCACGCCACTTTTCGCAGCAGATCCCGAAACGTCTGCCGCTCCGCCGCGCGGAGCCCATCCAGCAGGTGATCTTCGGCGTGCCGTACTCGGCGCTCGAGGTCGGCGAGCACTTCGATCCCGTGGCGGGTGGCAACGACCTTCCGCTGCCGCCGGTCGGCCGGATTGAGCCGGCGCTCCACAAGACCGGCGGTGACCAGATCGTCGATCAGGTAGGTCATCACCGTCCGGTCGATGCCCAGATACGTCGCCAGCGCCAGCTGATTCGGCTGTTCGCCATGCGCGACGGTCGCCAGGGTCTGGTAGCCGCGCGCACCATGTGGGAAATCGCTGAGGAGGGGGCCGACAGTCGCATGGTAAGCGCGAAGCAGAACTCCAAGCCCCCAGCCGAAGCCCTCGTGGTTGCCCACGCCGGTAGAGGTCGCGTGGGGCTTGGTCGCTGCCTTGCTCATGCTGGGAATCGTATCGACCAATCAGCTGTTGCGCATATGATCTATCTGACAGACGATCTGACAAGGAAATGCTTTGGTGAGCTACGGCCATCCGCTCCAGTTCGGTACCTTCATCACTCCGACCAGCACTGACCCTGCGGCACCTGTCGCGCTCGCGAAGCTCAGCGAGCGGCTGGGCCTGGATCTCGTGACGCGGAGCAGCGACACTGGATCAAGTGGAGTGATACGTGGTTGAAACTGCGCCGGCCGGTTGGAGCGGACGCACGGCATTTGTGCGCGGCCTCGCCCGCCCGCTTCGGGTGTTCGTCGCAACCGAGGTCGGAAGTGCGCTCATCCTGCTCGCCGCGGCGCTCACCGCCCTTGTCTGGGTGAACTCGCCGTGGGGATCAACGTACGAGACCGTCTGGACGAGCGAGCTGTCCATCCAGCTCGCCGGGGCGGAACTGTCGCTCGAGCTCAGGGAGTGGATCAACGACGGCTTGATGGCGCTGTTCTTCTTCGTCGTGGGCCTCGAGATAAGGCGCGAGTTCGATCTCGGTGAGCTTCGCGACCGGCGGCGGGTCGCCATCCCAGTGCTGGCCGCGGTTGGCGGAATGGTGGTTCCCGCGTCGATCTACCTGGCCATCAACGCGGGAACCGACGCCGGCCACGCGTGGGGCATCGTGATGGCCACCGACACCGCTTTCGCCCTAGGAGTACTCGCCCTGGTCGGCCGCCGCGCACCGATGCGGCTCCGGGTGTTCTTGCTCACGCTGGTGATCGTCGACGACGTCGGAGCGCTCGTGGTCATCGCGTTCGTCTACACCGCCGATCTGTCGCTCGTCGCCATGCTGGTGGCTTCATTGCTGTTCGGCACAGTCGTCCTCCTTCGTGCCTTGGGCGTCCAACACGGCGGGCCGTATCTCGTGCTCGGTGTCGGCCTCTGGGTCGCCATGCACGAGTCGGGCGTCCATGCCACGATCGCCGGTGTCCTGATGGGCCTGCTCGCGACGGCCTACCCGCCGTCACGATCTGACCTGCAGCTGGCGGCGTCGCTGTGGCGGACGTTCCGCGAGCAGCCGACGTCCGGGCTCGCCCGCTCCGCGAGCCGGGGTCTGCAACGCGCCATCTCGCCGAACGAGCGGATGCAGCAGCTGTTCCATTCCTGGACCAGCTATGTGATCGTCCCGATCTTCGCCTTGGCGAACGCCGGCGTTGAACTCAGTGGCGAGGTTCTCCGGGGTGCGGCGACCTCGCCCATCACGATCGGCATTGTGGCCGGCCTGGTGTTGGGCAAACTGGTCGGGATCACCGGGGCCAGCTGGCTCGCCACTCGTCGCGTGCTCGGCCGGTTTCCCCTCACCGTCCCATGGCCGCCGCTTGTCGGGGCCGCCGCAGTGGCCGGAATCGGCTTCACGGTGTCGCTGTTCATCGCCGAGATCGCACTCAGCGGGGAGGCCCTGGACCAGGCGAAGATCGGCATCCTGGGCGCCTCGGTCCTGGCGACCGGGCTGTCCTGGTTGGTGTTCCGGGCGGTCGATCGGTTGCCAGAGCGGTCGAGGATTCACGGAGGGGCGAGCGCGGCCGCACCGCTGGTCGACCTGACCGATCCAGTGGACCCTGATCGAGACCACATCCGCGGCCCTCGCAACGCTCCGGTGACGCTGGTCGAGTACGGAGACTTCGAGTGCCCGTACTGCGGCCGGGCGGAGCCCGTCGTTCGGGAACTGCTGGCCGAGTTCGGCGCCGACCTGCGGTACGTTTTCCGGCACCTTCCACTCGAGGACGTACACGAGCAAGCGCGCCTTGCCGCCGAGGCGGCCGAGGCGGCGGGCGCACAAGGCCGGTTCTGGGAGATGCACGACCTGTTGTTGACCCACCAGGACGCGCTGACCATCGACGACCTGCTCGGCTACGCCGGCGCATTGGACCTCGACATCGACCGGTTCAGCACGGAGTTGGGCAAGCGCAAGTACGCACTCCGCGTTGAACGCGACATCGACAGCGCCGACCAGAGCGGCGTCACCGGCACACCGACCTTCTTCGCGAACGGCCTTCGCTACCACGGCGCATTCGACATCGAATCGCTCAAAGCACTGGTTCGTTCCGCGTTGGCTCAGGCGAAGGAGTCCCAGCCAAGTTGATCACGCGGCCGGGCTCTCCGCCGCTCTGCGCGGCCACATGATCACGACGCTCGGCCCCGAGCGCGAAGCACCTCGACGACACTGCTGAAACCGTCCCGCCCGTGACCTCGGGCAATGGCATCGCTCACTGCGGTCTGGACCAGTCTTGGCAGTGCCGTCGCGATCCCGCGAGCTGCGCTGGCCTCGACGATATGCTCGAGCGCCGCCTGCTCCATCTCCAGGTTGTCCTGGTCGCCCGGGTAACTTCCCTTGTCGACGTCGGCGGCCAGCTCGACCATGGTCTGCTGAACCAGTTCGCCGATCCGCTGCGCGTAAGGCAGGAAGGTGCTGGCGCTGATCCCGTCCGCACCAACGAGCGCGGCCGCGTGCAGGAATCCGGTCATGCCGGTGAAGAAGATGTCCAGCATGCCCACGTCGTAGACCGAAGCCAGCCCAGCGTCGCCGCCGAGGTAGGTGCCGTCACCGGCGATGGTGGCCAGCGAGGCCTCGTACTGATCGAACGCGTGGTGGGAACCGCTGTAGAGGACGAGCGCGTCGGCGTCACCGATCATCGGAGTAGGCACCATGATCGCACCGTGCAGGTACTCGATCCCGTGTTGAGCTGCCCAGGCCGCCGTCGCCCGGGCCTGCTCGGGAGTCGTGGACGTCAGATTCACCAGCACCCGGCCGCGCAGCGACTCCCGCACCGGTTCGAGCACCGCGTATACGGCGTCGCTGTCGACCACGCAGACCACGACCAGCCGGCTGGCAGATAT
>Ga0214469_1000577_pt1 | contig 12809 bp, 10 predicted proteins | sample RVTome_10_FD_187340 | JGI IMG/M metagenome (GOLD analysis project Ga0214469, IMG submission 187340) | Soil microbial communities from uranium-contaminated site in the Upper Colorado River Basin, Wyoming, United States - RVT153D57 HiSeq ... | reverse complement strand
TGTTTACCCTATCCCCTCCTACTTGCTTCGCAAATTCATATATGGGAAAGAATGAGGCAACCACATTTATTTTTGATGATTGTTGTGCTATGAGTTCGGATAAATTAGAATTAGATATGACCAACGCTTTAGAGGTGTCATTCTCCAGGGCTACGTCGTTCTCAGAGGCGTGTATTAGTGAACTGCCCGGCGCAATAATAAAGAAAACTGTGATAAGGAGAATGTGATAATAGATTGCCACAGATTAAGATGTCGCTAATAAGAATATAAGTGTTATTAATAATTTTAATATTCTCAAATAAATACTATTATTAACTTCCCTCGACGAAAATGCGTTGAGGGTACAAAAACAATTCTTACACTCCATGCTAAATACAAAGGGAAGAATCCTAGTTGAATAATTAACCTCAAACTCATTTTTAGCCGAAGTTTTGGCATTTGGAAGAGCTTTGCATCTTAGGAGTGTGTCATCAACATCTTGAGCGGCAAAGCGCTATCTACAGCGTCAGCACCTGCCTATACTTCGTGACTACCTCCCCCATAACATAGCATAATTACAAGATATCATACATTAGACGCAATTAGTGTCGTACTAGATTTTCAACCACCCATTATCAAATACAAGTTGAAGATAACTCCCTCTTCCTACATCGCTATCAATTGAACGTTATCCATCTTTTTATTCGCTTGAAATTTTTTTGTCATATCTCTCATAGGTTTTGCATCACCTCTCAACAAAAACATCTCTAGACATCTATCTCGATCAATTTTGCTATGCAGATGAGTTGCGATTAGTTCATCGTAGGCATGTCTTAAATTGCTTATTTCGTCATCAGAAGCTTCGTTATGAATAACCAATAGTATTGCGTGAATGTATCCAACCAGGTCCTGCCGAGATCTTTCTTCAGATATCATGCCTCTGATTCCTGCTCTAACTATCTCTGAACGTCCACTAAATCCAAGAGATTTTTGTAATTTATCCATTTCGTTCAGAATTTCGTCATTTAAGGATATACTAACTATCGTCATCTAATATTAATAATTATTAAGTTTATAAATAATAAATATATTTGCATTATTAATATTGATACAAAAGTAAAATATAAAGAATTAACATTCCGATAACTTGACGACTGGATCAACAGATGGTGGCAAGATGAAGCCTGATTGTTGACATTCTTATGCTTTATTCACCCGGCAGCGCCAGTTGCAGACCAATCTCTGCACTAATATTGCATTGGAATCTTGATCGTCATCGACCATTAGTATGGTAGAACAGAACGATCTCAAAAAACAGTACAGATGGTACTGTGAAATCATCGCGAGTGTCCCATAGAACGAGGGCAAAGCTCAGATGCTCTGCACACTCTAGTAAAAGATTGCTTTGCTCGATTCAAATGCATAACTCAAAACTACAGATATAGATTGACCTGTTGATTTTGGTTTTGCCCTGATAAAGACTTTATTTCATCAGTCGAACCAGTCTGGCACGCCAAATTATTGCCATAGCTATCGGTGTCCTCCAAAACTTTAATGCACGCGGTATATGTGCTTCCTGGCTTTATAGCATCACTAGGAATTAGCATATCAAATTGTATTACACCATTTCCGTCATCATAGGGATCCAATAAGGATATCGGATCAAAGTTGTTAGCATAGGTTTTACCATCGATAGTAACTAATATCTGAGCTATTTTAGTAGAGTAATCTATCCCTTTAATTTTGAATGAAACCTTGTCGTTACTAGCTTGTTGTTGTTGTTGTTGTGTTGACGTATCTTGGTTTATAACAGGTAGATTTTCTAAAGTTGAATGATTGGGGCTTGAATCTTGAGCTTTAACAAGGACAAGGTTAGATAGACTAAACATACCGACCAAATACATAGCGCACATAGTTATCGCCATTGGAACTGAATAGACCCTGTTCATAGATTATTACGAAAAGGTTAGAGCATGTAGTATCTATAGGTAATGAAGGATTCATATTGGAGATTCAGACATAAGATTACATAGTTTAGAGACTTATTCTATCTGATTCATCCTTTTTAGTTTCTATTACTCTCAAACGAAACCACTAATTCCTTATCAGTTAACCAAGCGGCTTTGAGTTTCATTCCTAAAGTAATAGCAGGCAATGGAACGACATTTACAACGTAACCTATGTTAGTATTTACTTTGATAGTGATTCGGTCTGAGATACGTTCAACCAAAAAGTCTGAGTTCTTTGCGAAAGGAACCTTTACTTTTAAAGTGAGGCCCAAACTATCGCCTTTAAATTCAAAAACCTTTTCACGATAAAAAATTTGACTTGGATCTTGGTCCCCAAATAGGATCTCGGCGTTTCGCTTAAGCATCTCTATCCCTCTTAATTCTTCACTGTAAAGAGGGACCTCCTTAACTGGCAATGGGTAAAAGTTTGATTTAGCTTCTATTACTCTAGCATGTTGAAAATCAGCCCAGTTAACTAAGAAACTATCCTCACTACGAATTTGAGGCATAATCTTGTTGATGATAATCATGTCTACATTAATACCGTACAGATTGGCTGACATTAAGGTCCTTTTTGCATTTTCCATGCTAAAGCTGTCCGCATTAGCAACTAACCTCAGACTAGTAATGTTTGGATCAAAAATTAACTTTGACAGTTTTTCCAATCTAAGAAGCAAATCCGCTTCAGTCTTCATCAAGTCAGTTGAAGGAGCCGAGCCCGAAAAGTACGGCTGGTATAATCGACCGAAGCCACTAACCAGGCCGGCAAGGCCTGAGAGCCTCATGCTTAGACTTCCTACAATTTTTGGAAAATATAGGAACCGCAATGCCTCGCCAGATGCCGGCATGTCCAGAATTATCGCATCATATTCTCTAGATCTTACAGACTCTTCAATTTTCAGCAAGCAGAGTAATTGGGTCATTCCGGGTAACATGGCCAACTCATACGAAATGGTATCATCCATACCTTTGGACTGAAAATATGATGCAAAGTAGGAAAATATCGTCTTGAAATGTAAATCCATCTCTACGACTGGGTCTACTTGAGCTGCGTACAAGTCAGCAGAAATTCTTGTAGGTTTTCCCCCTCCTATCTCGCCTGCCATCAATGCATCACCCAAAGTATGGGCAGGGTCGGCGGAAATTAGAAGTGTTCTGGATTTCAGACCTGACAACTTCAACGCAGTTGAGCAGGCACTTACTGTTTTTCCAGTCCCACCTTTACCAGTATAGATGACAAGTCGCAATACATCGCATAGAAAGCTGCGATATTAAGACTTATGGACTATAGTAGATGATTTCATTTTCTTATATTTTCGTTAGCTGTTATGAAGCTGTTTGCTACATGTTCAATATCGTGCACAGAAAGAAGAGGATGCACAGGCAGGGAGAGCACATGTTTGCTTGCCCATTCTGTAGTTCCCAAATTATTGGGTATTTCTCGGGCCTGATTTTGGAGCCGGGTTTGTACAAGTTCTTTATAGTACGGAGTTAAATGAACAGGGGGATCGTAGTATACCGCTACTCCAATCTTAGCATTATTTACCATCTTATCCTTTATTAGATCTCGGGTACTAGCATAGTCTAGAGGATCAGAAGTGTTAATCTTGTCTTTAGCCTTTTGACCGTCTAATGCCACCGTGTAAAGATACCAATTAAATTTCTTGTGACCATTCTCTGGTTCAGTTGGTGTTATCAATCCGTCAAAGTTAGAACGTGTAAGCAGGTCGGTTAACAGGTTTGCATTGTTTCTTCTTTTTTCTAACATTTCGTTGAGTTTTTTCATTTGGCCCTTCGCGATCGCGGCGCTTATTTCAGGGAGTCGCAAATTGAGACCGAATACTCTTGTGTCATAACCTTCTACCATTCCATGATTGCGTATCATTCTTAATCGATCAGCCAGCAGATCGTCATCTGTTGTGATCGCACCACCTTCTCCAGAAGTGAGTACTTTGCTTGCATACATACTGAAACATCCCATCAAACCTATCGTGCCCGTCTGTCTCTTCCTGTGCTCGGAACCTAATGATTGGCACGCGTCTTCTATTACTTCAAGAGAATTACTCTTTGCTAATTCAATTACTTCATCCATATCAGCCGGATGGCCATAAAGATGGACTGGCATAATAGCTCTAGTCTTTCTTGTAATCTTCCTAGCAAGATCTCCGGTATCGATGGTATAATCAGCTTTGTTTATATCAACAAATACTGGTGTAGCCCCAGCAGCTACTACAGAATTGGCTGAAGCAACAAATGTAAACGAAGGTAAAAGTACTTCGTCGCCTTCTTTCAATCCTAATGCTAGTAATGCAGCTAAAAGAGCAGAAGTACCAGAATTCACTGCAATCACGTGCTTAATGTTTAAATAGCGTCTAAGAAGAGATTCGAATTCCTGAACTCTCTTTCCCCCCTCCAATGCAGCAGACGTAAGAACGCCTTCGTCAAGCACCATTAGTATTTCCTTTTTTTCCTCATCACTAAGCCAAGGTCTGTTTATGGGAATCATTTTAGAATTAGATCTGCGAGAAGACCTAATTAAGGATATCAAATCCACCGACACTTTTAGATAGTTTACCTAAAATCATATGCAACAAATAACAGCTCGTTAGAAGATTGGCGTCCACGCATACTCTGAATTTGGGTGAGTACGGCCACTTTAAGTTGATTTCAGGAAAGAAAAATATCTTATTTGTTTTTTGTAAGGTGAATTGGAAACCAAAAGTTAATACAGTTTGACTTGCAGATACTGCGTGACTTTGTTGAAGGCGAAATGTCCAGAGTGTGGAAATGAAGCAGTAGTAGATGAGGAAATGACAAAGGTTGGCTGTAGCCACTGCGGGTTTAGCTCTTCATATGAATCGTACTTAGAGACTATGAAGGGGATGGCTCAGAATATGTCAGATGATTATCAAGCAAATCTAGACAAGAGCGGATTCTAATCGTCGAATGATAACATACCACACATGATTCTTGAGCAGAATAGTCAAAAGACTTTAAATGATGATCGTAGCATCAAGAATTTGGATTGAAGAGGCTATCCAAAAGTTAATTAAAGCCCATACTTCTGCATATTCAAAGTAGTAGTGCATTGGCTCAATTCAAGGTTGTCATCTCAGATAGTACTGGAAAAAGTCTTAGTCAAGAATTGAAGGACAAGGTAGCAATTCCACTCCTTGGGCTGAAAATAGGTGATGTTATCGACTCAAATGTTGTTGGTATTGATGGTAAAATGCAGATCACCGGTGGCAGTGACAAATCGGGCACACCTATGAGGCCTGATCTGCATGGAGGGGTAAAAAAGTATATCTTGCTTGCGAGAGGAGTAGGAATGCGTAATCGTAATCCTGGCGTTAGAATAAGAAAGCTAATTAGAGGCAATATGGTTACTGAGGAAATATATCAGCTAAATTGTAAATTGCTTGAGGGAAAGTTACCTGAAAAATCTGCAACTGAACAATCAGTTGAAGAAACCAAATCTTGACACCCTAGACTTTCGACAAGAGTGATATCAACTATTTTCCGAGTCATCCACCAGATCGACATATGCAAGTGGTACACTTGAATATTTAGAAATCTGATAAGATTCAAGAGGATGAAAAGTTTTCTTTTATTAGAAACCTTATGTATTTTGAAATTGATGTTAGACGTCTCTTCTGTTAATCATAATGGCCTGTGATTACCTTAATATTCCCAGTTAATTCACGAAGATCATTGCATTGGAAAGAAAGTCTGCCTGATTGGTATGTTAAAGAGTATGGTTACCAACCCAATATCAATATTGGAACGTCAGGTCATGTCGATCATGGTAAAACTACACTGGTTGAAGCGATTACAGGTGTATGGACTAGTGCACACAGTGAGGAATTAAGGAGAGGTATCACTATCAAAGTTGGGTATGCAGATGCAGCCTTTTATAAGTGCCCCGATTGTCCTGCACCAGAATGCTATTCGTCTAATCCTACGTGCGCTAATTGTAGTAAACCAGGAGAGCTGCTACGAGTAGTCAGTTTTGTAGATTCCCCTGGTCATGAAAGTTTGATGGCAAATATGCTTTCAGGCTCCGCATTGATGGACGGAGCAATACTTGTTATTGCAGCAAATGAGAAAGTTCCACAACCACAAACTAGAGAACATCTCTTGGCCTTGCAGGTATTAGGCATAAAGGAAGTAGTGATTGTTCAGAATAAAGTAGATTTGATCGAGTACGAAAACGCATTGGAGAACTATGATCAGATAAAGTCATTCGTAAGTGGCAGCACTGCAGAGGAGGCTCCTATCGTTCCTGTATCAGCACAACACAGAGTAAACGTAGATGCTCTCATAGAAGCCATAGAAAACAAACTCAAGAATCCGATTCGAAACAAAACTGCTAAACCTATAATGCACGTATTGCGATCTTTTGACGTCAATAAACCTGGTATTCAAGTCCAGAGGGTGAGAGGCGGGGTAATAGGTGGCGCACTAGTTCAAGGAGAGTTTTTGAAAGGAGATGAGATCGAAATCAGGCCTGGGTTCTACGATGAAAAGAGGAGTAGATATGAGCCTATTACTTCAGTCATCTCAACCTTAGGAACCGGTGCAGGTTTAGTTGAATCAGTTAGACCTGGAGGCCTAGTTGCAATTGGAACAAGATTAGATCCTACCTTTATAAAGAGTGATTCCCTCATTGGTTCTGTAGTAGGAAAGCCATCCACTCTGCCTGAAAACGTGGATAGCATAAGTATCGAAGTTTATCTTTTTGATACTGCAGTTGGAACTCAAGAACTGGTAAAAGTAGACCCCATACGAATCAAGGAATCTCTTAGATTGAATATAGGAACAGCTGCAACGTTGGGGACGGTTACAAATGCTAAGGACTCTACTAAAATTGAAATTAAACTAAAAAAGCCAGTCTGTTTGTTGCCAAATAGCCGAGTAGCAATCAGCAGAAGGATATCGGATAGATGGCGATTAATAGGTTCAGGGATAGCGGTGTGACAAGCATCATCCATCATCCATCATCCATCATTTATTACAGTATTATAATCACTGGTTTGTTGATCTCAAAACTGAAAACCTAATAAATCAACTATTGACTTTGTACTTTTAAGAACTTTAATGTAGCTGCTGATCTAGGGAGAGTCCTGACTAAGACCACCTTGCGGCGTGGTGATGTTGTCGTCGTTGTTGCGTGTACTATTTTCATCGGGATTAGGAATAGGGATGATCGTATCGGAAGGGGCTAAATATATTGTAACTACGCTAATCAGTATTATTATTATGGCAGCAATTAAGATAAGGCGTCTATCAACCATCCGATCGTTTGTTATATGTAGAGGAAGGTTTTTAATGTAATGATTAGGATCATCATAAAACACAATGAAAGTAGACGACATTATGGTAAGTGATGTAATTTCCTTATCTCCTCAAGATACTGTTTCAAAGGCACTTAATCTAATGCACTCAAACAGATTAAACCAGATTCCTATCGTTAACGACAGCGATGACTATTTGGGAATGGTATTCGCAAAGGAATTTCTTTCAGTTAATGCCTCTCCGGAATCTAAGCTTAAGAATTTCATATCGAAAACCCCCACTCTAGGTCGTGAGGTCGCAGTAGAGCGAGCTATAGAGATGATACTAAATACAGGAAATCGCGCGTTTCCGGTCATTGAGAATAGTTCTAACTTAGAAGGAATAGTCAGTGAAATAGACATAGTAGTGAACGCTAGGTTTGGTCATGCAGCAGTAGATTCAGTTATGAGTGGTGCTATAGTACTAGAGGGAGACGATACTCTTGGGAATGCCCTCTCAAAGATGAGGAGATACAACATATCGCGTTTGCCCGTAATCAGCAAAGACGGTGTTTTGACAGGAATCATAAATGTATTAGATATTGCGCATATGATATCTAAACCGAGGGAGAGAGCGAGTAAGGCTCCTGGACTAGGTACAATGGCTGTAATACGAGAGGTAAAAGTGAAGGATATAATGAGAAATGCTTACTCTGTAGAACAAGGATCAAAAATAAATGATTTAATTGGAGACCTAAAGGATCATGAAGAGATTGTTGTAGTAGGAAATAAACGTCCGATTGGTGTGATTACTCCAAAAGATGTGCTCGAGTTATTGCTTCCGAAGCATGGGGGTCCTACTTTTGTACACATTTCGGATCCTGAAAGTGAGGATGACAAGAATGAAATTGAAAGAATCATCACAAAATTCCTGAAAAAGATTGAGGGGAGATTAGAAAATATACAGTTAGTCACTATTTACGTAGACAAGCACAAGACAAGAAAATATTCCATTAGGGCAAGACTAATGACAAACAATAGCATTGTTGATGCGAAAGCTGTGGCATATGATCCCATATCTGCATCAAAGGAAATTGTCTCGAAATTGGAAAGAAGGATAAAATCAGCACATAGCTCAAGGTTACCAAAAAAGCATCGCCGAGGGACAATTAGAAAGGAGCAATTTTAGATAAAAAGGGCGCAGATGAGGAGATTCGAACTCCTGATCGCCCGAAGGCGAATCGGCTATCTTCTGACCTGATTCACTCAAGGCCGACGCATTATTTTGTTCTCATTTAGAGAAGACCACTCTGCCACATCTGCCCGTTCCTTTACGATACATTCGAGCTTTTTATAGTTAGTGTTTCTTCTTTGTATCTTTGATGAAATCAAAAACATTTTCATTGTCATTAGATTTCAGTAAACATTAGTCAATTCATGCATCGGGTTGGTCTTTAATTCGACAGCTACCTAATAACCAATTCGGATGTCCGATCTAACAAAATCTCGATCGGACTATAAAGATCTTGTTGGGATATGTGAGCTTGTGCACGACACAATTTATTAATGTTCATTTGGGACTATTGCGGTAGAGAGTATCTGAAGTTTTAGGATAACGATCTAGTAGATCAAAATCGCGACAAACCAAGTTTCTACTATTCCACAGGCTCGTCAAGTCACGTGGTATTTTCCATTCTGTGGTTTCCATACTGTCATCAGAAATGAGAAAGATTGGTTGAAGGATTGAATGGTTTTAGCAGAAAACAACTTTTAAGGGACAATGAAAAGTTGTCAAAAGTTCTACGCAGAGACAATGCCTAACAAAAAGGTATCACAATCAATATGAAGTATTACAAAAAGAATAAGAGAGGCTCTTTGGTGACCTCATTGAGCCTCCATGATCAGGAAACTAAAAAATGATCACTTCTTTGAGGATCGGGTCGATTTTTTCTCTCCTTTCTTTGCAGACTTTGCTTTCTTCTTAGCAGCCATTTTCATTCATATGAAATAAGTTGATAATATATAAGTTTTTTAAAACAGTCTACTTAGGACACTAGATTAATGATTAAACCTCTTCAATCTTTGGATAGAATTTCTACTTTACACGCTTTAACAAGATTTTTGAATTTCTTCGCGTCTTCCTCTGTGCCAACAATAGCGTTATAATGCATGGGTATGGCGACTTTCGTCGGCCGAATGCGGTCGTTGACAGCATCAGCGGCTTCTTCTGCATTCATCACATAGGTACCTGAGACAGGAACAAGTGCAATATCTGGACCTATAGATTCCATTTCTGGGATCATATCTGTATCGCCAGCGTGATATATCCTCCTTCCATTTATACTAAAAACAAATCCTATCTTTCCGTCAGATTTGGGATGGAATTTTTTATTAGTATTATAAGCAGGAACCGCTTCAATTGTGAGGCCCTTGACAATCGTTTTTTCGCCAGGCTTTAATCCCCTAATTTCTTTCAATTTCAGTTCAGCTAATTTTTCAACACACTCGGTGGCTGCTGCTATGCTTGTGTTGTTGTTAACTATTTGTTTCAAATCATCGATGCTTAAATGATCGAAATGATCATGGGTCAGTAAAACTACATCTGCATCTTTTTGATTATGGTACTTGGGGGATAGTTGGTAGGGATCGACATAAATCGTCAATTGGCTATTCTGACTGTTGGTTCCTCTTATCTTAAAACCATCATGGCCTGTCCATGAGATCTGGATATCCTCATGTTCGAACAATATGAGGATAAGTCAACTATTGAATTTAAATTTGTTCCTTCACTGTCCTAGGAGTTAACGGCTAATTTTCATACTCTGTTCATAGTACTGTTTTATTGTCTAATGATTTGGAAGGTGTATACCAATTTCTACTCTGCCATTCTTTTGCAGATATTATGCAAGTAAAACTGAGTCTGGAAATGTAGAGTATCTGCGATAGTGCAAGGTATAATCGATGTCCTATAATTACTCCCCATAATGACTTTTGAAGAAGATTTGATCTTAAGCGTACAGAGATCTATTCATATCACATTTAACATGATATGATGCTTTGCCAATTTACAAGATCTTCTAATTAAGTACAATTACTCGCACTTCCTATCTTTATCTTAACATCCTACTAACAAGCAGGATTGAGAAACTTCTCACTTTAATTCTCCTCAATTCAGGTAATTTTACACCTGATATTGTGAAAGTCTGACCTCAATGCTTCTGAATCCTAATAATATCTTGAATCATGAATCAAATTGACAGGATATAAATCTCAGATTGTACAATTGAGAAACAAACGCGGGGGTTGCCAAGCATGGCCAAAGGCGTGAGACCGTTAGCACGATGCTCAGATCCATGCGGTGGGGAAACCTCATCCCTAAGGGGTCCGTGGGTTCAAATCCCACCTCCCGCATTTCGCAACAAGGTTATCAATTCTCGACTCGTGGGCTTAATTGTAAGAATCATGGCACCACCTACTCTATTGTAATGTTTGAATATCTCTAATGATAGACAACGAAGAGACAAATTAAGAGAACCCTAGACATTTCATTTTCTTGCTACGATTATAGATCTCTATTCATTTACCATCGTGATCATATTACGCGGCATCGGATTGAACAAGTTAAACATAAAATGAAGACATATAATACAGATTGAATATTCATAGTGCATATTTTAATGAGTCATTTCCACCTTCATCAAGAGATGCAACTCTCGTTTGCAAAGTTGCGTACTTTACGTCCATCGATTTCCTGATCAAATTGAAAACACGGTGTTATCAATAAAAAAATGATTCGGAATAACATTATTGCTATGATTGCCATCTCTTTCATTACCGTTGGAGGATTATGGGGCATTGGAAATTTGTTAAATCCCCCACAACCCTCATCTTTGGACAGAAGGGAAGGTATTTTGCTTATAGCAAAGGATAACCTGTTTAACGAAACTAATCCTACTATATACGCTAGAATCGATGAGCCAAACAAACTCACCGTCGTTAACAAAGACTTGGTAAGGCATGATTTTATAGTGGATGAATTAAATATCAATACCGCCATTCTGTCGCCTGAACAGGATTTCGTTACAGCGATTGCTTCAGAAAGAGCAGGAGAATTTGAATATTACTGCTCTCTGCATCCAACCACTATGAGGGGATATGTTGTAGTGGGAGAGAACTAACAACTCTTTTGGTACAAGACCTTATTATCTCTCTTGATGCTAGATATTCTGCTTAGGGGGATTAGCTCAAAATTTTCAGAGATTCTGACAAATTCTAATAGAGGTATATCCCTGCTTAATTCGAAATCTCGATAGCTCACAATATAGAGTTTGGGATCATCTGAGTATATCGCTTTACTAAATATTTCCCGTAATATTCCCTTTCTCCTACCCAATAGAATTCAAAGCATTGTTCAAATATATCACTATTATCAATTTTATATTCAAATACTTGCAAGCAAATTTGCTTCGGTGGCGGTGGATGTCTTGATGGAGACAGACAAGCGGTTTGATTAGTAACTTTCGCTCTAATAGTTATTTTATTTTACGCCTTTACAGAAGGTAGTGCAGTGAAGAAACTGTTAAGAAATCCTGATCCCGCATGTATAGGGTGCTGATTCATTTCTGCTTTGGAATATTATGATGAGGTGAAAAGGAGTAAGATAGCACAGCCACAAGTCGAGTATTCTTAAGTAATACTACGTTAACCAGATTTGTATACTTAGGAATGTTATATACCGTAAATAAAAGTTTCACTAGTAATATTTAATCAACTTTGAGCGTGGGACTTTGTCGCTAAGACCAGTAGAAATGTCTTTAATTGACGGTTATGGCATTTTATGAGAAGCTTTCTCATATCGGCAACTTTGAGCGTGGGACTTTGTCGCTAAGACCAGTAGAAATGTCTTTAATTGACGGTTATGGCATTTTATGAGAAGCTTTCTCATATCGGTAATATCTATGGGAAATTCGTCCTCTCTGTATGGCTTTGGTTAAATTCAGTGCCGAAAAGCCTAATACTCGCACCGATTCATATTTGATTCTTAACATTGTAGTGCGTAAGGTCCAGCCAAAAAAATCCAAACTACAGTCGGACGCACACCTGCTGCATAACAGTGTTTTAGGTATTTTTGAGATGGGACGCTGGGTATCCGCTGCGTGACGCCGCGTATGATCAACAGTGGTAAAGTTCTTAATGAATGTAGTATAATAAAGTACTAGTATAATCGTCAATGTCATTAAAATTAAACTGGGCTTGTTCCAGCTGTGGGATGTGTTCAGGCAGAAAAGAAAGCGTTTTGCGCCACATTGATAATAGGAGAATACACAACGGCAGAGCAATTCCCATTCCTTACCTTGAATATTTAGCAGGTATACACCGCGGATTGTACGGTCACCCCACCGCACATCGCTATTTACAAAGAAACAGGAATTTCCCAAAAAGCACCTCAGAATTCACTGGGAGAACTTTTTTTGATAGGCTTCAAGAGAAGGTAGCCGAAAAAACTATTGAAAAATTTGCCGATGATATTGTCGAAATCGGCCACGAA
>Ga0214469_1000576_pt1 | contig 12812 bp, 13 predicted proteins | sample RVTome_10_FD_187340 | JGI IMG/M metagenome (GOLD analysis project Ga0214469, IMG submission 187340) | Soil microbial communities from uranium-contaminated site in the Upper Colorado River Basin, Wyoming, United States - RVT153D57 HiSeq ... | reverse complement strand
CCGAGGCACTGGCAGCGCTCCTGTCCGATCAGCGACTTGCCACTTGCACCGAGTCTGTCCTGTCAACGAGTTGACATATATTCTCATATAGTTATATATTGTCCACCATGGCCCGAGCCGCCACCACCACCGACGCCTTCAACGCCGTAGCCGAGCCGAGACGGAGAGACATCCTCGACCTGCTCGTCGACGGAGAGCGCTCCGTTGGCGAGATCGTGGCAGTGCTGCCGGTCTCCCAACCACAGGTCTCCAAGCACCTGAGGGTCCTCAAAGACGTTGGGTTGGTCCGCTCCCGTTCCGAAGGGCGCCTGCGGCTCTATCGCGTGGAGCCGCTGGCTCTCAAGCCGATCCACGACTGGTTGGCCGGTTATGAGCGACTCTGGAACGAGAGACTCGACCGTCTCGACGGGTACCTGTACGAAATGCAGCGAAAGGAAAGACAGTGACCATCGACAGAACGGGAAGCGCCGAGGTGACACTCCCATCCGACACAGAGATCAAGATCGTGCGGCGATTCGACGCTCCCAGAGATCTGGTGTTCGACGTCTGGACGACACCCGAGCACGTGCGGAACTGGTGGGGTTGGGAGAAGGATCCGATGACTGTCTGCGAGATCGACCTGAGGGTCGGAGGCGAGTGGCGGTTCATCTCGGTCAACGATGATTACGGGGAGGTGCACTTCTATGGCGAGTACAAGGAGATCGATCGGCCTCGTCGCCTCGTCTCCACCGAGGTGTTCGCACCCTATCCCGACTCCCCCGCACTGAACACCCTCACTCTGGAGGAGGGCGAAGGGGTGACCACGATGACCATCCTGGTCGACTATCCCTCGAAGGAGGCCCGAGACGCCACCATCGCATCGGGGATGGAGTCCGGGCTCCAACACAGCCTCGACCGGGCCGACACCGTTCTCGCCACCCTGCTGGAGAACGTCTGATGGTCGACATGAGGCTGGAGGTGGTGATCCTCCCGGTCGCCGACGTCGACAGGGCCAAGGCATTCTACGAACAGGTCGGTTTCGACCTCGATGTGGACCATCAACCGAACGAGCATTTCCGGGTGGTGCAGTTCACCCCACCCGGATCAGCCTGCTCGGTCACCTTCGGCATCGGCCTGGGGGAGGTGCCGGCCTCTCCCCTGAAGGGGATCCACCTGTGCGTGGCCGACATCGAGACTGCCGTGGCAGAACTGGCCGACCGAGGTGTCGAGCCCGAACCCATCCGCCACATGGGCCCCGGTGGGTGGCAGGGCGGGCCCGATCCGGACCGGCGTAAGTACGGCAGCTACTCGGCATTCTCCGATCCCGACGGCAACGGCTGGGTCCTTCAGGAAGTCGGATCAGACACGTCACGCGAACAGCGCCACGGGTAGTGGACACGGCATCTTGGATGGGTTCCCACCTTCATCGGTTCCCTCACCCGGAATGACCTTGCACTGACGTGTAGCAGAGCCGGATGGACCTTGCACTGACGTGTAGCAGAGCCGGATGGACCTTTCTATTCCATCGGTGCTGCTTTCCGTGCAGCGATACCTCGGCTCGACTCGATGAGAACCGCGGTGAACGCGCCGACGCCGATGATGTCGTCGCCTCCCGGCATGTTTGGCAAGGCCATCGTTCGGGAACTCGCGGATGAATCCAAGAAGCGAGAGCCATGCGGATCTGGGAGCGAATGCCTATGGGACCTCTGTTGCTCGGTTGCTTCGTCGTGGCCATTCTCGTGTTACAGGTGGCGTCGGCATCTCCCGCCGAAGCTGCTGAATTGGAGGTCGAGCCGGCTTCGGTGACCGCTGGAGAGGAGATAGAGATAAGAGGCATTGGCTTCGCCCCGGGGGAAACCGTGAAATTGTGCCTCGACCGGGAGGGTTGCGCCCAACTCGGGCATGTGGAGGCGGATGGAGATGGCGAGATGGCAGTGGCGGTATCGATAGCAGCCGACGTCTCACCCGGGTCACATCGCGTGTACGGCTGCCAGGCCGTGGTGCCGATATGCGCTTCGGCTGCCTTGACGGTCGGCAATCCAGCCACGACGACCACGACCATGGCGCCCACCACAACCAGCACGACGGCGGTTACGACCACGACCACGCCTCCGCCAACCACCACCACGTCGACCGGTACCCCGACGACCGCCGGCGCTGCCCCACCCACCTCGCCTCCCGGGAACACGACAACGACGCCGCCTAGCTCGACCACCGCAAGCTCGGCACCCGGAGTCAGCGACCCGTCGGCCAGCCAATCGACGCCATCCTCTTCCGACACCACCACGACGTCGACCACTGCCCCGCCTTATTCTCCCCCGTCAACGGTCGAGAGCACCGAGCTCGTTCCGGGCTTCAGCGACGGCGGACCGGGAGAGGCCGATTCGACATCGGTCTCCGGTGCCTCGGAGGCTGCCTCGGCCGAGAGCCAGAATGCACGAGCGACGAACATCGGGTGGGGCCAATGGTTGCTGGTAGCGATGGCCGCCGCCCTGGCCGCCCTCGTTCTGTGGTTGGTCGATCGTCTGGGAAGTCCTGGTCGTCGGAGCGAGCACTTGAGAAGGAGCGTTCGCAGGCGCAGCGCCACCTAGCCGAGATCGGCACTCCAGTCGTTCTCGTCCCAACCATTCACCGTCCCGCAGTTTCCTCCGTTCCACGATGGGTTCAGCGAGCCTTCGGAGTCGTACCACTCGACTCGATTGCCTCTGACCTCGATCTCCCCACAACTCCCGTCGGACTGGTTCCACACGTAGATTCCGACGTTCGACCAGGGCTGAGGTGCTGAGAAGACCGAGTTACCGACCACCCTTATGTTCGTCCCTCCGGGAACGCCTATCCCCACCTGGCCGGGGTTCACCAACGAGTTGCCTTCGACCACGATATTGGAGCCCCCGTAGTCACCCACCATTATCCCAGAACCGGACTGGCTGGGCCCGCCATCGCGGAACGTGTTGCCGCTCACCACGAGAGGGTTGGATGAGGTCCCACTCGACTGGTAGATGTTCACGAAGTCCTCGGCGCTGCTGGCACCGAGCCGGTTGGCACCTGAGTTGCCGACTATCTGGTTCCCGGCTCCGGTCACCTTGTCGAACTGGACGAAGTTGCGGCCGGCGTTGCTGAATCTGTTCCCTACCACCGCCACTCCCTGGCTCTCCAGGGCGTACACGCCCGCTGTCGAGTCGGAGATATCGAGACCCTCGAGCCGAACGGATGTCGAGCCCTCGACCACGACGGCGGGCCCGTCACAGGGGCCAATGGACGAGTTGCGAATCGTGATGTCCCTGGAATCCCCGACTACCACGCACGGTCCGTCCTCACTCGACACTCGCAGACCTTCCAGAACGACGCCGCTCTCGCCGGCGAGCCGAATCGGGCCGGAAGCCTCGACGTCGGGAGCCGGGGGCGCGGGCTGCGCCGTGTCGGCACCTGGAGTCGTGCTTGCCGGTGCTCGTTCCCGTTCCTCGGCCTCGGTCCCGTCGTGAGCGGCGCTCCGGTCGACAGTCGGGGGTATCAGATCCCCCGGGATCTGCTGGTCCTCGACTCCCGCCGGCCCCGAATCGCCCGTCGTGGAACTCTCTTCCGGGGGAAGAGTCGACGTGCCGACGGCGAGGGTCACGTTCGGAGACTCCACGTCGGTGGCCGGCCGGTCGTCGATCTGGGCGAGCGTGAACAAGCTCAGAGCGAGTGTCGAAGTCGCCGTGAGTGCGAAGAGCTTCCTACGAAGGGGACGATTGGCCATTGTCAGTCATGCCTGAGTGATGTTTTCTCATCGGCCTGCGCCGGCGTCGCCTTTCGCCATTTCCAAGCCGGTTGCGAAGACATCTTCGCCCAGAGTCGTTGTTTAGCCGAACCCGGAACTTGGGCAAGACGCCCTGATGACAACAACAATCGTCGATGTGTTCGGGACGGGAGTTGCACTGTGCGACGAGGAACAGATCGCCGAGATGATCCTCAACCCAGGGGAAGCGGGACAATTCGTGGCAATCGGAAACGTTCACTCGGTGATGACCGCTCGACGTGACGCCGATCTCGCCACAGCCTTGCGGGCGGCCGAAGCGGTCACTCCCGACGGGATGCCCCTGGTGTGGGCCATGCGAGCCATGGGGGCCAGTGGAGCCCGACGTGTGACCGGCATCGACGTGATGACCGCCACCCTGCAACGCGGTGTCGAGGACGGAGTCGGCCACTTCTTCTATGGGAACACCGAGGAGGTACTCGGCGACCTCGTGCGGACCATCCGGGGCATGTTTCCCGGGCTCATCGTCAGCGGCGTGCTGAGCCCGCCCTTTCGCCGTCTCACTCTGGACGAGCTCCAACTCCATGCCCGACAGATCCGGGAATCGGGCGCCAGCGTGGTTTGGGTCGGTTTGGGGATGCCAAAACAAGAGCTTTGGATGCATGACCTCGCTTCGGCGCTCCCCGGCATCTCCCTGGTCGGCGTGGGGGCGGCCTTCGACTGGCTGGCAGGAAAGCAAGCCCGAGCTCCGAAGTGGATGCAGAGCACAGGTCTGGAGTGGCTGTATCGGCTGGGCCAGGATCCCGGGCGACTGTGGAAGCGCTACGTGCTCAACAACCCCTTGTATCTCTTGCTTCTGGTCTCGACCTGGCTGCGACGAGCCATGAGCCGAGGTGACTAGGGGCGCATGTTCTGCGGCAACGCCTGCCATATCCCAACGGGCTCATCCCGAGCGAGGTTCGGTCTCGCCCGCATCCGGCTGCTCGCCCGGTTGTAGACGTAGCCACCGATGTCCGTGCCCGCCAGCGAGACGCGTTCGATCGAATCGACGAGATCGCTCACCTCGCTTTGGTGGGAAACGACAATCACCGAAGAGTCACACAGGGACAGCACGACCCCGGCATAAGCCACTTGAAGCGGCGATGGGACATCGACCAGCACCACGTCGTATGAGTCCCGAAGCGCGTCGAAGTAGGTTGCGGTGTCGGAGGAGCGGAAAAAGCCCGGCGCCGTCACATTGTGAGACCCCCGGGCCAGCAGATCGATCGACAGCCCGTCCCCGACATCGACGGAGATCACGGCGTGTTTCATCGTTACGCCGGACTCGACGACATCGGTGATCCCGTACCGCACGTTCGGTGAGCTGACGATGTCAGCCAGTGCCGGCGATCCGAAGTCGCAGTCGACGAGCAACACGCGCCTTCCCCTCGCGGCAGCCGCCGCAGCCAGGTTTGCCGCCGCGACGGAAGCTCCCGCTCCCACCCGGGAGCCGACCACAGCCACGACTTTGGTCGACTGAGGACCGACCAGCGAGGAAGTCAAGGCGGGCACGGCGAAGCGGAAGGCCTCCGCCGCGCCAGAGCCCGGAGCGTCGCGAACGGGGAACTTGGTTTCCAGGCTCTCCGCAGCGAAATCGGGTATCTCGGCCAGCAGCGGCACGTCCAGGATGAGCCCCGGCTCGTCGGGATGGTGGAAGCGGCTGGACTTGTTTGCCAACGCGTAGGCGATCAGCGCACCCCCGACGAGCCCGATCAGGAGCCCGACGGCCACGGCGCGCGACAGCGGCACCGGTTGCTCCGCCGTGCGAGCGGGTGAGACTATGGCGATCCCGGTCGACGTCAGAGCCGCATCCACCCTGAGCTGATCTCGCCTGAGCGCGAGCTGAGAGCGACGTTCGAGACCCTGGGCTCTGGACTCGATGAGGGAGCCCAAGGCCGGGTCCTCCCCCTGCACCGACTGAATGAGCTGCAGAGTCTGGAGCTGCTGGAGGATGCCTTCGAGCTGCGGCGCCGACTCGGCGTCGGGTTGGTTGATGATCTCGAGGAGTTGCTCGATCGCCGACTGGAGTTGGGTTTCGATCGCGGCACCGTCTGCGGCCGGGTCGCGCAGCGCCGTTATCTGCTCCGCGATGCTGTCCAGCTCTTCGTCCACAGCGGAGATCGAAGCGTCGAATTCTGAGATCGCCGAGTCGAATGCTCGATCGGCATCGGCCTCTTTCCTCTCCTCATAAGCCGATACCACGGCGTTGGCGATCGCCGTGGCCCGATTCGGGTCGTCACTGACTGCGTTGACCGCTATGAGCCCGCTCTCCAAGCCCGTCTCGACATCGACGCCGTTCAGGAGATCGTCCAGAGCAAGCCCATTCGCCTCACCCTCGCCGGCCAGGATCTCCAAGGCGCGGGAGGCCACCGGCGCGGATTGCAGAATGACGACCTGATTTGCCGTGTATCGCTCCGGCGACCCCGCAGGGCCTTGATCGAACAGCTGGGAGCTCTCGGGGTTCTCGACGAGCATCGTCGCGGATCCGACCCACTCGTCGGCGAGCGCCTGGTGGACGAGCCACCCGAGGGAGGCACCGATGATCCCTATCAGCGCGACCACCAGCCAGTGCTTGCGAATTGCGCCGAGCAACGTCGGCTCGAATGAAGCGTCGGAGAGAATACGGGAACCTCTTGTGGCTGAGCCACCACCACTACCCGTTGGCTCCCCGGCCCAAACGGGATGATTGAGCGCCGGCCGCCGCGGGTATGGCTGCGTTCCGCAGCAAGAGAGGGACCCCCAAAGTGGACCAATCGTCTCCGGGCCTCGCCCTCGTGCGCGGCAAGAGCCTCGACAACCAAGTCATCCGGGACATCCCCAACTCGTGACGATCGGTCTCTATCACCCTCGCGCTCTGGCCGGCGACGGCGGGATCACCAGATCGGTGCGAAGTCTGTCCGCCGCCATGGAGAAGCTCGGATATCCAACCCGCGTGATATACGACGGGCCGCCCGGGTCTTCCGTGCGGGACTCCTGGGTCGGCGTCAAACACATCCAGGCCGGCCCACTCCATGTGCCCCTCGACCTGGAGGAGGCGATCTCCGGTCTCGACGTGCTGGTGTTGCACTCGGCGTGGGTCTCCTACAACGTCGTCGCAGGCGAGAAGGCGAAGAGCCTCGGAATCCCCTATGTTCTGGCGCATCGCGGGGCGTACGAGCCTCGAATACTCGATCGCAGGCGATTGGCGAAACGTGCCTGGTGGCACCTCTTCGAGAAGCGCCTGGTCGAAGGGGCGGCCGCCGTGCATGTGTTCTTCGACGCTCAGGCCGACCAGGTCCGCAGCCTTGGGTTCGATGGGCCACTCGTGGTGGCCCCGAATGGTGTCGAGGTGCCCGACGACATCAGCTGGGATGGCGGCTCGGACGGGGCTCTGCTCTACGTCGGGAGGTTCGACATGGAGCACAAGGGTCTGGGCACGCTTCTCGATGCAGTGGCCATGATCCCGACTGGCCGCAGACCCAATCTGACGCTTGTCGGCCCCGACTGGCGTGGGGGGAAGGAAGCGACCGCAGCCACGGTGCAACGTCTCGGATTGAGCTCCTGGGTGGAAGTGCGGCCGCCGGTCTATGGGAGGGCCAAGTTCGAGTTGATGGCGTCCGCCCTCGGATTCGTCTACCCGTCCCTCTTCGAGGCGTTCGGGAACTCGGTGGCAGAGGCCGCATCCCTCGGAGTCCCCGTACTCACCGGTAGATACCCGCTGGGGAGTTATCTCGAGGCGCGGGGGGCGGGAATCGCAGTCGAGCCCAACCCCGAGAGCATGGCCGCCGGGCTGGAGACTCTCATCGAGCCCGACAGTGCGCGTCTCGGCTGGAGCGCCCGCCAGGCGATGAGACCATTCACCTGGGACGCAGTAGCACGCGCCTGGGCACAACAACTCCTGACACTCGTACCCGCCCATGCCTGAAGACCCGGGCATGTCCAGTGACGGCTTGGTGATCGCGCTGTGCGGTCCTGACGGCACGGGTAAGACCACCCTGGCCGCCGGGCTCGAGGAACGTCTTCCCGGGGAGACGCTGCAACTGCACCACAGACCCGAGTTTCTCCCGTACCCCGGGGCGGACGAGTCACGTGACTTCACCGAACCGTATGCCCTCCCGCCACGGGGAAGGGCGAGGTCGATCTCGAAAGCCGTCTACCTGTATCTGGACTGGCTCCTGGCCTGGGTCTTTCGAATCCGCCCCTGGACCCGGAACCGGGGGTCCGTGATCATCCAGAGGCCGTGGCCAGATCTTCGGGTGGACCCCCATCGGTATCGGCTGGACGTCCCCGATTGGCTTCTGCGGTGGCTCGGTCATCTGATGCCGGCTCCGGACATCTCCTTTCTCCTGACGGCGCCGCCAGAGGTGATCCGTGCCAGAAAGGGCGAGCTCACCATCAGCCAGATCCACGACCAGGCCAAGGCGTGGGTAGACGTGTTGGGCCGGACGGCGGGCACTGTCGAAGTGGACGTGTCGCGTGACGTGGAATCGACTGTGAACGACATGGTCGCGCTCATAGCGGCCGAGGCCACCGCCCCAGCGCCAGACCTGCTCACGATCCAGGACGGTAGGTGGATCCTCCCTCGTCGCCCCCGTCGCTCCGCCACAGAAGCCATCCGGGTCTTTCATCCCATCGACCTCCGAGGTCGAGCTCTCGCGGCCATCGGTAGAGCTCTCGCCAGATCAGGCTTCTTCAGGCTGGCCCCGCGGTCCCGTCCACCGGAGAAGCTGGATGCGGCCATCTCGCCTTGGCTCGGGCCGGGCGCGACTTTCGCTGCCCGACGTCTACGCGGTGGCGATCGATGGTTCGCGCTCATCATCGACCGGAAGCGAGGCCTGGGACCGGCCCTGAAGATCGGGATTTCCACGGAGGACCGATCGGCGATCGAGGCGGAGAAGCTCTCCATACAACGCGTGCAAACGCTCCTGCCGGAGAACTTGCAGGCACCTCGCCTGCTCCAGTCACCTCTCGGGGTCATGGCGATGGAGCCCATCGAGTGGGAGTCGAGAAAGGGCTCTCTGTGGATCCCCGACGATGTTGCCTCGGGTCTGGGCACGCTCTTTCGCACGACTGCGACTGAGAGTCACGGCGGTCTACGCGGACGGGTCCACGGAGACCTCACTCCGTGGAACATCCTGTGGGACGGAACGAGGTGGGTGCTAGTCGACTGGGAGGAGTCGAGACCCGACGGGGAGGCATTCCACGACATCCTTCACTACTTCGTGCAGGCATATGCCCTGCTGTCGGAACCGTCGGGTGATGTGATCGTCAGAGGTCTGGCGACCGGTGAAGGACCGGTAGGTAGGGCGATCGCAGCTTTTGCCGACGGAGCCCATCTCGATCCCACGCTGGCATCCAGCCAGTTCAGCACATATTTGGCCACTTCCCGGCCCGACAGCGATCCATCGGCTGTTCGACTCCGGACGGCCCTGGCGCGCCGTAAGGACCTGATGGATCTGTGGGAGGCGGCTCACGCCGCCGGAAACCCATGAGGAAGCGTTTGACGGATAGCTCGAACCGGGCGGCCTGGGGGCTGGGAGACCAGATATTCAGCAGTGCCACCAACTTCGGTGTGAACATCCTGATCGCCCGGAGCCTGGGTGCTGCCAGCTTCGGAGCCTTCTCGATCGCCTTCACGACATATGTCCTCTTCCTGAACCTCTCACGCGCCGTCAACACCGAGCCTCTGACCATCAGGTTCAGCGATGTCGACCACTCATCCTGGAGCGAGGCAACGCGACGCGCCTCGGCATGCACGTTGCTCGTCGGGCTGGCGGGCTCGATCATCTGCGGCGCCGTCGGCCTGATCGCCAGCGGAGATCTGGCCGCGTCTTTCCTGGCTCTGGCCATCAGCCTTCCCGGTCTTCTCTACCTCGACCTGTGGCGATTCGCGTTCTTTGCCCAGGGAAAGGGTCACAGGGCGATGCTGACCGACATCCTCTGGGCCATCTTCATGTTCCCCGCCATGTTCTGGGTCCTCGCTGCTCCCGACGCCTCACTCTTCCTCCTCGTCATGGCGTGGGCGAGCTCGGCGGCCGTCGGCGGAGTCGTCGCGGCCATCGCGTGGGGGGTGCGCCCGTCCTTCTCAAAGGTCCGCCAGTGGCTGCGTGACCATCGTGACCTCACGCCCTCCTTTATCGGGGAGCTGGCCGCCGTCAGCAGTGCCGGCCAGCTCGCACTCGTCGGAATCGGGTTCGTGGCGAGCCTCGCCGTAGTCGGCGCCTATCGCGCTGCCTATGTCCTATTCGGGCCGCTGCGCGTCGTCTTCCAGGGCATGACGCTGTATGGGGTCCCCGAGGCAGTGCGGGTTCTGAGGGATTCGCCACAACGTCTTCGCCGCGCGACGCGTGTGGGTGCGCTCGTACTCGCTCTCGTCGCCCTCGCCTACGGCATGGCCCTCATGGTGATACCGGACCACTGGGGTGAGTTCGCGCTCGGCGAGACGTGGGAGTTCGTCGACCCCCTTGTCATCCCCTTCACGATTGGTGTGATGGGCATCGGATTGGCCATGCCCACCTACATCGGCCTGCGGGCGCTGGAGGCCGCCAGGGAGGCCTTCGTCGCCAGGATGATCGTGGCCGGGGCCGAAGTGGCGGTGACCATCGCCGGTGCCGCGGTCGGAGGAGCAGTTGGGGCGGCCTGGTTCGGCAGGACGACCCTCTTCCTGGGATCGGGGGTGTGGTGGCGAAGCTACGAGGTCAGGCTGCGCGAGCGCGAGGCAGCCCGGGCCGGAGAGGTCGCTGAGCCGGTTTCATGAGTGGCACGGTCTTGATCACGGGCGATTCCGGAGCTATCGGCTCCGCGACAACACATTCCTTTCTCCAATCCGGCTGGACGGTGCTCGGAGTGGACCTCGTAGATCGCGATCGGGAGCTGGGAGACTCGTATGTCTCTAGGAAGGCCGATGTCACCAGTGAGGACGAGTTGCAGAGAGCCGTTGGCGTGCTGGGCGCGATGCCACCTCTGCGACACGTCGTGGCCGTCGCCGGGGGTGCCCTCCCCGAGGAGCCCCGCACCCAGGACGATCCGGCTGCGATCGAGGTCTCGACATTCAGAGATTCGCTCGATCGCAACCTGACTTCCCAGTTCGTGACCATCAAGACTGCACTCCCCTGGCTCATGATGGATGACACGGGGGATCGCTCGATTGCCCTGACATCGTCGTTCAACGCCCTGTCCACCCAGGGAATGCCTGCCTACTCGGCGGCCAAGGCGGGGCTGGTCGGGTTGATGAACGCCTTGGTCCGACCTCTCGGGGAGAAAGGCATCCGCATCAACGTCGTGGCGCCAGGCACCATACGAACGCCACGCACGGAGCAGATCTGGAGCCACGTGCCCGACCATTTCGAGCGTCTTGGCTCCGAAGCCGCACTGGGCCGGGTCGGAGTTCCTGAGGACGTTGCCTCTGTCTTCCACGCCCTGGCAGTCGAGATGACACATGTCACGGGACAGGTGCTCGTAGTCGATGGCGGGCAGACGTCCGCCACTCCCGCCTGACCACTCGCATTCCCGTTTGATCCGCCCGGTGGCCGGGTAACCGAGTTGGGCAGGCAGACGGACGGCGACTCGGCGCGCCTTGGGCGGATGGGGAGGTCAACTTGAATTCCATAGATGACCGGGCCACCAATCCAGGACTACACGATCTCTGGGTTCCGCTGCTACGCCAGTTGACCGTCCAGTACCCCTCCTGGGCGGTGTGGAAGAACCCTGAGTCTGCCTTCGTCGGGCCGGGTGACATCGATTCCCTCGCGCCCCCTGAAACCTGGGATGAGATCGAGCAGACCTTCAAGTCATGGGCGTCCGGCCATGGCTTCACTCCGATAATCGTCTGCAGGCACGTGCCACAAGGACCGCACTTCATCGCCGTCGACCCCGGGTGGCCACACATGCTGATCCTCGACGTCAAGGAGCTCAGCACATGGCGAGGTTCGACCCTCGTCGACCATCGCGACCTGTCTGAGGTCGCAATCGTGGAGGACCGAGGCTTTCGGCGCATCCGGCCCGGTGCCGAGGGAGTGGCCAAGTTCCTGCTCAACGGCGTGCTGATCGGCGGGCGGGCGAATCATCGAGGTCTCGAGCTCAAGGGAGTCGAAGAACTGTTGGCCGCGGACCGGGAAGGAGTCGAGATGGCCGCCGGGTGGCTGGGTCCGTTTTCCGGCGCCCTGATCGCCGGGGTCGACGCCTTCCTCGCCGGCGGATGGGATCGCAGGGCGATGGCAACGGTCGAAGCATGGGCGACCATGCGCTCCGTCTTGGAGCCGAAGACGGCTGCCAGCCGACTTCGGTTCAAGTACTGGGGTGTCAAACGCTGCGAGATCCTGCAATCCGTCCGGGCAAGTGACCGCGAGATACCCGAAGACGAAGAGAGCTGGTTGAAGAGGATCGCCGTCGACCACCAGGTCGAGGTCCGGCCGAACAGTTGACCACGCCGAGTGGTTTAGAGAGACGTCGAATTGGTAAAAGCAGCGCAACGCAATGGGTTCTACGAATACGCGCATCCACGGGAGGAATCATGGGGCGAGCGCTAACGAGATCCCAATCTTCAGCACACACAACAACTACAGCTCGAACTGAGCTTCCGCCTCCTCGCAACGGGCGTGGCCCCGCCAACCGAGTCCGGCTCGTGGCTTTGCCCGAACAGGAACAGGTTGTGGCAATCGACCAGGAACGACCGGTGCCCGAACATGCCAAATACCTGGGCGACCGTGATGGCTTGCTCGGCGCCGGACCGCTGCGACAGGCCTTCAAGCGCTTCACCGACATCGTTGGCGCAGCCGGTGCCCTGTTGACACTGGCACCGCTGATGGTCTTGATCGCCGTGCTCGTCCGTGTCACCAGCAGAGGGCCGGCGCTCTTCCGACAAGAGCGCGTCGGGCTCGACGGTGAGACGTTCGAGATGCTCAAGTTTCGCACGATGAAAGAAGACGCCGAGTCGAGAAGGGACGACTTGGAGTCCCTGAACGAGGCGGACGGGCCGGTGTTCAAGATCAAGAGCGACCCTCGTGTCACCAGAGTCGGGGGCTATCTGCGGCGTTGGAGCCTCGATGAGCTCCCGCAATTCGTGAACGTCCTTCGTGGT
>Ga0214469_1000575_pt1 | contig 12812 bp, 13 predicted proteins | sample RVTome_10_FD_187340 | JGI IMG/M metagenome (GOLD analysis project Ga0214469, IMG submission 187340) | Soil microbial communities from uranium-contaminated site in the Upper Colorado River Basin, Wyoming, United States - RVT153D57 HiSeq ... | reverse complement strand
TACGCCACCGTCGAGGAGATGCCCGACGATGTGCGCCTCGCCTGGCGCTTCGGGGGCATGGCGCACGACTGGGGCTACAGCGCGGAGGGCCAGGCCAACGCTGCCGGGTCCGGCACGTCGTGGAGCGTCGGCGAGGCCGGCAGGATCCCGGTCCCGCGCGGCAAGGTCGTCGGCGGGTCCTCATCCGTCAACGGCAGCAACGCGCTGCGCGCCTACCCGAGTGACTTCGATCGCTGGGTCGGCCTCGGCAACGACGAGTGGTCCTGGGACGCCGTGCTGCCGTACTTCCGCCGGATGGAGGACGACCCGCTCGGGGGCGAGCTCCACGGCACCGGCGGGCCGGTGCCGATCCGCCGCTTCACCGGGGACGACCTGCGACCGGTCATGCACGCGTTCCTCGACGCCTGTGAGCAGGCGGGCCACGCGCGTGTGGACGACCTCAGCTCGCCCGGCACGATCGGCGCCGGGTCGCTTCCGGTCAACCAGGTCGACGGCGTGCGGCAGAGCACCGCGATCACCTACGTGCTGCCCGCGCTCGACCGGCCGAACCTCGAGCTGCGCGCCGGCGTCACCGTCGACCGCGTCGAGATCGCAGGCGGCCGCGCCCGCGCCGTCATCCTGACGAGCGGCGAGCGGCTCGAGGCCGACCTGATCGTGCTCGCCGCCGGAGCCGTCGGAAGCCCGATCATCCTCCAGCGCTCCGGCGTCGGCCCCGCGGACCTGCTCGAGCGCCACGGCATCGACGTCGTGCAGCCGCTGCCCGGCGTCGGCCGGAACCTGCGCGACCACCCGATGATCTACCCGACGTGGACGGCGGACGCAGAGGCGATCGGACGGCTGGACCCGCCGCTCCAGGCGTTCTGCGTCTGCACCTCGTCCGGCGCCCGCGGCGAGGACCAGATCGACCTCAACTTCGTGCCGTTCACGCTCGAGCCGGGCACGATCAACGTGGGTCTCGGCTTCGTCCGCCCGTACTCCGTCGGCCACCTGGAGATCGCGTCGGCGGATCCCGAGGAGGCCCCGCTGATCGACCTGCGGCTGTTCAGCCACCCCGAGGACCTGCCGCGGACGATCGCCGGCGTCAAGCTGCTGCGCGAGATCTTCGCCCAGCCGGCGCTCGCGGAGATCGTCGGCGACGAGCTGTGGCCGGGGGCCGACGCGCTGACCGACAAGGCGATCGGCGACGCGATCATGGCCGCGCCGACGACGTACGCCCACGTGCTCGGCACGTGCTCGATGGGTCAGGCCGGCGCGGACTGGGCGGTGGTCGACCAGCGTGGCGCCGTCCACGGCCTCAGCGGCCTCTACGTGGTGGACGCGTCGATCATGCCGACGATCCCGGCCGTGCCGCCCAACATGACCGTGATCATGATGGGCGAGCGCTGCTCGGACTTCCTGCGCGCCGAGCTGCGCGCCGGAGCGCGCACGACGGTCGCCGGCGCGCCGGCCGTCAGCCCTGCCGGCTGACGGCCGGGAAGGCCATCACGGGCGAGCGCGCGACCATGTAGCGGCGCATCAGGCCGTCGCCGTCGAGCTGGGCGACGGCCAGGAACGTGCCGATCCGCTCGCCGCTGTCGTACCGCGTCTCGCCGAGCGCGAACTCGACGTCGCCGTCGGTGCCGCTGAACACGACGTAGTGCGCCCAGCCGTCCATCTCGCCCGCGTCGATGAACCCGCGCAGCTGATCGAGGCCGCCGACGAACTGGCTGCTGCGGCGGTCCTCACCGGCCGCCCACTGGATCGAGAACTCGACGTCCGGCGCGACCAGCTCGAGCGAGCTGTACGGCTCGGGTCCGTCGAGACGCTCGAAGTAACGCTCGAAGAACGTTGGATGACTTGAAGTCATGTCAGTGATAGCGTACCAGCCGGCATGAGAGGACGCCAGGTCCAGCTACTGCGGTATCCCGAGGGGAAGGTCCGGCCCGAGGACTTCCAGGTCGTGCAGGCGCCCGTCGAGCGCCCGGCGGCGGACGAGGTCCTCGTGCGCAACACGTGGTGCTCGGTCGATCCCGGCATGCGTCTGCAGATGCGGCCGGCAGGTCCCGCCGGCTACTTCCCCGCCTTCGAGCTGGACGCACCGCTCGGCGGGATGGCGGTCGGCGAGGTGGTCGAGTCGCGGTCCGCCCACTTCGCGCCCGGTGACGTCGTGGTGCACGCGCACGGATGGCGAGATTACGCGGTTGTGACGGTGTCCGGCGAGGCGCTCCGCGGCATCGGCACGCTGCGGCGCGTCGACACCTCGCTCGCCCCGCCCCAGGCGTACCTCGGCGTCCTCGGCGGCCCCGGCCTGACGGCGTACGCGGGGCTGCTCCACGTCGCGGGACTGCGAGAGGGCGACGTCGTCTGGGTCTCGGCGGCGGCGGGCGCGGTCGGCAGCCTGGCCGTTCAGATCGCCAGGCTCAAGGGGCACCGCGTGATCGGCAGCACGGGCTCGGACGAGAAGGTCGCGATGCTGCGCGACGAGCTGGGCCTCGATGCGGCGTTCAACCACCGGGCGGGGGCGGTGGCCGACCAGCTCCGCCGCGCGGCGCCCGACGGGATCGACGTCTACTTCGACAACGTCGGCGGCGACCACCTCGAAGCCGCCCTCGGAAGCCTCCGCAGGTGGGGCCGGGTCGCCATCTGCGGCGCCGTGTCGGAGTACGAGGGCACCGGCGCGCCGACCGGCATCCGCAACCTCTTCCAGGCCGTGGCCAACGACCTGACGCTCCGCGGCTTCCGCGGGTCGAGCTACGTCGAGCACCGGTCCGCCTTCGAGCGTGACGTCGCCGGATGGCTGCGCGATGGCCGCATCCGGTACCGCGAGACCGTCGTCGACGGGCTCGAGCACGCGCCCGACGCGATCGTCGGGCAGCTCGCCGGGGCGACCACCGGGAAGGTGCTCGTCCGCGTCGGCCGAGGACGCTAGAGCTCGAAGAGGACGGCCGGCGACCGGCCCACGATGTAGCGGTCGATGAGGCCCGCCTCGTCGAGCCGCACGGCCGCGACGAACGTCGCGACCGGCGCGCCGTCCTGGCGGGTTTCGCCGATCGCCAGCTCGACGCGCCCGTCCGACGATTCGTAGAGCACGTGGTGCGTCCAGCTCGGAGCGCCGCGCTGGGCCATGTAGCCGTCGAACTCCGCCCGCCCGCCGGCGAAGTCCTGAGCGCCGTCCGGCCCCAGCGAGAAGAGGATGGAGAAGCGCAGGCCCGGCGCGAGCATCTCGAGCGACCGCTCCGCGTGGGGACCGTCGAGGACCTCGTACAACCGTCGCAGCGTGCTCATGCCCCGAACACTAACAACTGATGTTGGCTCAGCTCAGGGAGCACGGCGATGGTTTCGCTCTCCATAAGGACTTGCGTTCTCCCGAGCAGGACGCTAAGTTTCTCGAACTGATATCGATTCAGGTAGCGGAGGAGAGCGGCACATGGATCTGGGAGTCTTCTGTCCGGTCGTCAACAACCACAACGTCGCGTCGACGAACCTCAACACCTTCGAGCCGACGTGGGAGCTCAATCGGGACTTCGTCAAGCTGGCGGAGGACGCCGGCTTCAAGTTCGCGCTGTCGCAGGTCACGCTCGCCGGCTGGGGCGGCAAGACGCAGCACTGGGACAAATCGCTGGAGTCGTTCACCCTGATGTCTGGGCTCGCGGCGGTGACGAGCAAGATCCGCCTCTATGCCTCGGTCGCTGTCCTGACCATCCCGCCCCCCATCGTCGCGCGGATGGCCGTGACGATCGACGACATCTCCGGCGGGCGCTTCGGGGTCAACATCGTCTCCGGTTACAACAAGAAGCAGTACGCCCAGATGGGCCTGTGGCCGGGTGACGAGTTCTTCAGCACCCGCTACGACTACTCGGCGGAGTACGTGCAGATCCTCAAGGAGCTCTGGTCCACCGGCGAGAGCGACTTCCAGGGCAAGTACTTCGAGATGAACAACTGCAAGCTCGGCCCGCTGCCGGCAAACGACATCGAGATCGTGTGCGCAGGCGCGTCCGGGCGGGGCCTGGACTTCACGGCGCAGTACGGCGACTACAGCTTCCTGATGCCGGCCGGCGGCGCCGACGGCGTGCGGCAGGCCAACACCGACCTGCTCGAGGCCGGGCGCCGCCACGGCCGCGACCTCGAGAGCTACATCCTCCAGATGGTCATCCTCGCGGACACCGACGAGGAGGCCCAGGCGAAGATCGAGCACTACAAGGAGGGCGCCGACATGGAGGCCCTCGAGAACGCGCTCGGCGACGCGCTCGCCGACGCGGCGGGCACGACGGCGCAGCGCATCGGCATGCTCCGCGAGTCCGTCTTCTTCGGGCTCAATCTGATCGCCGGCTCGCCGGAGACCGTCGCCCGCCAGCTGCAGGAGATCGGCGAGGTCGAGGGCACCGCGGGCGTGATGCTGACCTTCGACGAGCCGATGAACGGCCTCGAGCGCTTCTGCGCCGAGGTCATGCCGCGCCTCGAGGGCGCCGCGAGCCCCGCCTGATCACGACCTGGAGATGCGAGAGATGTCGATCGAGCAGAACAAGGCGCTGTTCCGGCGCTGGTACGAGGACGTCGTCAACGCCAACGACTACGCCGCAGTCGACGAGCTGCTGGCGCCCGACTACGTGGCCCACTTCCCCGGTGCACCGGCCGTCGACCGCGACGGCCACAAGGGAATGGTGGAGCTGTTCGCCGCTGCGTTCCCGGACTGGCAGGAGTCGATCCACGACGTGATCGCGGAGGGCGACAAGGTCGCCATCCGCGTGACCGCCGGCGGCACGCACGAGGGCGACTTCCAGGGCATGGCGCCGACCGGCCGCACCGTGACGATCACCGGCATCGGGATCGCGCGGATCGAGGACGGACGGATCGCCGAGTCGTGGTGGGACTTCGACGCCGTCGGGCTCATGCGGCAGCTCGGCGCCATCCCGGCCCCGACGGCCTGACGGCCCGGACACGAACGGAGAACGCCATGAGCACGACGAACGCAACGCCGGTCGACCTGCAGGCCCTGCAGGACCGGCTCGAGATCACCGACGCGCTGTACCGCTACTCGTCGGCCATCGACTCGTTCGACACCGAGGGCGTGCGCAGCGTCCTGGCGGACGACGTCTACGCCCAGTACGGGAACCTGGATCCGGTCAGCGGCGGCGACGCCCTCGCCGAGTGGATCGCCGGAGCCACCGCGACGATCACCTGGCAGCACCACCTGCTGAGCGTCTACCACGTCGACATCGACGGCGATTCGGCGACCGCCCTCTCCTACCTCACGTCGTACCAGGTCTTCGACGGGGAGCCGCACGTCGCGAAGCTGCTCGTGGCGCGGTATCACGACGAGCTGAGGCGGACGCCCGACGGGTGGAAGATCAGCCGGCGCGTGGCGGAGTTCCTGTGGGGCGAGTCGCGCACCGTCGACGAGGCCTGGCTTTCGCTGCTCGGCGGTCGCGGGCCCGAGGTCTGGCCCCGGAAGTAGCGGCCCGAACGAACACAGGAGACAAGCCCAATGCTGCCCCGCGAATTCCCCCACCTCTTCATCGACGGTCGCTGGCAGGAGCCCGACTCGTCAGAGAGGTTCGACGTCGTCTCGCCTTCGACCGGCGAGCGGATCGGCTACGTGCCGTCGGCGTCGACCACCGACATCGATCGTGCCGTCGAGGCCGCCCGCAAGGCGTTCTACGAGACGGATTGGAAGGACCGCCCGGTCGAGGAGCGCGCCGAGATGTGCGAGCGGCTCGCCGAGCTGATCCGCGAGCACCAGGAGGACTTCCGCGATCTCGTCGTCGACGAGCTCGGCCACACGAAGCTCACGGCCGAGGTCTACCACTCGGTGGCCCCGACGCTGCACTGGAACTACTACGCGAAGGTCGGCCGCGAGTTCCAGTTCGCCGAGGTGCGCGAGGCCGACTTGTCGCCGCTGACCGGCAACGCCGGCGGCCTGATCATGAAGTACGAGACCAAGAGCCTCGTGGTCCGCGAGCCGGTCGGCGTGGTGGCGGTCCTGTGCGCGTTCAACTTCCCGCTGCCGGGAATCGCGCAGAAGACGGCGCCGGCGCTCGTCGCCGGGTGCACCGCCGTCGTGAAGGTGCCGGAGCCCGACCCGCTGGCGATCTTCGCGCTGGCCGACCTGGTCGCCGAAGCCGGCTTCCCGCCCGGAGTGCTCAACATCGTGGCCGCCGGCCCCGAGGCATCGGCGCACCTGGTGGCCCACTCCGACGTCGACCTGGTGACGTTCACGGGCTCGACGGAGATCGGCAAGAAGATCGGCGCCGTGTGCGCCGAGCAGGTCAAGCCGTGCGTGCTCGAGCTCGGCGGCAAGTCCGCGGCGATCGTCCTCGACGACGCGAACGTCGACGAGGTCGTGCCGATGCTCGCGGCGATCAGCGCGGGTACGAGCCAGGGCGAGAGCTGCGTCTGCATGAGCCGGATCCTCGCGCCGCGCGCGCGTTACGACGCGATCGCGGCGAAGCTCGCCGAGGCGTTCGCGGGGATGAAGGTCGGCGACCCGCACGAGGAGGACACGGTCGTCGGACCGCTGATCACCGAGGCGCACCGCGAGCGCGTCCTCGGCTACGTCAAGCAGGCGGTCGACGAGGGCGCGACGGTCGCCTTCGGCGGCGGCGTCCCGGAGCATCTGGACAAGGGCTGGTACGTCGAGCCGACGCTGCTCACGAACGTGAGCAACGAAATGACGATCGCCCAGGAGGAGGTCTTCGGCCCGGTCATCGCCCTCATCCCCTACGACGACGACGATGACGCCATCCGGATCGCGAACGACAGCCGGTTCGGGCTGGCGGGATGCGTGTTCACCGGCGATCCGCTGCGTGGCTTCGACGTCGCCCGCCGGGTCCGCACCGGGACCTTCTCCGTGAACACCTACTCGGCGGACTTCAACTCGCCGTTCGGCGGCTACAAGGAGTCCGGGATCGGGCGCGAGCACGGCCCGACCGCGATCGAGGAGTACCTGCTCTACAAGACGATCTCGGTCGACCCGTCCGACCAGCTGCCCGCGGAGGTCGTCACGGCGGCCGACCGCACGCCGGCCTCGGTCTGATCCGATCGGACGCGGCGCGCTCCCGCGCGCCGCGTCCTACGCTTGCGATCGGGCGAGGCCTCGTCGGTCAGAAGACCGGCGCCTCGCGGTAGGTTCCCCAGACGTTCTGGAGGGCCTCGACGATCTCTCCTTCGCTGGCGTGGACGCTGGCGGCGTCGACGAGAGCCGGCATCAGGTTCGCGTCTCCCGAGGCGAGTTCGCGGACGCGCGTCAGCACGGCCTCGACGGCAGCGCTGTCGCGGCGGGCGCGGACGGCCTGGACGCGGCCGATCTGCTTGCGCTCGAGCGCCGGGTCGATGCGCAGGATCTCGAGCTCGCCGTCGCCGCCCTCGCTGAACGAGTTCACGCCGACGAGCTTGCGCGTGCCGTCGTCGTACTCTCGCTGGAGCTGGTAGGCGGCGTCGGCGATCTCGCGTTGCGGGAAGCCGCGCTTGACGGCCTCGACCATGCCGCCGAGCGCGTCGATCTTGCCGAAGTACTCGTAGGCGAGGCGCTCCATCTCGTCGGTGAGCGCCTCGATGAAGTACGAGCCGCCCAACGGGTCGACGGTGTTGGTCACGCCGGTCTCGTGGGCGATGATCTGCTGCGTGCGCAGCGCGACGCGGACCGCCTCCGCGCTCGGCAGGGCGAGCGCCTCGTCGTGCGAGTTGGTGTGCAGCGACTGGGTGCCGCCGAGCACGCCGGCCAGCGCCTCGATCGCCGTGCGGGCGATGTTGTTGAGCGGTTGCTGGGCGGTCAGGGACACGCCGGCGGTCTGGGTGTGGAAGCGCATCAGCCAGCTGCGCGGGTTCCTGGCCCCGTAGCTGTCGCGCAGCTCGCGCGCCCAGATCCGCCGGGCCGCCCGGTACTTGGCGATCTCCTCGAAGAAGTCGATCTGCGCGTTGAAGAAGAACGACAACCGGGGCGCGAAGTCGTCGACGTCGAGCCCGCGCGCGACCTGCTCCTCCACGTAGGTGAGCCCGTTCTTGAGCGTGAAGGCGAGCTCCTGCGCTGCGGTCGAGCCGGCCTCGCGGATGTGGTAGCCGGAGATGCTCACCGGGTGCCAGCGCGGCATGTGCTCGGTGCACCACTGCATCATGTCGCCCAGCAGGCGCATCGCCGGGTCGACCGGGAAGCACCATTCCTTCTGGGCGATGTACTCCTTGAGGATGTCGGCCTGGACGGTGCCGGAGAGTTGCTCGGACGGGACCCCCTGCTCCTCGGCCGCCGCCACGTAGAAGGCCATCATGATCGCCGCCGGCGCATTGATGGTCATCGAGACGCTTACCGCGCCCAGGTCGATGCCACCGAACAGCGTCTGCATGTCATCGAGCGTGTCGACCGCGACCCCCTCGCGGCCGACCTCGCCGAGCGAGCGCGGGTGGTCGGAGTCGTGGCCCATCAGCGACGGCATGTCGAACGCCGTGCTGAGGCCCGTCTGGCCGTGGTCGAGCAGGTACCGGAAGCGCTCGTTGGTCTCCTCGGCGGTGCCGAAGCCGGCGAACTGGCGCATCGTCCACAGCCGGCCCCGGTGCATGCTCGGGTACACGCCGCGCGTGAACGGAAACTCGCCCGGGAAGCCGATCCGCTCCTCGAAGGCCCCCACATCCTCCGGCCCGTACAACGGCCGCACCGGCACACCTGACAGCGTCGTGAACTGCTGCTGGCGCTCACGCTCCAGGTCCTGACGAAGACTCGCGCTGGGCATCAACGAAACTCTAAACGAAGTCGTGTCAGTTTGTTCCTCTTCGGCCGCTTGACAGGACCGTCTCTCTTGTGCATACTGAAGTGAGTTCAGTTTGGTCACTCGACACACGGAGCCAGACATGACCAGCCAGGACCGTCCCAGAACCGACCCGATCGCCGCTCACGCGTACACGCTGCCCGTCGTGCGTGAGGTCCCGATCGGCACTCGATCGTCCTCCGACCCACAGGGCCTCGGTCAACCAGTCGTCTACGCGGCCGACGCGCACGCCTGGTGATCGCCGATGCGCGCCTCCGTCACCATCGCCGAGCAGGCTCTCCGCGACGCGGGGCCCACCGTGCGCCGGCCGTCGCAGCGCGCGCTCGTCGCGCTGTCGCTGCTCCGGTGCCCGGACCGCACGTGAGCGCGGATCGCCACAGTCCCGCGCGGTCCCGCTAGATCGTCTCGCCGGGCCGCTGGAAGACGATCTCGGGCACGAGGCAGTTGCGCGATACGCGCAACACGAACTTCAGCGCCTCGGAGATGTCGCTCGTCCTCAGCATCTGCTCGGCGGGGATGCTGCCCTTCACGAACTCGCTCATGTCCGTGTCGACGAAGCCCGGACAGAACGCGACGGACTTCACGCCGTCGGCGTTGAGCTCCTTGTTCATCGCCTGCGTGTAGGCGACGACGGCAGCCTTCGTGGCCGAGTAGACCGACAGCCAGGGCTGCGGCGACTTGCCGGCCAGCGACGCGAGGTTCACGACGAGCGCGTTGCCGTGCTCGGCGCCGGCGGCGCGCAGCATCTCGATCGACTCGCGATAGAGCAGGACGATCGCGCGCACGTTGACGCCGAGCTGCAGGTCCACGTGCTTGGCCTGGTGGTCCGTCGCGGTCGCCCCGATGCCGACGCCCGCGTTGTTGACGAGGACGTCGAGGCGCCCGAAGCGCTCGCGGTGGCGGGCGACGATGCCGGCCACCGAGTCGGCGTCCGCGAGGTTCGCGGCGACGGCCTCGACCTCGGCTCCCATGCCGCGGAGGCGCTCGGCCGCCGCCTCGAGCGTGCCGGGCCTGCGGGCGCTGATGGTGACGCCGTAGCCCTCCTCGGCGAGCGTCTCGGCCAACGCGAGCCCGATGCCGCGGCTGGCCCCGGTGACGATGGCGGCGCGATCGGCCATACGCGCAATCTAGTACGCAGGCCCGGGCGCCTGCGGAGGGGAGGAGGAGAGGCCAGCCCCCGCGGGGATGCCGGTGACGGCGGAGGCGCCCGGGCCTGCTCGATCATTATGACATGACTTCAGTTCAGATGCATATAGTCGGCGCGGAGCCGGCGCTTCAGCACCTTGCCCGCCGCGGTCCGCGGCAGCGCGTCGACGAAATGGAAGGCCGACGGCTTCTTGTAGCCCGCGAGCCTGCCGCGGCAGAGCGCCACGAGCTCGGACTCGGTCGGTTGCGACCCGTCGGCGCGGACGACGTACGCGACGGGCGTCTCGACCCACCGCGGATGCGGCACGCCGATCACCGCGACATCCGCGACGGCGGGGTGCTCCCAGCACGCGCTCGACCTCGGCCGGGTAGACGTTCTCGCCGCCGCTCACGATCAGGTCCTTCTTGCGATCGACGAGCCAGAGGCAGCCCTCGTCGTCGCGCGTGGCCAGGCCTCGTAGCAGCGACTCGGGGAACTCGAGCCCGCTGTGCAGCAGCAGGGCGACGCGGTCGCCCGCGCGGACGCTGACCCCGGCGAGCCAGGAGCCCAGCCGCGCGGCCCGGTCGTGCAACTCGGCGTGAGTGCGGGTGCTCGCTCCGAACACCATCGCGGGCCGCTCGGGGTGCGCGTCGCGGCCGCGGGCCAGCAGCTCGGAAGCGCGCTCATAGGCCAACCTCCTCGCGATGTTCGCGCAGCGAACTCGCAAGGCCAAGCTTGCTTGGCCCGCTCACGTGCTCAGGACGGTGCAGGCGCTGACTCCCGGCGCGCCGTAGACCTGCGTGAACCCGACGCGCGCGGGCCCCGGGATCTGGTGGTCGCCGGCGTCGCCGCGGAGCTGCAACGCGACCTCGTGGACCTGGCGGAGGCCGGACGCCCCGATCGGCTCGCCGCACGCGAGGCAGCCGCCGTCGGTGTTGACGGGAAGCCGCCCGCCGATCCGTGTCGCGCCGCTCTGGATCAGCGCCTCCTGCTCGCCGTGCCGGCAGAGGCCGGTCTCGGCCAGGTGCATGACCTCGGCGCCCGACTCGGTGTCCTGGAGCTGTGCGACGTCGACGTCGTCCGGGCCGATGCCGGCCTGCTCGAACGCCGCGGCGGCCGCCTCGGCGGTCGGTGACGGTCCGGTCTCGACCGGGATCGAAGGGCTGAAGACCTCGAACGAGCCGAAGCGCCGGGTGCGGAAGGCGACCGAGCGCAGGTAGACGGGCTTCGCCGTCAGCTCGCGGATCCGCGCGCCGCGCGCGAGCACGAGCGCGACCGCGCCCTCGCCCGGCGAGCAGAACATGTACTGGCGGAGCGGGTCGTTGACCATCTTCGAGGCGAGCACCTCCTCCTCCGAAAGCGCCTGCCGGCGCCAGGCATTGGGGTTGCGGCTGCCGTTCTCGAAGGCCTTGGCGGCGACCTTGGCGAGCGTCGACTCGCTGATCGCGTGCTCCCCCATGTAGCGCTGGATCTTCATCGCGAAGAACTGCGTCGTGAGCATGAGCCCGGTCTCGCCGTACCAGGACCCGATGCCCCACTCCTCGGGCAGCGGATTGAACGCGCCCGGAGGATGCTTGTCGAACCCGACGACGAGCGCGGTCTCGGCGCTCCCGGCCGACAGCATGGCGTGCGCGGTCGTCAGCGCCGAGCCGCCCGTCGCGCACCCGTTCTTGACGTTGATGAAGGGAACGCCGGTGAGGCCCAGCACCGACACCGTGGTGTCGGCGTTCCCGGCCGAGTCCGACCCTCCCGCCGCGAAGTCGACCTGCTCCCAGCCGATTCCCGCATCGGCGAGGGCGGCGCGGACCGCCTGGGCGGCCATCTCGAGTCCGGAGACGCCCGGGTGGCGACCGAACGGGTGGATGCCCAGCCCGACGACGGCGACGTCCTCGCTCACTGGTCCTCCACCGGCCGGAACGCGAACGTGACGACGTCGTCGCGCCCGGGCGCCGGGATCAGGGTCAGCTCCATCTCCATCCCGATCCTCAGGCGCGCGGGATCGGACTCGGTCAGCCTCGCCTCCACGCGCACTTCGCCGGGAAGCTCGACGTAGCCGACGCCGTACGGCTCGAACTCGTCCGCCTCGTCCCCGGCGTACGGGGGCGACTTCGGACGGAAGCGCTGGACCGTCCACGTCCACAGCGTCCCGCGGCGCGCGAGGCGGCGCTCGCCGACGTCGGTCGACGTGCAGCGCGAACACGCGTCCTGGCGCGGGAACGCGACCGTCCCACAGCGCCGGCACTCCGAACCGAGCAGGACCGGCGCCTCGGCCGTGCCCGCGATCAGGTCCGGCGCGATCGGCTCGCGGTCACGCTGCTCGAGCATCCGCCTGGGCAACGTCACGACCCGTGGGCGGCAGCCCGACGATCGCGAGCGCCAGCTTCGTGAAGTACTCCCCGACGTCCGCGAGCGCAACGATGCCGTTCGGCCGGTACCAATGCCAGATGCTGTTGTAGAGCCCGAGGACCGCCCGCGTGAGCAGGCGCGGATCGGTCTCCGGGACGGCGCCCTCGCGCATCGCGGTGGCGAGGAAGCTCGCCCAGGCGAACTCCAGGTCGCGGGTGCGAGCGCGCGCCGCCTGGCGGGCCTGTTCCTCCCGCTCGGACGTGCTCGGCCGGGACAGGAGTCCCTGCTCGGCGACCAGCACGCGGTTCCGGAGCACCTCCTGGTCGGAGAGCACGAAGGAGTCCGCGATCACCGCCGCGAGCGCGCGCTCCGGATCCCGCTCCCGCGCGGTGATCGCGTCGAAGCGGGCGCGGAAGTCCGCGAGCGCGTCGTCCATGATCTCGTAGAGGCAGTGCTGCTTGGACTCGAAGTAGTGGTACAGCGCGGTCGGGCCGACGCCGACGTCGCGGGCGATGTCGGCCCACTTGGTGTGCTCGTAGCCGTCCCTGCCGAAGCGCTCGGTGGCCGCGGCCAGGATGTCCTCGCGCTTGCTCCGTCCGCTCTGC
>Ga0214469_1000574_pt1 | contig 12826 bp, 10 predicted proteins | sample RVTome_10_FD_187340 | JGI IMG/M metagenome (GOLD analysis project Ga0214469, IMG submission 187340) | Soil microbial communities from uranium-contaminated site in the Upper Colorado River Basin, Wyoming, United States - RVT153D57 HiSeq ... | reverse complement strand
TCGAACTTCCATGCGGTCAGGGTCGCCATCCGGACCTCCTAGTCGGGGGCCCCCAACGTCCCGCCCGGCCGCCAGCCCGGGCTCACCCCGATGGGGTGAATCGACGAGGGGCGGGCATTCGGCACTGTCCGCCCCGTTCCAGGCCCGGCCCGTCATGGCCCGTCGTAGGAGCAGCGTTCCGGAACGACGGAATCCGGCGCATCCGAACGCCGGAACGACAGCCGGCGCAGCTGACGCCGCCCGCCGCGGCTAGCGGCGCAGGTTGTGGCGTTGGCGGTCGAGCCAGCCCAGGAGGACCGCGACCGCCCTGGGGTCGTGGCGCAGCTCGTGGCCGGCCCCGTTGATGAGCCGCAGCTCGGCCGATCCGTGGGCGTCGGCCACGACCCGGGCGTCGAACGACGGCACGGCCTCGTCCTCGCTGCCGTGCACCACCAGCAGCGGGCGAGGTGCGTACTGCGACGCGCACGCCACGGCCCGGACCTCCTTGAGCTCCCGCGCCCAGGCGTCGAACGCGGGCGGGAAGGCCGGATCGGTGATCACTCCCACCTCGCGGCCATGCTCGAGCAGCCGGCGAGGATGCCCGGCCCAGTCGTCGAAATCGCCGGGTGCACCTACCGCCGCCACCCCCTTCACCCGGGAGTCCCGGGCGCCGGCGCACACCGCGAGCGCTCCGCCGGTGCCGAACCCGGCCAACCAGATCCCCAGGGGACGGAGCTCGCGCTGGGCGTACGACACCGCGGTGCCGATGTCGTCGAGCCAACCGATCAGCGAGAACTGGCCCTCCGAGTCGCCGCAGCCGCGAAATGCGAAGGCGAGCGCCACCCAGCCCATCTCGGTGGCGATGCGATCGGCCAGCTCCGGCGTCGTGACCCCGACCTCGGTGGCGGAGGGGTAGCCGTGGCACAGCACGACCGCAGGCGGTGGCCCGCTCGGCTGCCCGGGGGGCCGCGCCACGTGGCCGGCGAGCTTCAACCCGCCCGAGACGATGCGCTCGTCCATGGTCACGACGTGCGCAGATTCACGGCCGTCAGGCCGCGACGCCTGCGGCCTCGTCGACGCCGGCGGCCTGGCGGGCACGCCGACACCTACGACAGAGCCGGTAGCACCGGTTGCGGGCCTCCGGCAGCGTGTCGGGGCCGAAGCAGGTCAACGCCTCGGCCTCGACGAGCTCGGCGATGGCGTCCTCGTGGTCCTCGGGCGCGTGGTCGACGTCGTGGACGACCTGCGTGCGCTTGTCGCCCAGGAACCGGTAGTTCTCGAACCGCGCGAGACGCTCCATTTCGAGAACAGTACGGGTCGGTCGCAGACCGACGCCATCAACGGCTACGAGTCGGCCGCAGGCCGACGCCGCCACGGGGCGGCGGGTGGGGTCGGGCTGGAAGGCGGGGGTCGGGCTGGAAGTAAACGGGGAGCACGAATTGGTCGTAGTTCCGGCAGACTCGCTGGGTCCATGACGGCTGTCGACGTCTCCCCCGAGCCCGCACCGGCCGAGCGCTCGCTGCTGCGGCGCGGGACCCGCCTGCTCTGGAACAGCGTGCGCGTGCACCCCCGTCCGTTCGCGGTGTCGGTCGTCGGATCCGTGTTGTACGGATCGATGGCCGTCGCGGGGTCGCTGCTGCTCGGCGAGGTGACGGACCGGGTCATCGTCCCCGGTTTCGACGAGGGGGTGTCGGGCGCGACGATCGCAGCCGGTGCCGGCGCCATCCTCGCCGTGGCGCTGCTCCGGTCGAGTGGCGTCGTACTCCGCCGCTACTTCGGCAACATGACGGCTCGGGGCATGCACCGCACCTGGTTCCGCCGGATCACCGACACGTACCTGCGGGTGCCCCTCGAGTACTTCGGCTCCCGGCCCACGGGCCAGCTGCTGGCCCACGCCGACGCCGATGTCGAGCGGGCCATCACGGTGATCATGCCCCTGCCGCTGTCGCTGGGGGTCGTGGTGCTGATCGGGCTGTCGATCGTGAGCCTCGCGCTGATCGACCCGCTGCTGATGCTGGTGGGGCTGGCGCTGTTCCCCTCGCTGGCGATCCTCAACCAGACGTACAGCCGCCGGGTGGAGGCGCCCGCCAGCCATACACAGGCACGGCTGGGCGAGGTGTCCAGCGTGGCACACGAGTCGTTCGAGGGCGCGCTCCTGGTGAAGACGTTGGGCCTGGAGGCCCGCGAGGTCGAGCGCCTGGCCGGTGTCGCACGCGAGCTGCGCACCGCCCGGCTGGCCGTGGGCCGCCTCCGGGCCACGTTCGAGCCGGTCCTCGACGCCCTCCCCAACCTCGGGACGATCGCCCTGCTCGCCCTCGGCGCCTGGCGCGTGTCCGAGGGAGTGATCAGCACCGGGCAGCTGGTCCAGGCGATGGCGCTGTTCACCATCCTCACGTTCCCCATGCGCGTGGTCGGGTTCCTGCTGGAGGAGATGCCCCGTGCCGTCGTCGCCTCCGACCGCATTGCCGGTGTTCTCGCCGCCCCGACGCGCCCGACGCCGGCCGAGGGCGCCGGTACGCCGCTACCGGACGGGCCGCTGGCCGTCGATGTGCGCGCGCTGAGTTTCGCCTACCCGGCAGGCGCCGATCCGGTACTGGCCGGCGTCGACCTGGCGTTGGCGCCCGGTGAGGTGGTCGCCCTGGTGGGCGCCACAGGGTCGGGGAAATCGACCCTGTGCCACCTGCTCGCACACCTGTACCAGCCGACGGCGGGCTCCGTCCGGGTGGGTGGCGTGGACCTCGCCATTGCCCGACCGGCGTCGCTTCGCTCGGCCGTGGCCCTCGTGTTCCAGGAGGCGTTCCTGTTCGCCGCCACGGTGCGCGAGAACCTGGCGCTCGGCTGGGACGCCTCCGACGACGAGCTTCGCCGGGCGCTCGACGCCGCCCGCGCCCGGCGCTTCGTCGACCGGCTGCCGCTGGGTCTCGACCAGCCACTGGGCGAGCGGGGTGTCACGCTCTCGGGCGGCCAGCGCCAGCGCCTGGCCCTGGCCCGGGCCCTGCTGCGCCGCCCCGGCCTGCTCATGCTCGACGACGCCACGTCGGCGGTGGACCCCACGATCGAGCGGCAGATCCTCGACGGCCTCCCCGACTCGCTGCGCGCCACGACGCTGGTCGTGGCCCACCGGGTGTCGACGATCGCGCTGGCCGACCGCGTCCTGTTCCTGGACGGGGGCCACATCGCCGCCAGCGGCACCCACCAGGAGCTGCTCGGCTCGGTGCCCGCCTACGCCTCCCTGGCCCGCGCCTACGAACGGGATGCGGCGTGACGGTCGACGAACGCGACAGCCCGGTCGACGTGCCGGACCCGCACGACGCCGCGGTCGGCGTGCTGGCGGAGACCGCGCCCCCGGGGGCGAGCGACGAAGCGCGACCACACCCCTCCCCGACCCCCGCGGAGGCTCACGTCGTCCTCCAGGCCGGGGCGCTCGCGGTCCTGCGCCGCGGGATCGCGGCCACGCCGGAGCTGCGCAAGGGCATCCGCTTCACGGCGCTGATGGCGCTCGCCACCGCCGCGGGCAAGCTGGCGGTGCCGATCCTCATCCAGCAGATACTCGACCGCGGGCTGCCGGAGGACGCGGCGTTCCGGCCGAGCTTCGTCTATCCCGCCTGCGCGCTCACCGCCGTCGGCGTGGTGTTGCTGTACCTGGCCAACCGCGCCACGTACCTCCGCCTGGTGCGGGCGTCGGAGAACAGCCTGCTCGGGCTGCGGGTACGCGCCTTCGAGCGCATCCACCGGCTGTCGATGGCCGAGCACAACGAACAGCGCCGCGGAGCCCTGGTTGCCCGGGTCACCAGCGACATCGAGACCCTGGCCCAGTTCATGGAGTGGGGGGCGGTGGCCTGGATCGTCGACAGCTTCCTCATCGTCGCCACCCTCGGCGTGATGGCGGCTTACGACTGGCACCTGACCCTCATCGCCATCGTCTCGTTCGTTCCCGTCGCCCTGCTGCTGCCCGCGCTCCAGCGCCGCCAGCTCGCCGCCCAGGACCGGGTGCGGACGAGCGTGGGCGAGTCGCTGTCGGAGGTGTCGGAGACGGTGACCGGCGCCGCCGTGATCCAGGCCTACGGGCTGGAGGAGCGCAGCCGCTCCCGCCTGCGGGCGGCCATCGACCGCCAGTACCGCGCCTATCTCGACGCCGCCCGCTACTTCGCGCTCGTGTTCCCGCTGGGCGACCTGTTCGGGTCGGTGGCGCTGGCGGGGGTGGCGGCCGCCGGTGTGGCCTACGGGCCCGGGTGGGGGCTGGGCGTCGGCGAGATCGTTGCCTTCCTGTTCCTCATCGGGCTGCTGCTCAATCCCATCGCCGAGCTGTCGGAGATCCTCGACCAGACCCAGATCGCCATCGCCGGTTGGCGCAAGGTCCTGGGGGTGTTGGCGACTCCGATCGACCTGCAGGAGCCGGAGCCGGGCCTACCGCTCCCCCACGGCGCGCTCGAGGTCGAGGTGGCGGGCCTGGGGTTCGCGTACCGCGACGGGGTGCCGGTGCTGCACGACGTCGACGTGCGGGTGCCGGCCGGATGCTCCGTGGCGGTGGTGGGCGAGACCGGATCGGGCAAGACCACGTTCGCCAAGCTGCTGTGCCGCCTGGCCGACCCGTCGACGGGGGAGGTGCGGCTCGGGGGCGTTGACCTGCGCGCCGTCCGCCCCGACGAGCGGCGGCGAGCGGTGCGGCTCGTGCCCCAGGACGGTTTCCTGTTCGACGCCAGCCTGGCCGACAACGTCCGTGTCGGTCGTGTCGGTTCGGGCGACGACGAGGTGCGACAGGCGTTCGCGGAGCTGGGGCTGGCCTGGTGGCTCGACGAGCTGCCGCTGGGGCTGGACACGCCGGTGGGCGAGCGCGGCGGCAGTCTCTCGGTCGGTGAGCGCCAGCTCGTGGCGCTGGCGCGGGCGCAGCTCGGCGACCCCGGTTTGTTGGTCCTCGACGAGGCCACCAGCGCCGTCGACCCGGAGACCGAGCGGGCGCTCACCGAGGCGCTCGCCCGGCTCGCCGAGGGCCGGACGATGGTGTCGATCGCCCACCGGCTCTCGACCGCCGAGGCGGCCGACCTGGTGCTGGTGTTCGACCAGGGACGGATCGTGGAGCGCGGCCGCCACGCGGATCTCGCAGCAGCCGGCGGCACCTACGCGGGGCTCTACGAGAGCTGGCTGGGCAACACCCGCACCGGCGGTGACGGCGCGGGAGACGGCGATACCTGACCGACCGGGCGTCACACGCCCTGCCCGTTGCCGGGGGGCCGGGGTGGGGCCGCCCGGGGCCCGACGGCCCCGATGCTCGCCAGGTAGCCGTGCAGCGACTCGATCACGTGGTACACGTCCTGGTCCGTGACGTCGAGGCCCGCCGCCTCGGCCCGCCCGAGCACGACCGCCACGGCCTCGTCGTCGGCCAGCACCACGTCGGGGGTCGCTCCCCCCTCGAGCTCGATCTCCCGACCGGGCGCGGCCAATACCCCTTGTGCCTCGAGGTGCTCGATCTCGGCCCGGATCAACGTGCGGACCTCGTCATAGGTCAACCGCGCCTGGGCCTCCGCCGGCAGGTCGTCGGCCACGTGGCCCACGGCTTCGTCCAGGTCGAAGATCGTCGGCGGAGGCTGGTGGCCGAGACGGAACGCCTCGCGGCCCACCGTGACCGCCGCGATGGCGAACACGGCAATGGCGGCGAGCACGGCGAACAGCCAGATCACCCCGGCAAGCTAACGTCCCACACCTGCACCGATGCGAGGATGTAGTGCGGTGACCATGATGAGTCGTGGTTCCACTCCGGCGTTCATCGGGCGGGTCCCGGAGCTGTCTGCGCTGATCGAGGCGTTCGACGCCGCCGGGTCCGGCCGTGCCGCGACCGCGCTCGTCGGCGGGGAGGCGGGCGTCGGCAAGAGCCGCCTGGTGCGGGAGCTGGGTGCGCATGGCCGGCGAAACGGCGCCCGGGTGCTCGTAGGGCACTGCCTCGACCTCGAGGAGGGCGGCCTGCCCTATGCCCCGTTCGTCGACATCCTGCGCACGCTGGAGCGCGAGCTACCCGCCGACGAGGGGGGCGCCACCATCGGGCCTCTGCGGGCCGCACTGGGGAGCCCGCCCGGCGACGCCTCGCAGGCCGCGCCCGGGTCGTCGGAGACCGCGGCTGCGGATCCGTTCGGGCGGGCGCGGGTCTTCGAGCTGCTGCTCACCCTCCTCGATCGCCTGACTGCACCGGGCCCCGTCGTGCTGGTCATCGAGGACATCCACTGGGCCGACCGCTCGACCGACGATCTGATCACCCTGTTGAGCACCGGCGCCCGCCACCTGCCGCTGCTGCTCGCCGCCACCTACCGCACCGACGACGGGGGTCGGCGCCGCGGCCTGCAGGATCTCCTGGCGGAACTGACCCGCCGCGGCGCCACCCACGTGCGCCTGCGGCGCCTGGACCGCGGCGAGGTGGTGGAGCTGGCCAGTGCCCTCCTCGACACCCCGCCCAGCGCCGAGCTGGCCGCCGGCATCGCGGATCGGTCCGACGGCAACCCGCTGTTCGTCGAGGAACTGGTGGCCGCGATCGCCGACGACCCGGCGGCGCCGATGCCCCCGCATCTGCGCGACGCGGTGCTGAGCCGCGTCCGGCGGATGCCGGCCGACGCGGCGGCCACGCTCCGCGCCTGCGCCGTGGGTGGGCGCCAGGTCGAGCACGACCTCCTGGCCCGGGCCATCGAGGCCGCGGGCACCAGCGGCGCGAGCGACGATGAGCTGGTCGGAGCGCTGCGCGCCTGCGTCGACCAGCAGCTCCTCGTGGTCGACAACGAGCTCGGTGGGTATCGCTTCCGCCACGCCCTGGTGCACGAAGCGGTCCTCGACGAGATCCTGCCGGGGGAGTTGGCCCTGCTCCACCGGGCCTACGCGCAGGCGCTGTTCGCCGACGTCCCCGGGGGCATCGGGCCGGCCAACCGTTCCGATGGCGGCCACCGCTGGGCCCGGCTGGCCCACCACTGGTCGGCGGCCGGCGACTACGACGCCGCCCTGGGCGCGGCGGTGAGGGCGGGTGTCGCGGCGGAGCGGGCCTTCGCCGTTCCCGAAGCCCACCGCTACCTGGAGTGGAGCGTGCGCCTGTGGGACCGTGCCAGCGACCCGATCGCCGCTGCCGGGTGCGACCGGGGCGAGCTACTGGCGCGCGCCGCCGACGCCGCCAGCCGCGCCGGCGCCATCACCAGGGCGCTCACCCTGGTCGGCGAGGCCCTGGACACGGGACCGGTGCGCGCCGACCCCGTCCGCGCCGGCCTGCTGCACGAGCGCCGGGGCTGGTACCTCCTGCGGTCGGGCCGCGACACCGATGCGTTGGAGGCCTACGACCGGGCAGTGGCGCTGGTGCCCCGGCAGCCTCCGAGCCCGTCACGTGCGCGGGTGGTCCAGGCCCAGGGTCATGCCCTCGAACGGGCCGGGCGCCACGCCGAGGCGCGCGGCTGCGCCGAGGAGGCCATTGCCCTGGCGCAGGCCACGGACGACATCGGGGACGAGGGCCAGGCTCGCCACGTGCTCGGCCTCGTGCTCGCCGCCGAGGGCCGGATCGACGAGGCCGTCGGCCAACTGCACCGGGCCGGTCAGATCGCCGCCGGCCTTGGTGACCTGGCCGAGGTGGCCGGCGCCTACGTCCACCTGTGGCGCACGCTGGTGGAGGCAGCCCGTGGTGGCGATCTCGTCGACCTTGTGGTCGGGTTCCTGGTCCCCGGGTCGGCCGACCCGTCGCCTTCGCTGATGGGCAGCATCGGCGCCGCCGCGCTCCAGCAGCTGGGCCGCTGGGACGAGGCCGATCGCCTGCTGGGCGACGGCGGGGCCGGGTCGGACGGCGCGCGGCACCGGGATGGGGAGTCGGCGGTCACCACGGTGACGCGAACGTTGGTGTCGGGAGCGTTGGCCGTCGATCGTGGCGACCACGACCTGGCCCGTGAGCGCCTCGAGACGGCGCGGGCGTGGTGCCACCAGGTGGGCGACGGCCGGCTCAACGGGCTGCTGCACCGCGCGCTCGCCGAGCTGGCCACCTGGCAGGAACGGTTCGACGATGCCCGCCGCGACGTAGCCACCGGCCTGGAGCTGCTGGCGCACACGGGGGATCCCGAAATGGAGGCCCGCCTCGCCGCCGTGGGGCTCCGAGCCGAGGCCGACAGGGCCGCCGCCCGGGCCCGGGCCACGTCCGGCCCTGCGGCCCGGCGGGAGGACCCCGGTGGCGTCGCCGCTGGCCTCATGGCGCGCCTCGACGAGCTGGCCGGCACGGCCCGGATCCGCAACGCCCCAGCTACCTGCGAGGCGTTTGCGGCGCACCTCACCGGGCGGGCCGAGCTGAGCAGGATCGCGGGGCGGCCGGACCCCGACCGCTGGCAGCAGGCGGTCGCGATCTGGGACGGCATCGGGTTCCCGTACGCCGCCGCCTACGCCCGCTACCGCGGCGGCGAGGCGACGCTGGCCGTCGGCGGCGCCCGCGACGAGGCGGCGGCCGAGCTTCGCCGTTCCCACGACGCCGCCACCACGCTCGGGGCGCGGCCGCTAGCGGTCGCGATCGAGCGCCTGGCCCGTCGGGCGCGATTCGACCTGGCCCGCTCCGGCCCCGGCGACGGCTCGGCGGCCGGCGACGGCGCACGCGGGCCGGTCCTCACGCCCCGCGAGGCCGAGGTGCTGGCGCTGGTCGCCGAGGGCCTGACCAACCGGCAGATCGGCGAGCGGCTGTTCATCAGCGAGAAGACGGCCAGCGTGCACGTGTCGCGCCTGCTGGCCAAGCTGGGCGCCGGCACCCGGGGCGAGGCCGCCGCGGTCGCCCGCCGCCGGGGACTGCTCGGCGACTAAAGGGCTTGAGCGGATAGGCACGTCCTCTTGGCTCACGGTGGTCAGCGCTGCCGGGGACCCGAGCTGTTGAGCTGGTGGTCGACCGCCAAATTCCCCCGCGTAGACTGAACGAACCGCCCTATCCGCTCGGCTCCTGAGGCGTCGAGCCGGCACGAATAAGGGGTGGGTAGGGCATCCGCCCGATGCCCTCGGCGGCGGACCGCTGGAAGCTCCTGGTCAGGTACACGACCAGGAGCAACCCCCCATGCCCAGTCCCTCCCGCAATCGTCCGTTCCATGCCGTCGTCATCGGCGCCGGCATGGGTGGTCTCGCCGCCGCCCAGGCGCTGAGCCGTCACTTCGAGCGTGTGACGCTCATCGAACGCGACGACCTGCCCAGGCGGCCCACCCAGCGCTCGGGCGTCCCCCAGGGCCGACACGTCCACGTGCTCCAGCCCGGCGGGCTGGCGGCGCTGGAGCGTCTGCTGCCCGGCTTCGGCGCCGAGCTGGTTGCCAGTGGCGCGGTCCGGGTCATGGCGCCCCGGGACGTCTGCTGGCTTTCGGCCGCAGGATGGATGCGTCCGTTCGACCACGAGCCTCGCATGCTGCTGTCGGCCACCCGCGAGCTCATCGAGTGGGTGACCCGCCGGCTGGTCGCGGACACCCCGCAGGTCATCGTGCGGTCCGGGCTGGAGGTGACCGGCCTGATCGTGGCCGAGACCGCCGCCGGTGGCGCCGACGACCGGCGGCTGCGCGGCATCGAGGTTCGCCCGCGGGGCGCCACGAGTCCCGAACCCACCGAGAGCATCCTTGCCGACCTGGTGGTCGATGCCAGCGGGCGCCGCTCCCATGCGCCCGACTGGCTGGCGGCGGCCGGCTACGACCGCCCGGCGGAGTCGACCGTCGACGCGGACCTTGCCTACGCCACCCGGATCTACCGGCGGTCCGGCGACGACGACGCCGGCGGTTGGAAGGCAGTGTTCCTGCAGGCTCGCCCGCCGCACACGCGGCGCATGGCCGTGCTCTTCCCCATCGAGGGCGACCGCTGGATGCTGACTCTCGCGGGCACCAACGGCGATGTGCCCCCCACCGACGAGGACGGCTTCCTGGAGTTCGCGCAGGGCCTGCGGGCTCCGACGATCGCCGACGCCATCGACCGGCTGGAGCCGCTGACCCCCATAGTCGGCTACCGCCGCACCGAGAACCGGCGGCGACACTACGAGTCGCTCCCGATGCCCGACGGGTTCGTCATCGTGGGCGACGCCGCCTGTGCGTTCAACCCCGTCTACGGCCAGGGGATGAGCGCCGCGGCGCTCACCGCCGAGGCGCTCGACCGCTGCTTGGGCGACCACCTCGCCCGCCACGACAGCGTCGTGGGCGTGTCGGCCCGGGCCCAGAAGGCGGTCGCCAAGGCGAACGCCGGCGCGTGGATGGTCGCCACCGGCGAGGACCTCCGCTACCCGGAGACCCGGGGCGGGAACGTCGGCGTCCCCGACCGCTTGATCCGGCGCTACCTCGACCGCGTCGTGGCGGCCGCAGCCGTGGACCCGGTGGTCAACGCCGCGTTCTTCGACGTGGTGGGGCTGCTCGCCGAGCCGACGTCACTGATGCGCCCGGCGTTGATGGCACGCGTGCTGGGACGCCGCCATGCGGCACCGGAGAGCGAGCTCTCCCCGGCACCCGGCCCTCTCACGGCCGTCACGGCACCGGTGTGAGGGGTGGGGTGCCCTCCGGGCTCGGCCGGCGCGCCGACGAAGCTCGGCCCTGCTAGTGCCGTGACCACAAACGTTTGCGCCCACCACGCCGGCCAGCATCGCCGCTCGCGGCGTCCTCCTCCTCGAAAGTGCTGGCGACTTCCTTCGTCGTGCGTCCTTGCGAGCGACGATCCTGACTCGGCGTGGACGGGCGAACGTTCATGGTCACGGCACTAGATGCCGAGACGCTGGGCGAGGAGCTCGCGATGGTAGGTGGGGTCGCCGAACAGCAGCTCGGACGACTTGGCCCGCTTGAAGTAGAGGTGGGCCGGGTGCTCCCACGTGAAGCCGATGCCGCCGTGGATCTGGATGTTCTCGGCGGCCGAGTGGAAGTACGCCTCTGAGCAGTAGGCCTTGGCCAGGCAGGCGACCTCGGGCAGCTCGTCGTTGAGCTCGGCCGCGCACCAGGCGGCGTAGTAGGCGGCCGACTTGGCCGACTCGACCTCGAGGAGCATGTCGGCGCACTTGTGCTTGATGGCCTGGAAGGAGCCGATGGGGCGGCCGAACTGGACCCGGTTCTTGGCGTACTCGACGGACATGTCCAGGACCTTCTGGGCCCCGCCCACCTGCTCGGCGGCCAACCCGACGGCTGCCAGGTCGAGCACCCGGTCGAGCACCTGCCAGCCCTTCCCCTCCTCACCGAGGAGCGTGGCGGGCACGCCGGCGAGCTCGAGCTTGGCCTGCTTGCGGGTCTGGTCCATGGTGGACAGCGCCGTGCGGGTGAGACCCTCGGCGTCAGCGTCGATCGTGAACAGCGAGACACCGTTGGGCGTACGGGCTGCGACGATCAACAGGTTGGCCACATGGCCATCGAGCACGAACATCTTCGTGCCGTCGATGCGCCACCCGTCGCCGTCCTGAGCGGCGGTGGCCTCGATGCCCGATTCGTCCCACTTGCCGTTCGGCTCGGTGAAGGCCACCGTGGCAATGGTCTCGCCCGAGGCGATTCCCGGCAGGTGCGCCTTGCGGGCCGCCTCGTCACCGGAGTGCAGCAGCGTGTTGGCGGCGAGCACCACGGTGGCGTAGTAGGGGGCGCAGAGCAGGGCCCGGCCCATCTCCTCGAGGACGACGGTCAGCTCCACGTAGGTGAACCCCTGGCCGCCGTACTCCTCGGGGATGGTGAGCGACTGCAGGCCCAGCTCGTTGGCCATCTGCGACCAGACCGCCGGGTCGTAGCCGTCGTCGGTGTCCATCAGCCGCCGGACCTCGGTCTCCGGCGACTTCGACTCGAGGAACTGCCGGGTGATGCGGCGCAGCTCTTCCTGCTCTTCGGAGAAGGCGAAGTTCATGGGTCGGCACCGTAGGGGTGCGTGATCAGGTCGTCCAGCCCACTTGTGTACACACGTGCTACGGGGCGCCTGGTAGCGTCGGGCGATGGAGCGTGTCGGGATCAGGGAGCTGCGCAACAACGTCGCAGCCGTCGTCCGCCGGGCGACGCGGGGCGAGCGGGTGGTGGTGACCGTCGACGGCGTGCCGGTCGCCCAGCTCGGTCCGTTGGGGGCTGGGCCCGGGGTGAGACTGGACGACCTGGTGGCGGCGGGGCTGGTCGAACCACCTGGCCGGCGGGACCGTCCGCCGGCGCCCGAGGCCGAGGACGCACCCGTCGACGTACGCCCGGATGGCGTGCTCGACGAGCTCCGCGGCCGGTAAGGCGCGAAACGGCAGGCATGGTGCTGTTCCTCGACACCTCGGCGCTGGTACGGCGCTATGTCCAGGCGCCGGGCCAGCAGCTGGTCGCCGAGGCGATGCGCGCCGACGACGTGTGGTGCGCGTCGGCGCTCTGCCGCTCCGAGACATTGCTCGCGTTGCATCGACTGGCCGTCACCCCGAGCCAGCACGGGCGCATGTGGGGGCGCTTGCGGGGCGACTGGGACGCGTTCTTCGTCGTTCCCGTCGACGAGCGCTGCCTGGCGCACGCCGTCGAGCTGGGCGCGACCTATGGGCTACGTACGGTCGATGCGGTGCACCTGGCGGCCGCCGATCGGCTGCCACGCCCGGCGCGCTACGTGACGTTCGACCGGCGACAGATCCCGGCCGCTGCGGCGCTCGGCTTCGAGGTCATCTCGCCGGAGACCGCGTGAGTCGCGCGCAAACGCCGAAACCCGGGGCGGCCGGTCCCGGGCTTCTCCCCAAGACCGAGACCGGCTCGCCGCAACGGACGACGGCGGCCGTGGCGGTCGGCCTGTCGTCCTCCGGGTGCTCTGCGGTGGGCATGAGCGGGTGCAGTTTCGCCACGCGAACCCTTGGCCCACAAGCCCTAAGAACGCGTGAAATATGTCACGTCGCTCTCCGCGTCAGGAACTGCACACCCGGTGGTCGAAA
>Ga0214469_1000573_pt1 | contig 12832 bp, 18 predicted proteins | sample RVTome_10_FD_187340 | JGI IMG/M metagenome (GOLD analysis project Ga0214469, IMG submission 187340) | Soil microbial communities from uranium-contaminated site in the Upper Colorado River Basin, Wyoming, United States - RVT153D57 HiSeq ... | reverse complement strand
CCCCCGAGAAATCCTCGGAGAACTGAGAGCTGACCTCTACCACCTCGGACTCGACCGCCACGTTCCTCCCTGGGAGCACCTCGGAGCCTGGCGGCGTCCTGAAGGTGAGGATCTCGCTTCGGTAGAGCCGTCCGTCCGCCCCCACACCCTGCAGCCGGTAGAAGTGCTCGGTGTCGGGTGCGAGACCGGTGAGAAGTACTTCGTGGTCGGAGTGGCCGCCGGCCCCCATCTCCTGGTCGGTGGCCAGCTTGCCCAGGGCTTCGGTTTCGCCATAGGCCACGGCGCAAACCGCGTCGATTGTGGTGGTCACTTTGAGGACGGCACCGATCCCGCTGGGACTCGTCTCGATGGTCGGTCCCGCCTCGGCGATCCGGGCGAACTCGAGGACCTCCTCTCCCTCGCCCCCGGCGTCCGCGCAGGCACCGGCCAACACGACAACCAGCAGCAGCACGAGCCGGGCGGGCCGGTTCCCCCGGGAACGTGGATCTCTGTCGGGGTGGGCTCGGGTCGGGCGGGTCATTGTCTGGCACCGATCGTAAGACGGGTTGCCGATATAGACCTGCCGATACCGGTGGCGAGATCAGCTGGCGTCGTCCGTGCCGGCCCTGTAGACGCGGACCTCGACTCGTTCCAGGGTGACCAGGCCATCACCGATCATCTCGTCGAGGGCGGGGAGCACGGCCTCGACCTTGTCGCCCGTGTCGACGCATTCGATGACGATGGGAAGGTCCTCGGAGAGACGGAGGATGTGGGCGGTGTGGAGGCGGCTGGACTTGCCGAACCCCTCGATCCCCCTGAGAACGGTGGCTCCGGCCAGACCCTCCCGACGAAGGGTCTCGACGATGGCTTGATAGAGCGGGCGTCCGTCGTAGGTATCGGACTCGCCGATGAAGATCCGAAGCAACCGGGCGTCTGACTGTTGGTCCATCATTGTTCTCCCGTCAATTGGTCAGGCTATAGCCGACCGCGGCGAGCGCGACGCCGGCGAGGAAGGTGAGGGCGAGGTTGGCCACGGCTCTCCCTCTGAGGGGTGGGATGCCGAGTCGGATGGTTTCGATCATCCATGTCGAGAAGGTGGTGAAGCCGCCGAGGAATCCGGCCCCGGTCAGAGTCACCGCCGACTGGAGCGCGTCGGTCCCAGCGAGGAGGCCGAGGAGGAAGGCTCCGGCCAGGTTGACAGCAAGTGTTCCCAGCGGGAAACCCGACCGCGTTTGCTGCTGCACCCATCCGGAGAGGAGATATCGGCACACCGCCCCGACGGCACCTGCGAGTGTCGCGAGCAGAAGTGTCATCGGAAGCTCGAGCCGAGTCTTTGGCCGGTCAGGGCGAGGAGCAACCCTCCGATGACGGAGGCAGTCACATAGCCGAGGGCCGGGGTTGGTCGATTGGCATCGAGGAGATGAACGACGTCGAGGCTGAAGGCGGAGAAGGTCGTGAACGATCCCAGCACTCCGATCGCCCAGAACTGAAGCGACCAACGGACCGTGGCGGCGCGTTCCCTGCGGGCGAGATAGACGCCGAGGAAGAGCGACCCGATGAGATTCATCATCAAGGTGGCAACGGGAAACGCACCTGGCGTGGTCGGTAAAACGTTACCGATCAAGGTCCGGGCGGCCGATCCGACCAATCCCCCGCCCAGCACCGCCATCAAGGGCTCGGCGTCCACTATCAGTCGGCGGAGACGCATTTCAGAGTCCTGGCGGGAGAGGCGATGTCATCATATGGCTTAATCTGGAGGCGTGAGTCTGGCCGAAGAGCTCGCCCAGCGGGCGTCACAGGGTTGGGCCGACCTCCATCCGGAGCGTCGGGCGATGTACGAGAGGGCGGCCGAAGCTCTCGAGGCGTCCGGAATCGAAGACCGGGTGCTTAAGGAGGGAGACACCGCTCCCGATTTCGAACTTCCCGACGCATTGGGACGTCCGGTTCGGTTGACCGATCTGCGGGGGAAAGGCCCGGTAATCGTCTCCTTCTATCGCGGTCAATGGTGCCCCTTCTGCAACCTCGAGCTGCGCGGGTTGCAGCGGGCACTCGGTGAAGTCGAGTCGGCGGGAGCCACCCTGGTGGCGATCTCGCCCAATACACCGGACGTCACCATGAGCACGGTGGAGAAGCTCGAGCTCGAATTCCCGGTCCTCTCCGACTACGACAACCTGGTGGCCAAGAAGTTCAATCTCGTCTACGAGATGACGCCCGAGAACGTCGAGATGTATCTCGACCACGACCGCGACGTCGGAACATTGAACGGCACCGGGAAGTGGGAGCTGCCGATTCCGGCCACCTACGTGATCGACCGCGAGGGCATCATTCGATACGCATTCGTAGATCTCAACCACCGCCGGCGGGCCGAGCCATCGGAGGTTGCCGCCATCGCGGCCGACCTCGCCCGGTGATTGCCAGCCCAGACCCACAGTGCCCTGTGGCATAGCGCAGGAACCGAATATGGTGACCCGATGCCACTGAGACGGCGAGACCTGGCGGGGAGCCTGCTCCTGGTAACGCTCCCTTTGGCCGGTTTGCTGTCGATGCATGGTTTCGACGGCGCCGTGGCCTCCCTCTCCGGGCCTTCCCACATTGCGGCCGAGGAAGGCACCGGCCACGAAGCGCTGAGTATCTGTGTCTTCGTGCTGGCGATCGCCGGTCTGGGGATGGCCATCCTGGGGTCCTCCCCGCGGGGCCGAGTGACGGGCCGCCATCCCGACACCACCAACACCGTGGCCGGACATCGGGTTCCGAGTGGTGGCGCGCGCTCCCGCTTGACCTTGCTCTGCGTGCTGAGGCTCTGAACCGACCCCGCGTCCGTTCAGAAATCGATCCTCGAATCAGGAGCAAACATGTTCAATTCAAAGCGCCTCGGCGTCCTCACACTCGCTACGAGCCTCCTTCTGGTCGTCTCGGCATGTTCAGGTGCCGGCACCGAGTCGACAACTACACCCGGCGCCGATGCGATTCGATCCGACTTTGGATCCCCGGCTGAGCCCGCCGACGCAGCCCGCACCGTGGAGATCTTGGCCAACGACGACTTCACCTTCGTGCCAGCCGAAGTGGCAGTCGCTCCGGGCGAGACGGTCACCTTTCGGGTCGTGAACCAGGGCAGCCTGGTCCACGACTTCACATTGGGCGATCAAGCCACCCAGGACGAGCACGAGGCGGAAATGGCCGAGATGGAAGACATGGCACACGACGAGCCGAACGTCATGTCTGTCCCGGCTGGGGAGACCATGGAGCTGACCTGGACCTTCCCCGAGAGCGGGACGGTGCTGATCGGATGTCACCAACCCGGACACTATGACGCCGGGATGAACGGCGAGATCACAATCGACGGGTGACGTCGCTGCTCTGATGCCTCGCCTCGATCGATAGGGACTTTCGCCTCTGCCCTACCCCACCCGGGGTGGGGCATGATCTCCATCGAGGTGATGTCAGATGATGTGGTTTGACTGGAACACGATGGGGTTCTTCGGCTGGACGATGATGATCCTGTTTTGGGGGACGATCATTGCCCTGCTCATTTGGGCCGTTCGATCAGCAACGACGACCAGCGGTGGCTCGACACCGGACGCTCTCGGCATTCTCGAGCGCCGATATGCCGGTGGGGAGATCGAAAGGGAGGAGTTCGAGGAGCGGAAGCGGATCCTCGTCGAGTCTCGCCGGACCGGCTCTTGAGGGCTGCGGCCTCGTCGGTCGGATTTCGCCTGCGTAGCGCGCGCGGGCATCTCGACGGGGTGATCCGCATGGTCGACGACGATCGCTATTGCATCGACGTGCTCCACCAGCTGTCGGCGGTGCAGGGAGCGCTGGAACGAGTGCGACGTGAGGTCCTCGAAGCTCACCTGCGTGGCTGTGTGCCCGAGGCGGTGGCCGAGGGACGCATCGAGGACATAGTCGACGAATTGCTGACAGCCACTTTTGGCTCGGCACCACCCAATCACGGGGTGGCACACCATTGCCTCCCGGTCGCGGCTACCGCCGAGGCCGGGGCATGACCGATCCGGTTGACATCGTCCTGGTCACCGCTCCCGGCTGTCACTTCTGCGACGAAGTCGACCGGCTGCTCGCCGAGCTGGGAACAGTGACTCCACTCACGGTGAGAACGGTGCCGCTCTCCTCGGAAGAAGGTCTCGGGCTGTTGGTGCGTCATCAGGTCCCTTTCCCGCCGATCTTGCTGGTGGATGGCGCGTTCTTCGGATACGGCCGCATCTCCCGCCGCAAGCTGGAAGAACGTCTGGCCCGGCTCTCCAACGACGTGGCGGTCTGAGTGGAAGGTCTGTTCCTCGGAGGGTCACTGCTCGCGGCTTTCGTGGCCGGGTCGGTGGCTCTGTTCGCCCCCTGCTGCATTGTCGTGATGTTCCCTGCTTTCCTGGCGGCTTCGGTTCGTAATCACCGTTGGCGTCTGGTCCCGCTGGCATTCGTGTTCGCCGCTGGCGTTGCTCTCGTGCTAATCCCGGTGACACTCGGGCTCAGCCTCCTCACCGAGAGTCTGCTGCGCTATCACACCGCGGTATACGGTCTCGGAGCCGTCCTCCTGCTCGTGCTCGCAGTCGTCTCATTGAGCGGGGGCACCTGGTCACTGCCCTTCCTCAGGGGATCACCCGACATCTCTCGCACCGACTCGGCCGGGATCTTTGCCCTCGGAGTGTTCTCAGGTGCCGCCAGCGCCTGTTGCGCCCCGGTGCTCGCCGGCGTCCTCACTCTGTCGGCGGTGTCGCCCGGCATCGCCGCCGGGGTCGGCATCGGGTTGGCATACGTGTTCGGGATGGTGTTCCCGCTGATAATTCTCACCCTTCTCTGGGACCGGCTCGGTCCCGACCGGGTCCAGATCGGCTCCAGGCCGGTGGCTTTCAACGTGGGCTCCCTGCGCGTGGCGACGACTACCGCCGGTCTGGCGGCGGCGGTGATGTTCCTGGTCATGGCCGTGGTGCTCGCGGTTGTTGCGGTGACAGGATCGTCCCTGGCGCCCTCGTTCAGCGCCAGCCTGGGCACCGGGATCGAGGGGTTTCTCACTCCTGTGCTCGATGGTCTTGCCTGGATCCCCGACCCGATCATCGGCTTGCTCCTGATCGCGGTCGCCGTGGCGGCAATCGCATTGTCGACCCGGCGGCGGCATCGCCGCCTCGAGAACGAAGAAACAGACGAACGGAGCTGTCATGACCAAGACCATCCAGCCGCCACGCGGGAGTAGCCGCAAACCCAGGCCGAGATCACCCTGGAGGTGGGTCGGCTTCGCCGCCGCGCCTCTCGCCCTGGCGGTGCTCGTCGCCGTGTCCGTGCTTTCAGAGACCGACGATGCCGAGATTGATCAGGCTATTCCCTTCGAGTTGAGCGCAGCCGACGGCCGGATGGTTTCGCTGGACAAGACGCTCGCCCAGGGAGACGCTCTCCTCTACTTCTCCATGGGGGTGGGCTGCGACGGCTGCTTCGCCCAGATCCCCGAGCTTGAAACCGCGGTGGCCGAACGCGGAATGAGCCTGGTCCCGATCATGGTGGACCCGGCACCCTTGGTCGCCGCCGAGGCGGCAAGGTTCGGCATCGAAGGTCCGATCCTCATCGATCCGGGAGCCGGGGTCTCCGCCGCTTACGGAATGGTCGGCATCTACGGCCACGGCGACCGACCCAGCCACAGCTTCGCCCTGGTCAGGCAGAGCGGCGAGATCGCCTGGGTTCGTCACTACGCCGAGATGTTCGTACCCGCCGAGTCTCTGCTCGGTGAGCTCGACGCCGCCCTGGGGACGTGACACCGACGCTCGACGCCGCCACTCCCTGCATCGGTTATCTCAGACCGTATTCGGAATGACCGCAGACACCGTCAGGTAGTCAACCCGGCCGACTCGAACAGTGCCGACGTCGGCGGAGACGTACCCGTGGCCGATGAGCATCTGAGCGACCCGATCGGCACCAGTCGCATCGAGACCGTGGCCGCTGCCCTTCTTCAGCTTCTTCTCGAATATGAGGAGACGCCCTCCCGGGGCGAGCACCCGCCGAACCTCGGCCAAACCTGCTTCGGGGTCGGCCCAATGGTGGTATGTCGACACTGCCAGAGCCGCGGTGAACCGGTCGTCCTCGAACGGGATGGACTCCGCCGAACCTTCCCTCACCTCGGCACCGGGGATCCGCCTGGCGGCACGGTCGACCATCGCTGGGCTCGGATCGATGCCCGCAGTCTCCGCGCCGGTTGCGTCCGCATGCTCCAACGCTGCCCCCAGACCACAACCCAGGTCGAGGAACCGGTCATCGGACTTCAGCGAGAGGAGTTCCACGGCGGCGAGATTGCTCTTCGGGTCGCGGTTGAAAAGCGAAAAGAGCCAGACTTTCAGCGAGGACCAGCGCTCGACATCGGCGGTTTGGGAAGTCACTGGAGACGAGATTAGAGGCCTTGTCGATCCTCTATCCGCACGCACCCGAGATGCGCCAGACTGCATGTGTGGACGCGACGACTGCAAGTGGGCTCGAGTATCTCCGCCTGATCACCAGGCTCGCCAACCGCGTCCGGATCGAAGATCCGACGGCCGGTATCTGGGAGGCCGCCGACTTCCAATGGTGGTGGCGGCGAGAGCGTCTCTCCGATGAGATCGCCCAGCTCTTCTGGACCGACACCTCCGGTGTACCCGAAGCCGCCGTCGTCTTTACCGATTGGGGCACAACCTGGGGTTGCGATCCGGTAGTCCTTCCCAGCAAGGCCGAAGATATGTTGCCCGGCATCTGGTCGCGCGCCGTGGAGCGGATGGACGAGATTCCTGTCGACGATGTCGAGATCGCGGTCAGAGACAACGATGACACACTGCGTGGGCTGGTGATGGAGTCAGGGTTCTCTCTTTCGGACGACGCCCCTTTCATCCCCACATGGATGAGAGCCGCCGATGTCCCCCCGATCGCCGCACTGGCCGATGGATTCACCCTCCATGATCGGCGCGAAGGCCTCGATCGCGCCCATCACATGGTGGCCAGGAACGGCGATCGGGTCGAAAAGCGGTTGTCCCAGACATCCCTCTACCGACCCGACCTCGATCTCTGGGTGGAAGACGGAGAGGGGCGAGTCGCCGCCTACGGGCTCTTCTGGTTCGATCCCGCCACCGGCGTCGGGCTCGTCGAGCCGATGCGAACCGAGGAGAGATACTGGCGCCGGGGGCTGGCGCGTCATGTGCTCACCGCCGGAATCGAGCGTCTCGTCTCCACCGGGGCTTCCCGAGTCAAGGTCAGCTACGAGTCGACCAACCCGGCGGCCGAGAACCTCTATCTCACATGTGGCTTTCGGCCGGGCCCCTCCGAAAGTATGTACCGTCGGAGGGCTGACCTGATCGACGGGGGGTGACTCACTTGGTATCAACGGCGACCCGCTGGGTACCTATGAGCAGTGACTAGACCAACCAAACCCGACCGCGAGCTCTTCGATCGCCTCGCCGCGGCGAGCGGCGAGGCATTGATCTCGGTGTACCTGCCCACCCATGTCAGGGGGGCCGAGATCGATCAGAGCCGAATCATGCTGAAGAACGGAATCGCCCAGGTGGACACCTGGCTGGAGGATGCCGGCTGGAAGCCACGGGTGAGGGAAGAGCGTCTCGAGGCGGCGAGGCACCTACTCGACGACCTGGAATTCTGGGAACACCAGGGACCCGGGCTTGCCGTCCTCATCGACGACGAGGGCGAGCCGACCCCGGTGGCACTGACCGACCCGGTCAAGAAACGCTCAGTCCTGGCGACATCTTTTCATCTCCGTCCCTCCATTCCCTCGATCGAGCCAACCCGGCTCCCGGTCTTGGTCCTCACCCGACATGGTGTACGTCTGTATTCGGCATCGAGCCATGACGCCCACCCGGTGGACGCCGATCTGCCCAAATCCGTAGACGATGTCAACTGGTTCGTCGATCGTGAGAAACAACGTCAGCAACATGCCGACCGCGCCGGTTCGAAACGATCCCGCCACGGTCACGACCCGTCGGCTTCCGAGGGCGAGGATCTGGAGAGGTTCCTGCGCGCGGTCAGCGCCGCGCTGCCCGAAGCCGTTCCCCTGCGGCCCCTGGTCGTGCTCGGCGACGACAATCTCGTGGCCCGCTTCGAAAACGTCCATGACCGCGAGATGATCTCGCCCCCGAACAGCGGAATCGGCGACGTCGACGACGTGGGGGAAGTCCAAGAGAAGGCCGCCGAGGTGGTTGAGGACCACGAAACCGCGGAGCAGGAAACGCATTTGGAGCTGGCTCGCGAGCAGCTCGGAACCGGGAACGCCATCACCGATCTCACCGAAGGTCTCATCGCGGCCGTGTCCGGCCGGGTGTCACGCCTCTTGATCCATCGGGAGGCTTCTCCGATCTGGGGGAGGTTCGACCCCTCGACCCTCGACGTGACCTTTCACGACGAGCAGGAGGTCTTCGACGTCGACCTCCTCGACCGCCTCGCCGTTCATGCAATGCTCAACGGCGCACCGGTTGCCACCACGGAGACACCGGTCGACGGTCAGGTCTTCGTCGCCGTCACCCGCTTCTAGCAAGGTCGAGACCGGTACGTGGGCGGATGATTGCCGGTTTGGCTGGACTCAGCCTCGAGTCATCGTGTCTTCGAGAATGTCGGTCATGACCCGGGTGAACCTGGCCGGCTGGTCGAAGTGGGCGCGATGCCCGGCACCTTCGAAGACGATGCTCTCCTTGTGCGGCGCCTCCAAGAGCTCGAACCACTCACGTGCGATCACGGCGCGGCCCCTCGCCTCGTGCTCGCCGAGGACCATGTACACCGGCACTTCGAGACGGGTGACATCCCGACGAAAGTCGAGGTCCTGTAGTTGGGGGTACAGCGTCCCGGCAGTGTCGAGGAAGCCCTTGAACGCGTTGATCCGATCCATCCAGCTGTACTCCGGGACGAAGAGGATCGCCGGCATCTCTGTGTTCGGATCGAACTCGGGATAGACGTTCCAGTCGTGCTCGCTGGCGATGAACGGGTCGTAGAGCATCAGGTCCTGATAGGGCGGAGGCCCGTTGCGACGTAGCGTCTCGGCGAGACCGGTGTTCCCCGTTTCGTCTGCCCAGGCCAGAGCGTCCTCCCAGAACATGATGTCGGTCTCACGTTGGCTGACCATCTGACCGACCCCGACGAATGCGTGGTACAGCTCGGGATCCTGCTCGACGGCGAGCACACCGAGAGTGGATCCCCAGGACTGGCCGACGAGGTAGATCCTGCTTTCGTCGAACCGGTCGCGCAGGTAGTTGGTCACGGCGATGGTGTCGGCGACCAGCGCATCGACGGTGAAGGTGTCGACTGGATCGAGCGCCGAGTACGACTTGCCGGCGCCTCTCTGATCCCAGGCGACGACGGTGAAGTCCTGCTCCAGGGTGACATCGCGGCGGAGTGCTCCGATGTCGGTGCCCCCCGGGCCCCCGGTCAGGTAGAGCAGGACCGGATTGTCAGCGCTTCTCCCCCTGATCAACATCGTCTGATCGTGCCCTCCGATCGGGACGGTGACCAGCTCCGCCACGCTGCCCGGCAGAGTCTCGCCATCGGGGCCGAGGATGGGGGCAGTCGATGCCGGACGGGCGATTGAGAAGGCAACGACGATCACGACCAGAGTCAAGGCTCCGGTGAAGGTCCAAGCGAGACCGCCTATCGTCGCCGAGTTGGCGTTGCCGAGACGGCCGGCCAGCCACACCCCGTACATCGACCCCAGGATCATCGGGGCCAGAACCAGCAGACCTTGGAAGACCCGCCCCAGGACAAAGGCGACGATCCCGTAGAAACCGCCCAGGTCGATGGCGTCCACCGTGGGCCCGACAGTCCCCATCCGGGCCAGCTCGAACACAACCGCGAAGACAACCGGTGTCACGAGGATGCTCCAGCGACTGCCCATCACCAGCCCCGCGGCCAGACCGACGAGCACGGCCGCCCCCAGCGACGTCAACGCCTCCGCGGTCGTGATCGGCCCTCGGGGTGTCAGCCAGGCGCCGAGCAGGCCCGCGACCGCGGCCAGCAAGGCCACCGCGGCGAATGAGACACGCCGGTCCGACCAGAAGAATTCCAGCATCGCCTCGACCTTTCCACTTGATCGAGCTGGTGCCTCTTCACTGGCTGCCCCGGAGGAGCGGGGCGCCTCGACCTGCACATTGATGCCAGCCATGGACTTCCTGTCCTTTCGTTTCCTCAACCGTGTTGGAGTCGGTCTCCGGCGGCTAGGGCAGAAAGGCCCCCTCGCCCACGAGGATCGTCCCAACCCAGGTGCTGGGCCCGACAGACGTGCCGCCAAGGGGACCAATGGCCCTGGTCCGCTCGAGTCGCCTACCTCTACCTTCGACTCGAGGTCGCGTCGGCGAGATGGACGATCGCCCGCGATGACTGACATAGAGAGGTGATGCCCACGTGAGAACCGACGTCCAACCCGCAATCGCCACTTCGGCGCCGCTTGAGCAGGGCCGCTCCTCGAGGCCCTGGTTCTGGCTGGGAATCGGCGTTGCTGCCGTCGGTCTGCTCGCCGGGATCATCTTCGGCATCACCAGCTATCAAGACTCACAGCAACAGCTCGACACCTTCGCCCGGATGTCGGTCCCGGGGACGATGGCCGTACAGATCGACGAACCCGGTACCCAGGTCGTCTACTACGAGGGCGAGACTGCCGTCATCGACGACATGGTGATCGGCATCATCGACCCGGCAGGGGCGATCCTCACCATCGCTCCGTTCGAAGGGGAGCTGATCTACGAGACGACCAAGCTCACCCAGGGACGGGCAATCGCCTCGTTCGAGGCCGACCAGAGCGGGGCCTATGAAGTCGAGGTGAGTGGTGGGGACAGGGGCCAGATCACGATCGGCGAGAGCTTCTCACGAATTGCGCTTCCGGGCGTCATCGCCGGTCTGGCGATCGCCGGGCTCTCCGTGATCGCCGGCTTTGTTCTCTGGCTGTTTGCGATCGTGCGGGATTGAGCCGGCACGACATCGGGGTGGCCTTCGCCCCTTTCTGCGTCAGTGGGTGAGATAGCGGAGGAGCACGACCCCGTTGCCGAAGGTCCGAGTTTCGGCGAGTTGGAGATCGATCCTGGTGCCCCCCGGGAAAGCAGGTCTGCCCGCGCCGATCACCACCGGGTGAACGTACAGCCGATACTCGTCGATCAGATCGTGGCCGATGAAGGCAGTTGCCACATCAGCCCCGCTGAGCACCAGGTCGCCGCCGGGCTCCGCCTTGAGCTGCAAAACCTCCTCAGGGACGACATCACGCTTGATCGTGGTGTTCCACCCGGCCCGCTCCAGGGTGGAGGAGTAGACGATCTTGGGCATCTCCCGCCAGATCGGGGCAAACTCGAACATCGGTCCGGTGTTCGCCGGGTCGGCGTCGGCTGTGGGCCAGACGTCGGCCATCAGCTCATAGGTGACCCGTCCGGCGAGAAAGGCACCCATCTTCGCCAGCACGTCGTTGAAATAGCTGAGCAACTCGTCGTCGACGACGTGCCAGTCGAGCTCGTGATTCGGTCCTTCGAAGAAGCCGTCGAGGGACACCGACATCCAGAAGATGAGTTTTCGCATAGCGCCTCCGAGCCTATCGCCGGTGTCGCTCCCAACCGCCGGGCCGCCAGAACGTCCTCTCAGGAGGTGATACCCGATCATCCTCCAGGGTGACGACGCGGGATACATCGCTTCTTAGGTTCGGGTCAACCGACCAAGGAGAACCGTGAACGCTCTAGCCAGACATCTGATCCGCGAGTTGCGCCCGGTGCGCCGGCCCGCCCGTGTCCTCTATATGGGCGCAGCATTCTGGACGGCCTCCGCCCTGGTCCATCTCATCGCCCTCGGCACCGATGGCTGGGCGTGGTCGGGGGCAGTGTCGTTCCGCAAGCCCCTGACCTTCTCCCTCTCCATAGCGCTGCTGATGGCAACGATGGGCTGGGTCCTGGATCGGCTACCCGAACGCCCGCGTCTGGCCGGCGTCATCGCCTGGACATTCCTGGTCTCGTCCACGGTGGAAGTCGGGCTGATCACGATGCAGGCGTGGCGAGGCAGGGCTTCGCACTTCAACGTCATGGAGTCGGGCGACGCGGCCGTCTTCGCCTTGATGGGGGCCATGGTGGGTCTCATGTCGCTCGGCCTGGTTGCCCTCCTCGTCTGGTCACTGATAGAGCGACCGGCCGATCCTCTGGTCAGGGTGGCCGTCATCGGTGGGCTGGTCTTGGTCACCACCGGGCTCGGGATCGGCCAATGGATCATCCAGCTGGGCGTCGAGTATGTAGGGGCCCGCGGTGCAGTGCCTGAGACGGTCACCTTTGGGGAGGCTGGTGTCGCCAAATTCCCCCACGCGATTGCATTTCACGGCATCCAGCTCTTCATCCTCGCCGCCATCGCCCTCCGCACCGGCTCTTTCCCGGATTCCTCGAAGAGACGGATGATGAGTCTGGTCGTCGTCTCGTACACGACGATCCTCCTGTTCGCCTCGGCGCAAACGGTCGCCGGCCGGGCTCCGACCGATCCAACGCTCTGGAGCCTGGGACTGGCCCTGTCGCTGGCGGTCCTGGCCATAGTGATAGCCCGGACAGCACGCGCCTTCGACGATCAGGCAGCCCCGGAGCTGGCGGAAGCGGCGAAGGTAGCCTGATCCGCCCCTCCCACCTGGGATCGATGAGCGTCCACACGACCGACAGCCGGCCCCCATCATTCCCGACCGCAGACTCGTTGCTTGCGATCGTGTTCATGGCACTCACGAGCGTCGAGGTGTGGGTCTTCTCCTGGGGCAACGGCCTTGGGATCGGCACGAGGGTGGTGGTGTCTCTACTCACGCTGGTCGCTTCGGGTTCGCTGGCGTGGCGGCGCACCAAGCCCGAGGCGGCGTTCTGGGTCAACGTGGGCGCGGTGATCGGCACCATCGCCGCCG
>Ga0214469_1000571_pt1 | contig 12866 bp, 10 predicted proteins | sample RVTome_10_FD_187340 | JGI IMG/M metagenome (GOLD analysis project Ga0214469, IMG submission 187340) | Soil microbial communities from uranium-contaminated site in the Upper Colorado River Basin, Wyoming, United States - RVT153D57 HiSeq ... | reverse complement strand
ACCGCAAGCCCACCAACGAATTGGAGGTCGCTGCTGCCCTGGAGCGTCTCATCAGGAGGCACTCCGGAGATCCCGGTGCGGTCCGGGCACTGAACCTCTCCCTGGGCGGATACAAATGCGAGTCCGGGTCGCCCGACTCCTTTCTGCTGACGATGAGCCGGGCGTTGGATCACTGGCGTCGGGTTTTCACGGGGTGCGCGCCGATATTCGCAGCCGGAGGCAATAGCACCGACACCCGCGCTGTGTTTCCGGCCGCATACGACTATGTACGCGGAGTAGGCGCAGGCAGGGACGGTGCCCAGGTCGTTTGGGAATCAGACAGCGAGTCCAGGCTGCCGACTCCTCGTGACTGGATTGGAGATGTCGCCCGGGGCAGCGACGTGATCGGATTGAGCGGCCAGGACGAGCGTCATGCAGTGCGATGGAGTGGCTCGTCATTCGCATCGGCGGTGGCGGTCTCCTCATATCTGAAGCGTGGCGCCAATACCGTCGAGCACGGGATCGTCTGGTGGCCAGAGTCGGTGGGAGGGCTGCAGCACGGCTGAAGACGCGGAAAGAAGGAGCGCCCCGGCTATCGCCGGGGCGCTTCTCCGTTGCCTGCAGCCGTGTGGTCGCTGACGCACGGCCGCGGGAGGTCTAATAGGCGGGGCCCGCCGGGCGCTTGCGCATCCCTTTGCCTCGAGTCCCGATGGCGGCCAGCCCCTCAGCCAGGCCACCCAATAGCTCACTCAGGTCGCGGTGCGCTCGTGTTCGACGGCGAGATCTCCTCGCGCCGCCCTCGATGTGCGTGCCGAACCGGAACTGCTGTATGGCCCGGACCTTGCCATAGGTGATCATGTCGTCTCCCTCTCCGATCTCTGCCCTTTTGCAGACAGAGCGAGGGGCTCGTGCTCCTGATACGAGAATTCCTCAGACGTTGAGGACCATGACCGAACAGGGCGATTCTCTGATGATGCGCTCGACTCTCGGTCCGAGAAAGAGCCGCTGAGTGCCGACTCGCACGCTCGTGCCGAGCACGATCAAGTCGACGTCACGGCGGGCCCGGTCGACGATGTTGGCCGTCATGCCACCTCCCATCACCACCTCCGATTGGACAGTGGCTCCATTCCGCTCCCCCGCCTGACGAAGTTCGGTCACGATCTCCTGGCCGATCTCCATACGCACGGCCGCTGACGACGATCGCCCGACACCCATCTCAGAGCCCGACTCGGCGTCCACGACGTGGAACAACAACACGCTGGTGTCGGGAAGTGCCAGGGCAAAGGCCAGGTCGGCCGCCCTCGCCGCGGCGTGGCTGCCGCCGGTGGGGACGAGGATGGTCTTCGGCGGCCAACTCTGGCCGCGGGCAGTGAATACCAGAGACGGGCATGGGGCGAGCCGCACGACGTCGTCGATGACCGGGCCGAAGAGAAAATCGTCATCCGGGGCTGGCTCGGTGGCTCCGAGAGCTATCAGGTCGAATCCCTTCGCCGCCTCGTCGATGATCGCCCTCGTCGGGTCACCCTTGGTGACACGACGCTTCACCGTGAGGGTCTCCGGGAAGGAGGCCGACACCGATCGGAGATAGGCGTCGGCCGCCGAGGCGTGCGTGTCGACCACCGAGAGCAGTGTCACCTGAGCGCCGGGCTCACCCACGGCGGCGAGAACTGCAGCCTCCAGCGATCTCACCTCCTCCCCACCCTCTTCACGCACACGGACCGGCATGAGCGCCCGCCGAAACATGGCCCGATCCTCTTCGGAATCGTCGTCCTCCTCCTCGGCGGAGAACACGAATTTGAGACCGATCGGAGCGATGATCGACGTCAGCAGGGAGGTCACCACCACCATCGAATACACCTCGACGCCGAAAATCCCCATCGACAACCCGATCGTCGCGACCACTATGCCGAGGACTCCGCGCGCGTTCAGGGCGATGCCGTAGCCCAGGGCGTCGCGTGCAGATGTGCGTGCCAGCCAGCGTGCCCCCATGTAGCCACCGGCGAGCTTCCCTGCTGCTGCGATGGCGAAGAGGACCAACGTGAGTACCAGGAGTCCTGGCTCGAGCAGCTGATCGATCCGGAGCCGCAGGCCGGCGGTGGCCAGGAAGATCGGAGCGAAGACCCCGTTGGTGACGCTCTCGAGCTTGTGGATCACGTCGACCGGCATCTGACGGATCTGTCCGAACAAGACCCCCACCGCGAACGCGCCGAGGATCGGCTCGAGATGGAGCCATTGGGAGAAGGCTCCCCACCCGAAGGCCAGGGCCACGACGAGAGTGAGGGCCATGTCCCGTGACCCGGAGCGGTCGATGGCCAGGCTCAGGCCCCAACGAGCGACGGGGCGGGCGACGAGGAAAGTGGCAAGGAAGAAGAACACGATGGCGCCCGTCGTCTGGGCTACGGCACCGACGGTGAGGACACCCGATGCCCCGAGCGAGATCACCATCCCCAGCAGCGCCCAACCGCAGATGTCGTCGATCATCCCGGCAGCGAGTGCCGTTTGGCCGAACTCGCGTTTGAGCAGACGGAGATCGGAGAGGATCTTCGCCAGGACCGGGATCGCCGAGAGAGCCAGGGCTACGGCGAGGAATAGGGCGAAGACCGTGCGGCCTTCGCCGGCCAACAACGAGCTCGGGAACAGCGAGGCCGCGACGAAACCAAAGCCAAATGGCACCACGAGCCCACCAAAGCCAACCCCGGCGGCAGTCCTCCATCGGGCCCGGATGAGGCTGAGATCGGTCTCCAGGCCGACCACGATCATGAGAAAGAGGATGCCGACGAGGGCCATGGCATCGAGGAACTGCGATTGGATCTCGGTCTGAGGGAGCAGCCAATCACCGAACCGGGGCACCAGCCCGGAGAGCAGAGAGGGCCCCAGGATCACCCCGGCCAAGATCTCTCCGACGACAGCCGGCTGACGCAACCGCCGCGCCAGCTCTCCGAGCAGCCGGGCACTTGCCAGCAGCACGGCGAAGGAGAAGACCAGCTTCAGCAGGTCCTCGTGAGAAATGCCCGGGAAAGCATCCACATCACAACCTTCCTCAATGCCTGCGGGGTTAGCTGACGGGCTCGAGCTGGAAGGTGCTCTTCCCGGTCGTCGACCGGGATGCGCCCCTGTTGGTTCGGGTCCCCCGCCCCGGTGACTTCACCGGGCTCGGCGTTCCGGGCACAGTACACCGGAGAAGCGATTGTGCCATCCCACCCCGGGCTCGGATGCCTGCAATCACTGATACGTTGATAGCAGTCTGATTCAGGAGGAGGAGCCCCCAGTGAAGACCCACAACGTCGCCATGCTCGGTACCGGTCTCATCGGTGACTTCTACCTAAGGGCATTGCATGGACAGCGCAGCCGCGACCGGGTGAGCATCGTGTATTCCCGGTCGGAGGAGAGGGGTAAGGACTTCAGTGAGCGATGGGAAATACCCGAGCACACGACCTCGTTCGAGGATGCCATCTCCCACGACGACGTCGACACCGTCGTCGTCGGTCTTCCCAACTTCCTCCACGAAGAGGTCGTCGCCGCCGCCGCGGAGGCCGGCAAGGCGGTCCTTTGCACGAAACCGCTGGCCCGTGACGCAGAGGAGGCCAAACGCATTCTCCACCTGGTGGAGGGGGCGGGTGTCTTCGCCGGGTACCTGGAGGATCTCTGCTACACGCCGAAGACCTCGAAGGCGTTGCAGATGGTCCGGTCCGGCGCCATCGGCGAGGTCACCTGGGTCCGGTCGCGGGAGACCCATCCCGGCCCACACAGTGCCTGGTTCTGGGACAAGGCCCAAGCCGGCGGTGGGGCCATCGTCGACCTGGGATGTCACTGCATCGAGATCATCCGCAACTTCGTCGGCAAGGGCAACCGGCCCGTCGAGGTGATGGCATGGGTCGACACATTGGTCCACCCCATCGAGGCGGAGGACAACGCGGTCGCCCTCATAAAGTTCGAGTCCGGGGCCATCGGCCAGTTCGAGGTCTCGTGGACCTTCCGTGGCGGGATGGACCTCCGCGACGAGGTGGCGGGGACCGAGGGCACCATCTGGACCGACCACTTCTTGCGCACCGGCTTCGAGATATACACCTCAGGTGGTGGCGAAGGCTATGTGGCCGAGAAGATGGAGTCGACCGAGGGATGGCTGTTCCCCGTGGGCGACGAGGTATCCGAGCTCGGCTACGTCGACATGTTCACCGACATGTTCGACTCGATGGAGGAGGGGCGCGAGCCTCAGGAGACCTTCTACGACGGTTACGTGGTCAACGCCATCATGGACTCCGCGTACAGATCGGCAGCGTCGCGCCAATGGGAGCCAGTGGACATCGTATGGAGGGGCGGCACTACCCCGCGCATCGACAAGAAGACCGTTCTCCACGACGGCCACGGCGTCGTCAAGGAGGAGACTCTCCCCGACGGGCGCAAGAAGCTGATCCTGTCAGACAAGGACACCGGCGAGGTCTTCGATCTGATCACCGGGGAGTGAACTCGTCAGACCCCTAGTGAACGTAGGGGCTGAGCACGTCGCGGGCGATGAGAAAGCCGCGCTTGACGAGCTCGTCGGTCTTCTCGAAATCGCGGTCCTCGTGCTCGATGATGATCGGGCCGTCGTAACCGACACGATGGAGGGCTGAGAAGACGACTCCCCAGTCGACATGACCGAGGCCGGGCAGACGGGGAATCTGCCAGCCGATGCCTGATGACAGCGTCCCGTTCTCGTAGAGACCGTTGTAATCGATCATCACGTCCTTGGCCTGGAAGTGATAGAAGCGCTGCCCGAACTCGTAGATCGCGCTCTCGATGTCGATCATCAGCCAGATGAGATGGGAAGGGTCGAAGTTGAGCCCGATGGTCTCGCCGAACTCTTCGAACATACGGCGCCAGATCGTCGGGTTGTAAGCGACGTTGTGCCCCGACGGCCATTCGTCGGTCGAGAAGATCATCGGGCAGTTCTCGATCGCCACCCGCACCCCGGCATCTTCGGCGGAGGAGATGATCTCGGGCCAGATCCTCATCGCCTTCGCCCAGTTCTCGTCCTGAGTGAGAGACCGGTCGGCCCCGATGAAGGTGTTCACCACTCCGACATCCATCTTGCCGGCGGCGACGATCACCTTCTTGAGGTGGTCGATCACCATCCGGGAGTGCTCGTCGTCGGGATGGAGGGGATTGGGGTAGTAGCCGAGACCGGAGATCTCGAGACCCCTCCGGCTCATGCTGCCGACGATCTCGGACGCCCGATCGTCGCTGATCCCGTCCACGTCGACGTGGCTGGTGCCGGCATAGCGGCGGGTGTCCCCACTCGAAGCAGGCCAGCAGGCGATCTCGATGGTGGTGAACCCATTGTCTGCAGTCCAACTCGCCACCTCGTCGAGCGGCGTCTCGGGGAATGGGGCTGTGAGCAGTCCCAGCTTCATCTCGTCTCTCCTTGTCTCTCGACGCTTGCCCATCGTTGTTCGGCGTCGCTCCGGGCCACTGCCTCGGTGACCAGGACCGCGTCGTGACCATCGGCGAACGTCGGGTAGGTGGTGTCCGGCTCCCCTCGTTCCACCGCGGCATAGACCTGGGAGAACAGGGCGCGGAAGGTGTCGGGAAAGCCCTCCACGTGCCCAACCGGATAGGCCATGTTTCGGCTCGCCTCCGCTGCAGAGTCGCCCGGGTCCCGGTACAACACCTCGTTGGGGCGATCGCGATGGCCGATTTGCAGCTGATCGGGCACTTGGGAGTACCAAGAGAGCGATGCCTCACTGCCGGCGATCTGGTAGCGAACCGAGTTCTTCTCCCCTGCCGATACCTGCGAGATCGTGACCGCTCCCACGGCGCCTCCTTCGTAACGGAGAAGTATCCCGGCGGCGTCGTCGCTCGACATCGCCTCCTCGATGAGATCCTCCCCGCCGGTCTCGGCCCTGGCAAATGACTCCACCGGCCCGTCCGGGCGTCGGCGCGTCGGGACCGTGGTGTGGAGGTCAGCCATGACCTGGCTGACGTCGCGCCCGGAGATGAATCGAGTCAGGTCGAGCCAATGGGACCCGATGTCCGCAACCGCTCGCAGTTGGCCAGCCGCTTCCGGTTGCAGTCTCCAGTTCCAGTCGGTCTCCTTGAGGAGCCAATCCTGGTGATACGAGCCGGTGATCAGCGTGGGCTCGCCGATGACCCCCGCCGAAACCATCGCCATCGCCTGGTGGTTGAGTGGGTAGTGGCGGATGTTGAAGCACACCGCATTGACCAGCCCCGCCCGCCCTGCTCTCGCCACCAGGTCGGCCGTGTCCTCCGAGGTCAGCGCCAACGGCTTCTCACACACGACGTGCTTACCGGCGTCGAGCACGGTCCGCACCTGGTCGGCATGGGCGTGGTTGGGGCTGGCGATGTGGATGACGTCGATTTCGGGATCGGCAGCGAGGGCCTCGACGCTCTCGGAGAACTGGGGGAGCCCGGCGGTCGCGGCCTTCTCCCGGGCTCGATCCGGCGTGGAGCCGACGACGGCGACGACCCCGACACCGAGCCTGCGCAACGCCTCGACGTGGGCGACACCGATGAAACCGATCCCGACCACACCCGCCTTGATCTCGTTGAGACCCATGAATCTCCAATCAGCTCTCTCGCCAGTGGGGACGGAAGGATAAGCAGCCGACCCGCCCGGGATGAAGACGATCACGACCGGCCATCCGGTCGACCGGTCGCGCCGGACACTAATCGCCGAACCGCCAGGGCCCCGCCGGAAGCCACCCCCCTTTTGCCCTTGACACCTACAAAAGTCTCTGGCATTGTGGACAAACCTTGGCCGGCATCCCCACGACGTCCCAGCAGGACCCCGATTCGGCGGGTGACCTCCTCCATTTGATCAGAAGTGGCCGGGCACGAACCCGTGGCGAGATCGGCCGGATGACCGGTCTGGCGCGATCGACGGTCTCGCAGCGGATCGACGCCCTCAAAGCCGCCGGGCTCATCGTCGAACTGGAGGAAGTCGCGCCTTCGACCGGGGGAAGACCTCCCTCGTTGCTCGGCTTCAACGCCGACGCCGGTCTCGTCCTCGTCGCCGACCTCGGGGCGACTCACTCGCGGGTGGCGGTGAGCAATCTCCTGGCCGAGCCGATCGCGGAGACCGCTGCCGAGATCCACATCGACCTCGGCCCCGCCAAAGTCCTGGCCTGGTTGGAGACGACCTTCGAAGACCTGCTCGAGGAGATCGGGCGCCCGATGAGCGATGTGCGGGGGGTCGGCATCGGGCTCCCCGGTCCCGTCGACTTTGCCCGCGGGATGGCCGTCAATCCCCCGATCATGGCCGGCTGGCACCTCTTCCCTGTCGGCGACCACTTTCGCACCCGCTACGGGGTCCCGGTCCTGGTGGACAACGACGTGAACCTCATGGCTCTGGGCGAGTACTGGGTCATGGCGCCGAAAGTCGAAGACTTTCTCTTCGTGAAGGTCGGTACCGGCATCGGCTCCGGGCTCATTCTCGGCGGGACGCTCCACCGCGGCGCCAAGGGGGCCGCAGGGGACCTCGGGCATGTGCGCACCACATCGGACGAGGCAGTGTGCCGCTGTGGCAACAACGGTTGTCTCGAGGCCACGGCAGGCGGTGCCGCCATTGCCGCCCGACTGCGTGACCACGGTGACGAGGCGGCCGACACTCGTGACGTGGTCAGGTTGGTCCAGAAGGGCAATCGCGAAGCGACGCGCGCGGTACGCGCCGCGGGACGCCTCATCGGCCAGGTGCTGGCCTCGACGGTCAACCTGCTCAACCCCGCACTCATCATGATCGGCGGAGACCTGGCCAAGGCGGAGCCCCAGCTACTCGCCGGGATTCGCGAGGTCGTCTATCAGCGCTCGACGACACTGAGCACCACGGACCTCCAGATCAGCGTCTCCTCGCTCGGCGACAGGGCGGGGGTCACAGGTGCCGCCGCCATGGTCATCGACCACATCTTCGCGCCTTCGGCAGTGGACCACGTCCTGGCGGCTGCGACGTGAGGGAACCGAGGATTCCCCGTCGAATGGCGAGATCGAGCACGGGTTGGCCGTCGAAGGCGGCTCACGTCGAGGAGGAGAAAGAATGAAGAGAACAACGATGAGACAGGGGGTCGACAGCGCCAGTCGCTGCATGCGACACTCTGCTTCGCCCCGTTGGGCACGCTTAGGAGGAAATCACATATGACGAACTACTCATGGTTCAAGAAACTTGCGGTGATCGTGGCAGTTGCCATGCTGGCTGTCGCCTGTGGCGACGGCGAGGGCTCGGAAGGCGAAGGAGACACCTATCGAATCGGCTACTCCAATGGTGGCGGTGTGGGCAACGGCTTTCGCGAGGAGCAGGTCTGCACGGCCAAGGCGGAGGCACTGGCCTCGGGTCAGGTGACCGAATTGGTCACGATCCATCGCAACACCGACGCGGCCGGACAACTATCGGACATCCGTGACCTGATCGCAGCTGATGTCGACGCAATCGTCTTCAACCCGAATGACCCCGATGCGCTCAACCCGGCGCTCGAGGAGGCGGCGGCAGCCGGCATCCCGACCGTCTCGGTCGACGCATACGTGACCCACGAGGACACCTACAACCTCTATAACAACCAGGTCGAGTACGCCCGGCTGGGCTCCGAGTGGCTGTTCGAGCAGATGGGTGGGTCTGGCAACGTGTACTACATGCGTGGCCTCGCCGGCCACCCGGCCGACTCGGACCGTCACATCGGCTTCCAGGAGGCCCTGGAGAGCTACCCCGACATCACGGTCATCCCGAGCATCGATGGCGAGCACACCGGTTGGGACCCGGCCACCACCACACAGCTGATCAACGACTGGATCGCCAGTGGTCAGTACGACGGCACCGACGGCATCTGGACCTCCGGGATGGACTCCCAGGTCGTCGATGCCGTCCAACAGGCTGGTCTCGAATTCGTGCCGATCGTGGGCGCCGACCTCGGTGCCTTCGTGGCACAGCTGCTCGATGACGAGGCCTACGCCGGCGTCGAGGGTGCCGCAGTGACGAACACCGCGGCAGTTGGTGGCGCCGGTGTCAACCTGGCCGTGCAGCTGCTCGACGGTGACGAGGTCGAGACGGCCGAGGACGCCGCCCAGCCCAACACCGTGCTGCTCGACCCGGTCCTCGCCGACAATGTCAGCGACGACGGGCGCGCCACCCTGGAGTCGTGGCAGGTCGACGGTCTCGACCCGCTGTGGCCACTGGGCCTGCAGATCGATGGCTGGACCACCTACACGCCCGAGCAGGCCGTCGCATGCGTCGGCCCCGGCGAATAGCAGTTCACCGACCGAAACGTGAGTCGATGCGCCGGCCCGTCCGGCGCATCGACTTCATCTCGACGTCTCTACGACTGTCACGATGACCGGCGGCGCCACCGACTATCTGCTCGAGGCAACGGATGTCTCGAAGCGATACGGTGCCGTCGTCGCCCTGAAATCGGCTTCACTACGGGTGCTCCCGGGCGAGGTCCATGCCCTCATGGGTGCCAACGGAGCCGGCAAGAGCACCCTCGTCAAGATCCTCACCGGAGGAGTTCGCCCCGACGAAGGGACCATCAGAGTGCGGGGCACGGAGCGGAGCGCCCACTCGCCCGCCGAAGCGCGCCGCAGCGGTCTCGTCTCGGTGTACCAGGAGCCGGCTCTCATCCCGGACCTGGACATCATCTCCAACCTCCGGCTGACCCAGACTCCGATCGAGCCGTTCCGCGATTGGATCGCCCGCCTCGGTGTCGAAGAGCTCGACCTCACACGGGTAGCCCGTCAGATGCCCCTCGCTTCGCTGCGAATCATCGACCTGGCACGGGCGCTGGCAATCGAGCCCGACGTGCTGATGCTCGATGAGATGACCGCCGCCCTTCCCGCCAATCTCACCGAGCGGGTACTAGAGACCGTTGCCGGGCTGCGCGGCGGAGACCGCAGTGTCATCTTCATCTCCCACCGCATGATCGAGATCGCAGCCGTCTGCGACCGTGCCACCGTCCTCCGTGAAGGCGAGACGGTCGGAGTGGTCGACGTCGGGGACGACGACTCCGCCGACCGAATCGTCGAATCGATGCTCGGCGAGATCGTCGAGGACTTGGTCGATCGATCCGTGCTCGACGGACGTGGTGCCGAGCGCCTCGGACCGCCCCGTCTCGAGGTGCGCGGGCTGGGTGCGGAAACCAGGCTCGAGGATGTGTCCTTCGTGGTCCACCCGGGAGAGGTGGTGGGCGTCGTGGCCCTGGAGGGTCAGGGCCAGGACGAGCTCTTCGACATACTCTCCGGCTCAGCGCGCCCCGCGTCCGGAGAGGTCCTGGTGGACGGGGAAGAGGTCTCGTTCCGCCACCCCGCCGACGCCATCCGCGAGGGCGTGGTTTTCGTGCCCGCAGACCGGGCGGAGGCCCTCCTCATGCAACGACCGGTCCGGGACAACATCGCACTGCCCTTCAGCGCCCGTATCCCCCATTGGGGCCCGATCAGGCGAAAACAGGAGAAGCCAAGGGTCGACGAGGCCATCGATCGACTCCAGATCGACATCCGCGCCCAGAGCGAGGTTCGTTTTCTCTCCGGAGGGAACCAGCAAAAGGTGACCATCGCCCGATGGATCGCCAGCGGATTGGACACGTTGTTGTGCTTCGACCCGACCCGGGGCATCGACATTCGCACCAAACATCAGATCTACCCGTTGTTGCGTGAGTTGGCCGCGGCCGGCGCCGCAGTTCTCCTCTACACGTCCGAGCTCAGCGAGATCCAACTCGCCTGCGATCGCGCCATCGTCATCTTCGGAGGTGAGGTGGTGGCCGAGATTCGGGCCCAGGACGCCGATGAGTCGAGCCTGCTTCGAGCAGCCCACAACCTCCGCTCAGAGGATCTCCTTCCCGAGGAGATCGTCGCCGGTGCCGGCTCCGACGAGCCACACGCGGAGCGCGCGAAGGGAGAACGAGAGTGACCGCAACCGTCACCTCCTCGAAGCCGACCACCGGCACCCGGCGCCCCGTCGGGACGGTGTTGCGTCGCAACGGTTGGACCCTCGGCCTCCTCGGGATACTCGCCCTGCTCCTGGTCATCACCAAGATCATCCAGCCGAGCTACGGCCCGGGCGGTGTGCAGGGTCTGGCCATATCGGTGCTGCCTCTCGCACTGGCGGCCGTGGCGCAGACGTGCGCCGTCCTCGCTCGGGGAATCGACCTCTCTATCGGATCGATGATGGCGCTCACCAGTGTCGTGTCCGCCTCCCTCATGGAGGATCGGAGCGAGGGCTTCGCCGTTTTGGTGGTCTTCGGCGTGCTCTTGCTGGGCCTCGCCATCGGGGCGGTCAACGGCGCATTGGTCGCGTTCACCCGCGTGCCTGACATCGTGGTCACCCTGGCGATGCTCTTCGTCTGGGCCGGGTGTGCCCTCCTCGTTCTGAGCACACCCGGCGGTGGGTCTGCGGCCTGGCTGAGCAGTCTGAGCAGAGGCCCGTTCCTGACCCAGTGGATACCAAGGGCAGCCGTGGTGCTGATAGTCGTCATCGCCGTGATCTGGATCCCTCTTCGTCGATCACGGCTCGGTCTCTCGCTGTACGCGGTCGGCAGCGACCCCCTGGCGGCGTTCCGAAGCGGTGTCTCGGTGACCCGCATCAAGATCTTCTCTTACATGCTCGCCGGACTGTTCTCGGCGATCGCCGGTCTCAGCCTCACCGCCACGACCGGCATCGGGACTCCCGTGCCAGGCCCATACACCCTCTTGAGCGTGGCCGCAGTCGTCCTGGGTGGCGTGAGTCTCGCCGGTGGGCGCGGCGGAGTGTTCGGCCCCGTGATCGCAGTCGTGATCCTCTCGCTGATTCGAACCGACATGACGTTCCTCAACGTCGACACCAACCTGGCAACGGTGGCGCAGGGTCTGATCCTGGTCGGTGTGGTCATGGTGGGGAGCCTGATCCAGCTGAGGAGAGACCGGTGAGCACGGTGGACGCGGCAACGTCACGACGCCCACGATGGGCAACCGCGGGGGGCATCCGCGTCCTCTTCCGGGAGCGGCCGATCATCCCCCTCCTCGGCATGCTGGCCATGCTCGTGGTCCTGAGCGAGGTGATCCGACCCGGGATCGTCTCATCCAACTGGGCCGGCGTGATGATCAGGGGGGCGGTGCCACTGGCCATCCTGGCGGGCTGTCAGACCATGACGATGCTCACGGCGGGAATCGACCTCTCGGTCGGCGCCGTTGCCTCCATGTCGGGCTTCCTGGTTGCGACCCTCGTAGCCGACACCGGCCTGCCGTTGGCGATAGTCATCGCCCTCGCCATATGCGCCGTTGTGGGTTTCGTCAACGGCATCGGGGCCGGCGTGTTCCGGGTCCACCCTCTCATCATGACCCTGGGGATGAGTTTGGTGGTGCTGGGGCTGGCCAACGTGTGGCAGCTGATCAGGGTCCAGACCGGTTCGGGAGTGCCCTCGGGGTTCCGCCAACTGGGCGCCAACATGATGTTTGGCTTCGTGCCGGTCAACCTCCTGCTCTTCATCCCGCTGGCCCTGCTCATCATGTTCACTCTCAACCGCACCGGGTTCGGCCGGTTGCTCTATGCCATCGGAGACAACGAAACGGCATCGCGGCTGTCCGGCGCCAAGTCGTGGCAGGTGCTGACGGTGCTCTACGTCATCTCCGCCGTGCTCGCCGGCATCGCCGGTTTCCTCTATTCGGGCCTGACCAACGTGGCCAGCGTGACCCTCGCCGACTCCGCTCTGCTGCCCTCAGTGGCTGCCGCGGTCATCGGAGGGACATCGATTCTCGGTGGGCGGGGCAACTACAGCGGCACGATGGTGGGTGCCCTCATCCTCACGGTCATCTCCTCGATCCTGTCCTCATTGGGGTACCCGGAGGCGGTGCGCCAGATCCTGTTCGGCTCGATGATCGTCTTCGTGGCGGCGGCCTACACCCGGATCACCACGGATTGACCGCCATGGCCACCGAGT
>Ga0214469_1000570_pt1 | contig 12873 bp, 11 predicted proteins | sample RVTome_10_FD_187340 | JGI IMG/M metagenome (GOLD analysis project Ga0214469, IMG submission 187340) | Soil microbial communities from uranium-contaminated site in the Upper Colorado River Basin, Wyoming, United States - RVT153D57 HiSeq ... | reverse complement strand
GGCTGCCGAGACAGTGGCCGCGGAGCCGGCTGCGGAGGCGGCTGCAGATGCGCCCGTCGGCGAGGAGACGACAGGAGCCGAGGATTCGCTCCCCGCCGAGGAGGTGGTCTCGGCAGACGCTGCCGACGAGGCCTCGGTCACGGCAGACGCTGCCGACGAGCCGTCGGGCGACGAAGGTGTCGACGCCGGGGACGACGTCGATGACGCCCCCGAGCAGGTGGACGATGTTGCCACCGGGGACGACGAAGATTCCATCGAGAACACCAAGATAGATGTTGAGAGTGAGTGATCGTTGAATGAGGGTTTATGAGCTCGCCCGTGAGCTGGGCGTTGATTCCAAGGAGGTGCTGGCCCAGGCCGAAGAGCTAGGGCTGGACCTGAAGACGGCGTCGTCGGGCATCGACGACGAAGGGGTGGAGCTGGTCAGGCTCGCTTTCACTCCGCAGGAGACCTCTACACCTGAGGTCGACGTGACTGTGGCGGAGGCACCGGTCGCTGAGGCACCGGAGCCGGAGGTGGCAGAGCCGGCGGCGACGGAAACCGACCTGGCTCAGACTCCAGTTGAAGAGGCCGCCGAGCCGGTCGCAGAGATCGAACCGGTCGCAGATCCCGACGCAGCGACCGATGCCTCCGAAGACATCGAGATCGCCATCGTCACCGCCGGCGCCAGCGTGGACCAATTCGCCGAGGCCATCGGTCAAAGCACCGGCGACGTCGTCAAGGCCCTGCTCGAGATGGGCATCCCCGCGGGGGCCCATCAGGAGATGCCCGCCGATCAGATCGATGCGATCGCCGAGAAGTTCGGCTACATGGTCGAGATCGAAGAGGCGACTCCGCCTCCCGCCGTGGCTGCGCAGCCCGAGTTCGACGATGCCGAAGCAGATCTCGCTCCCCGGCCTCCTGTGGTCACGGTCATGGGCCATGTCGACCATGGCAAGACAACATTGCTCGACACGATCCGAAAGGCACGTGTCGTCGACGACGAAGAGGGTGGTATCACCCAGCACATCGGGGCCTATCAGGTCGAAGTCAACGACCGCCTGATCACCTTCGTCGACACGCCCGGCCACGAGGCGTTCACGGCACTTCGGGCCCGCGGGGCGAACATCACCGACATCGTGGTGCTCGTGGTCGCCGCCGATGACGGGGTCATGCCCCAGACCATCGAGGCGATCTCCCACGCCAAGGCGGCAGGGGTCAAGATGATCGTCGCGGTCAACAAGATGGATCTACCCGGCGCCGATCCGCTCCGGGTACGCACCGAGCTCACCAACTACGGCATCGTCACCGAGGACCTGGGTGGAGACGTCCCCACGGTTCAGGTCTCCGCTCTCAAGGGCGACGGTGTCGACGACCTCCTCGAGGTCATCGATCTCATCGCCCAGCTCGAGGACTACCGCGCCAATCCCAAGCCCAGGGCCACCGGAGTGGTCGTCGAGGCCCAACTCGAGGTAGGCCGGGGTCCGGTGGCCACCGTGATCATCAAGCGTGGCACTCTGCGTCAAGGTGATGCCTTTCTCGCCGGTCCCGTCTCGGGACGGGTGCGCGCCCTCATGGACGATCAGGGGGAGCGGATCAAGACCGCCGGGCCGTCCACACCCGTCCAGATCATGGGCTGGTCGGACGTACCCGCGGCAGGTGACTTCTTCGAAGTCCAGGACAACGACAGGGAGGCCCGCCGGCTGGCCGAAGAGCGCCAGCAGGACGAGCAAGCAGAGGCACGGATCGCCCCCTCGGCGCGTGATCGCCTCCAGGGTCTCCTCGAACAGCTACGCAGCGAAGACGCCCAGCTCAATCTCATCGTCAAGGCCGATGCCCAGGGCTCTCTCGAAGCATTGCGCGAGGCCATCGGCAAGATCGAGCGCGAGGGTGGCAAGATCCAGATCGTCCATACCGCCGTCGGGGGCATCAACGAGAATGACGTGACCCTCGCCGAGGTGACCGAGGCGGTCATCGTCGGGTTCAATGTCCGTCCAGAGCCGAAAGCGCGCCGTGCCGCCGAGGAGGCGGGTGTCGAGATCCGCACCTACGGCATCATCTACGAGCTCCTCGACGAGATCGAGCAGCTGCTCGTCGGCCAGTTGGCCCCGGACGAGGAAGAGGTGGTCCTGGGGACGGCCGAGGTTCGTGCCATCTTCAAGGTCCCTCGATCTGGCACCGTCGCCGGCTGCTACGTGATCGAGGGTGTGGTGCAACGTGGCGCCAAGGCCCGTCTCCTCAGAGACGGTGTCGTGATCCACGATGGCGTCATCTCGTCACTGAAGCGGTTCAAGGACGATGTACGCGAGGTGCAGTCTGGCTTCGAGTGCGGGATGGGCTTCGAGAGCTATGACGACATCAAGGATGGCGATCACATCGAGGTCTACACCGTCCGCGAGGTCGCCCGAACCTGATCGGACACGTCGGAGTCTCGGCCATGAGCGACCGCATGCTGAAGGTCAACTCCACCATCCGTGAGGTCCTTGCAGAGGAGATAGAGCGGATGAGTGACTCCCGTCTCGAGTTGGTCTCGGTGACCGCGGTCGACACTGCGCCGAACCTGCGCACCGCTGTCGTCTACATCGACGTCCTCGGGGAGGAGAGCCGAGATCCGGCACTGGCCGCATTGACCGGGGCTGCCAAGCGTCTCCAGGCCGTCATCGGGAAGCAAGTGAGGATGAAGTACACGCCTACCCTGGAGTTCGCCATCGACCCCGGAGTGGCCGGTGGCCAACGCATCGAGGAGATCCTGCGCGGGTTGCGGGAGGAGAGGGCCGAGGAGGAATGAGCATCGACCGCTCACTGCTGGAGGAGGCGGCACGCGCCATCTCCGAAGCCGATGAGATCGCCCTGGCCTGCCATGTCGGTCCCGATGGGGACGCTCTGGGCTCCATGCTCGGACTGGGGTTGGCGGCTGCCAACGCGGGCAAGCGGGTCGTGGCCAGTTTCGGATCGCCCTACGTCTTCCCACCAAGCCTGTCCTTTCTACCGGCCGACTTGGTGGTCCCCCCTGACGAGTTTCCGGAGAAGCCGAAGCTCATGGTGGTGCTCGACGCCGGTTCGGCCGAGAGGCTTGCCGAGTTGGGCTCGAACGCCTCGGACGCCGACACGCTCGTCGTGATCGACCATCACGTCACCAACGAGGGCTTCGGCGACATCGCTGTGGTGGATCCTCAGGCCGGAGCTACCGGCGAGCTGGTTTACGAGATCCTGCAGATCCTGGAGTGGAAGATCACCCCAGAGATCGCCCTCTGCCTTCATACCGCGCTGGTCACCGACACCGGACGCTTCAGCTACGCCAACACGTCGCCGAAGACGTTGCGCATCGCCGCCGATCTGGTGGAGGCCGGGGCCGAGCCGAGTCTCATCGGGCGTCATGTGTACGAGCAGGAGCCGTTCGGCTATCTCAAGGCAGTCGCCGTCGCCATGGGGCGTGCCACGCTCGACGCCGAGAGGGGAGTGGTCTACACCTGGATTGGCGAAGAGGACCTCCAGAAGTCCGGAATCGATTGGGGCGACACCGAGAATCTCATCGACCTGCTCCGTCTGGCGGTCGAAGCAGACACCGCCGTCCTCGCCAAGCTCCATGACGACGGTCGGGTGAAGGTGAGCATGCGCTCCCGGGGCGACACCGACGTCGGTGCCCTGGCGGCGTCATTCGACGGGGGCGGGCACCGTCTCGCAGCCGGGTTCACCATCGACGATGGTGATGTCGAAGCGGTGCTCCAGTCGATCCTCGACTCTGTGGAGACCCATCGGTGACGAAAGGCTTCCTGGTCGTGGACAAGCCCTCGGGAATCACCTCCAACCAGGTGGTCGGGAAGGTGAAGAAGGCGATCGGGACCAAGAAGGTGGGTCATGCGGGGACGCTCGACCCGATGGCGACAGGTGTCCTGGTCCTCGCCGTGGGCAAGGTGACTCGTCTCATCCGCTACGTCCAGGACCAGGCGAAGGAGTATGTGGCGACAGCTCTCTTCGGTGTCTCGACAGACACCCTCGACGCCGATGGCGCGGTCCTTTCTCGCGAGCCGATGAACATCGGGGAGGAGGACGTCGTCTCTGTGGTGCCCCGTTTTCTGGGGTCCATCTCCCAGGTGCCTCCGATGGTGTCCGCCCTCAAGCAGGACGGGAGGAGGCTCTATGAGCTGGCGCGTGAGGGCCAGGTGGTGGAACGGGAGGCCCGACAGGTCGAGATCCACGAGCTGGAGATCATCTCGGTAGGCCCGCCCCCGTACCCGGAGGTGGAGTTCCGGGTGGTCTGTGGCAAGGGGACCTATGTCCGATCTCTCGCCGACGACATTGCCACAGTGCTCGGCGGCCAGGCTCACCTCACCGCGTTGCGTCGCACCCGGATCGGGACCTTCGGGATCGGGGACAGCCTCACCATCGAAGATCTCGAGAATTGGGCGTCTTACCTGTTGACTCCGGCGCACGCCTTGTCCGCATTGCCAGCCGTGACCGTCGATCCCGAGACCGCCCGGGGTGTGCGCAATGGCGTCCGATTCGTCGGCGGGCCCATGGTGGATGGCCCTGAAGGCGAGCCCTATTCGGTCCTCGACGAGCAAGGCGAGCTCCTCGCTGTCTACACGAGGCTCGGCGCACGCGCCGAGCCCGAGGTGGTGCTCCCTGGATGAGGGTCCTCGACGGGCCATGGAGTGGCTGGGAGGTCGCACAACGACCCACCTCAGCGACGATTGGCGTGCTCGACGGCGTCCACCGGGGCCATCGCGAGCTGCTGGCACGTCTCGATCCCGGGATGAATCGCACGGTGCTCACCTTCGATCCCCATCCGGTGGAGGTGCTCCGTCCGGGGACACTGCCACGGCTCCTCACGACCATCGAGGAGCGGGTGGCTCTTCTCGACGACCTCGGCATCGAGACAGTCGGTGTCCTCGACCTATCGGAGATCAAGGACCTCGACCCCGGCGACTTCGTGCGTGACGTGCTCGTCGCCGGGTTGGGCATCGGCCACCTCGTCGTTGGGGAGGACTTCCGTTTCGGGAGGGATCGAACGGGAGACGTGGACCTGCTCACCCGTCTGGGAGCCGAGCTCGGCTTTCGCGTCGAGACGATCTCTCTGGTTGCCCTCGACGGCGAGCCAGTTTCATCCAGTCGGATCCGGGTCATGGTCGAGACAGGTGACGTCGCCAACGCCGGTGATCTGTTGGGCTCGTGGTTCCAGATCGAGAACGAGGTCGTCCACGGTGACGAACGGGGCCGGGTGCTCGGGTTCCCAACCGCCAATCTGCGGCCTCCGCTGCGGAAGGTCGTCCCGGCGACCGGCGTGTACTCCTGCTTCGCCGTCGTCGACGGGCTCAGGCACGATGCTGCGGTCAATGTAGGGGTCCGGCCCACATTCGGTGGCGGGGAGCTGCTGATCGAGGCTCACATCCTCGACTTCGCCGGCGACCTCTACGGACGCAGGCTCGAGCTCGAGTTCGTGGGCTACACACGCCCGGAACTTGCCTTCTCAGATGCCGAGGAGTTGGTGGCGAGGATGGGAGAGGACGTCGCGGAGACGAGAGAAGTCCTCGCCGGAGCGAGGGCACGAATGTGAGTATGGCCTGATGACCTGTTACAGTTCACTTCGTTCCCCACATCACCTCGGGTTTTTCGCGTAATGAAGACAACCACTGAAATCGTCGAAGAGTTCGGTACCCACGAGTCGGACACCGGCTCGCCGGAGGTGCAGGTCGCACTGCTAACGCAGCGGATCAACCACCTCACCGAACATCTTCGTGACCACAAGCACGACCACCACAGCCGTCGTGGTTTGCTGCTCATGGTCGGCAAGCGCCGGAGACTCCTCGACTACCTGCGTCGTCAAGACGTGGAGCGATACAGGAGCCTCATAGCCAAGCTCGGCTTGCGGCGCTAGAGAAAGAGGAGCGGCTTGCCGCTCCTCACACATATCCGGGGCCAAACCGGCCCCCACAAGACGAAGAGCCACGTCGGTTGTCAGTGGCCGCGCCTCTGGCGAAGCCGGAGACGCGACCACTGCCAACGGGCGCAGGCTCCAAGACAAGAAGGAGCACAAAGTGCCCGAAACCTCAGTAAGAGGAACCATCGGCGGCAAGGAGCTGATTCTCAGCACCGGCAAGCTGGCCAAACTGGCCAACGGGTCTGTCGTCGCCAAACTCGGCGGAACCGAGATGCTGGTCACCGCCACCGCAAACGCAAAGCCAAGGGAAGGCGTCGACTTCTTCCCGCTCACCGTCGACTTCGAAGAGCGGATGTACTCCGTGGGGAAGATCCCGGGGTCCTTCTTCCGACGTGAGGGCCGACCGTCAGAGCAGGCCACGTTGACCTGCAGACTCATCGATCGCCCCCTCCGCCCCTCGTTCACCGATGGGTACCGAAACGAGACCCACATAGTGGTCACCACCCTCGCGGTCGACCAGGAGAACCCTTTCGACGTCGTTGCCCTGAACGGCGCATCTGCTGCTCTCTGTGTGAGCGGACTCCCGTTCGAAGGTCCCCTGGGCGGGGTCCGCATGGGCCTCAAGAAAGGCGAATGGGTCGCCTTCCCCACAGAGGAAGAGCTCGATGAGGCCGTCTTCGAGATGGTCGTCGTCGGACGACGCAACGATGCCGGGGAGATCGACATCGTCATGGTCGAGGCAGGTGCCACCGAAGGCGGTCATCGCCTGGTGGCAGATGGAGATCGTCCCTCGGACGAGGTCGCTGTCGCTGAAGGCCTCGAGGCGGCGAAGCCATTCATCGCACAGCTGATCGACCTGCAGAAGGAGCTCGCCTCCAAGGTGGAGCCCAAGAGCTTCGAGTGGTCCCCGGTAGTCGAGTACTCCGAAGAGATCTACTCACGGGTCGAGTCGATCGCCTCAGGTCGCATGTCCTCGATCCTCGAGATCCCCGGCAAGCACGATCGCCAGCTCGCCGAGCAGGAGGCACTCGATGCCCTGATCGGGGAGATGGGCATCGCAGACGACGACGTCGACACCCTCAAGCAGGCAAAGAACGCCTTCAAGACCGTGTTCAAGAAGGCTGCCCGCAAGCGAGTGGTCGAGGACCGTGTCCGCATGGACGGAAGAGGGCCGGCGGACATCCGCCAGCTCGACATCGAGGTCGGCTCGGTGGAGAGGACCCATGGCTCGGCGCTGTTCCAGCGTGGCGAGACCCAGGTGCTCAACATCACCACCCTCGGGATGCTCAAGATGGAGCAGATGCTCGACACCCTCGACATCGCCGAGGCCAAGCGCTACATGCACCACTACAACTTCCCGCCGTTCTCAACTGGTGAGGCCGGGTTCATGCGCGGCCCCAAGCGTCGTGAGATAGGTCATGGGGCACTGGCCGAGCGAGCCCTGCTCCCGGTGATCCCGACGTCGGACGACTTCCCTTATGCCCTGCGACTCGTCTCTGAGGTGCTGGCTTCCAACGGGTCGTCTTCGATGGCCTCCGTTTGCGGATCCACGCTCTCGCTCATGGACGCCGGTGTGCCCATCGCGGCGCCGGTCGCCGGGATCGCCATGGGTCTGATCAACGAGGGCGAAGAGTTCGTCTCCCTGACAGACATCCTCGGAGCCGAGGACGCCCTCGGTGACATGGACTTCAAGGTGGCCGGGACCGCGGACATGATCACCGCCCTCCAGCTGGACACCAAGATCCAGGGTCTGCCCTCGGAGGTGCTCGAGTCGGCGCTCAACCAGGCGAAGGACGCCAGGTTGTTCATCCTCGATGCCATGGCCCAGGTCATTGCCGAGCCACGAGCCGAGATGAACCAGTGGGCGCCGCGCATCGAGTCGATCGAGATCCCCAAGGACAAGATCGGCGAGGTCATCGGTCCCAAGGGTGCCGTCATCCGAGAGCTCGAGGAGACCACCGGTGCCAAGATCGAGATCGAAGAGGGCGACGGTGTCGGCATCGTCCGCATCGCCTCCAACGACGCCGATGCGCTGGCTGCCGCCCGGGAGAGGGTGACTCAGATCGCCTTCCCGCCCGAGGCGGCGGTTGGAGAGGTCTACGACGGAAAGGTCGTCAACATCACCAAGTTCGGCGCCTTCGTCAACATCCTCCCCGGTCGGGACGGTCTGCTCCACATCTCCCGTCTCGACGGGTCGAAGCGTGTCGAGCGGGTCGAGGACTACTTGTCCGATGGCGACGAGCTCAAGGTGCGGGTGCGCGAGATCGATCGCGGCAAGGTGAGTCTCGAGCTCGTCGAGGCGCTGCCCGGAGGCACCCTGCCCAACGGTGACGGGCCATCCGATGGCGGTGGCAACCGCGATCGAGACCGTCAGGACCGAGGTGGTCGAGGCAACGACCGTGACCGAGGCCGCCGGGGCGGCAACGACCGTGGCGGCAGCCGGAGTGGTGACCGCGGCGGTGACCGCAGCGGTTCCAGCAATCAGGGCGGCGATCGCCAGAGCCCGGCGAAACCCGAAGAGAAGACCGACGACATGGCCGGCTCCGGCGGGCGGCGCCGTGCTGCCCAGAGCTTCTCGGAGGCATTCGAGCAGATGGACGAATGACAGCCCACCGACTGTGAATGGAGGGGGACCGGCCACCGGCCGGTCCCTTTCTCATTGGCCACCTAACATCCGCGCCACCGGACCCATGGTGGAGATCGATGTCTGTCGAGCTCGAAGGGAATGTGAGGATGCGCGGTGACAGCGGCCCCGGAGTGCGGGTGCAGGTCATCGTCGCCGATCGGCATCTCCGCCTGGTCTCCGGCAATGAGCTGATCGGCGACTGGCTGATAGCCGACATCGGCGTGATGGCACTCCAGGACGGGTTCGCCATCAAGGCGGAGGGTGAGGAGTTCGTGCTTCGCACCAGCGATGACGTGGCCCTCGCCGAGGAGATCGGGATAGCTGCGGCATCACCGCGCCTCGCCCGCCGGCTCGCCGCCCGTCACAACCCGGAGGGGCCTCCGCCGTCAGAGCCAAGGGAGATCACGTCGAACCTGGCAGCGATCGGTTTCGCCGTCGCCGGTGCCTTGGTCGCCCTAGGAGGGACGTTTCTCAACTGGGGTGTCGTTGCCTCACCGCAGCCCACCGCCCTCAGCGAAACGGGTGAGGGCACCGGCTTCGACTTCTGGCTCGCTTTCATCGTGGGTGGTGTCCTGATGATTGCGGTGGGTTACCTGATGTCCATCGGCACCCGGTTCTCCCGGGCCGTCGCAACGCTCGTCCTCGTTGCGATGATCCTCGCCTTCGGGCTGGCGGTCCGGGACGCCCAGAGTGCGTCGCAATTGACGGCGTACGGGTTCATCGCCGGAGGTCTCGTCATCGGAGTAGCCGTCCTCGTCAGTGCCAGCTTGAGTCAGCCCGACTAGCGGTACCGTTTGGTCGTGCCAGAGCTTCCCGACATCGTCGTCTACATCGAGGCGTTGGAGCGGCGCGTGCTGGGTGCCGAGCTCACCGGCATCCGGGTCACATCTCCGGCGGTGATGCGCACCTACGACCCCCCGTACGACGCCCCGGTCGGGCATGTGGTCAGCTCGCTTCACCGCGTAGGAAAGAGGATCGTCCTGCATTTCAGTGAGGGTGGGCGACCCCCCTCAGACCCCCCGCCAACTGGTGATGGCGGAAGGCGAGGTGGGGAAAGCGCGAGAGCTGATGGGGGAGAGGGACGCGAGCCTGTCCCCGACGACCTCTACATCGTCATCCATCTCATGGTCGCCGGGAGGCTGCGTTGGGAGACGCCAGGGAAACCGATACCGAAGAAGGTGGGCCTGGCCGCCCTCGACTTCGCCGACGGATCATTGATACTCACCGAGCAGGGGACGAAGAAGAGGGCCGGGATCTGGGTGACCCGGAGCTGGGACGACGTGGCCGCTCTCGACCGGGGAGGCATCGAGCCGCTTGAGGCTACGCCCGACGAGTTTGCGGCTGCGCTCCGCTCCGAGAACAGGACCCTGAAGCGGGCCCTCACCGATCCCCGTCTGTTCTCCGGGATCGGGAACGCCTACTCCGACGAGATCCTCTGGGCTGCTCGGCTCTCGCCGGTCAAGCGCACGTCCCAGCTCACCGACGACGAGGTGGGCCGACTCCATGAGTCGGTGGTCTCCTCACTCGCGGAGTGGGCCGGGAGACTGCGCGACGAGGTCGGGGAGGGGTGGCCCACCAAGGTCACCGCGTTTCGCGACGACATGGCGGTGCATGGGAAGTTCGGTGAGCCATGCCCGCGCTGTGGCTCCAAGGTGCAGCGGATCGTCTACTCATCAAACGAGACCAACTACTGCGCGACATGTCAGACCGAGGGCAAGCTGCTCGCTGACCGCTCGCTGTCACGTCTACTCAAGGACGACTGGCCGAAGACGCTCGAGGAGTTGGAAGGCTGAACTCTCGGCTAGGTCTCGCTCAAGCTGCCACGCCCCGTCGCTCCATGTTGCCCCACACCCTCACGCTGCGCCCCCCGAGGAGGGCGCGAATCCTCCATAGGACGGTCATCTGATGGAGCCCGAAGTCTCGGCGAGGGCGATGCTGTGGATTCAGGTGGAGATCTGGCGAGCGCCGACGAAGGCCATCGCGTACCCCGCGTAGGCGCCAAAGGCTCCGATGATGCTGGCGACGTCCTCGAAGGCGTTGAACCGCACGTCGATGATCACCTCGACGACTCCGATCAGCACGATCGCCCACCCGGTCAGCTTCATCGCCAGGGGGAGGGGGAGAACCCGCTCCACGGTGGCTCGATCGAGACGTGGCAGGAGGATCGCCACGGTGGCCAGGACGGGGACCAGGTTGTCCATGCCGTACTCGTTGACGATTATGTCGAAGATCACCCAGACGGCGAGCAGCACCATGCCGGCAAAGGCCACCAATCCCTCGCCACTGGTGAAGTCGCCGGCTCCCTCCAGCACCGCGGCATCGTCGTGCTCGTCGTCCAATGGGGGCGGCGGTGGCGATCCCTGGTTGCGGTCTTGCTCGTGCGACTCGTCGGTCATCTCTCCTGCTCCCTGGAGTATCTCGCCCTCAATGGCTTCTCGCACTCTATCCGTCGAACCTGGAGCTGCCAGCGATTACGTCATTCCTGACGGGCGAGGTTGGCCACGCCACGACGCTCCATGTTGCCCCAACTCCGGGTTCCCTTGCCACCGACGAGGGCACGTATCCGCCAGACAACGGTCATCTGGCGAAGACCGAAGTTCTCGATCACGGCGACCGCGATCAGACGTGATGTGTCCGCCGGGCTGTTGAAGTAGCCGTAGGACTCGTCGAGGAGTAGAGCGATGATCGAGTTCATCAGACCCATGCCAAAAGCGACTAGGAGCATCGCACCGAGGGCCGTTGTGTTGAGGGCGCCCAGCGCCCAGGCGGTGGGGACCACGATCCACCCGAGGAACTCGATGATCGGGGCCAGGAACTCGAAGAGGACGAAACCTCCCCAGCTCACCATGCCCACCTGGCGGTATCGGGGATTGAAGGTCATCCCGAAGAAGTCCTTGACGGTCGTCATCAGCCCCCGATGCCATCTGATGCGCTGACGGCGCAAGACTCGGGCCGTCTCGGGGACCTCGGTCCAGATGACGGCTGAGGGCTCGTAGACGATGCGATAGGGGATCTTGCGATCGAGGAGATGTCGGTGCACCCGCATGGTCAGGTCCATGTCCTCGCCCATGTGGCCCCTGGTGAACCCGCCGACCTCGACGATGACCGACTTCTTCCAGATCCCAAAGGCTCCTGAGACGTTGGGCAGCGCATTCATCCAGGACCATCCAGGGCGGCTGGCCAGGAAGGTCCTCACGTACTCCAGGATCTGCATCCGTGCGATCAGGCCGTGGGGCACGCTCGCCTCGATGAGGTGGCCGAGCTCGACCCGGCTGCCGTTGAGCGGTCTCACGTTCCCACCCACCCCAACGGTCCGCTCCCGATCTTCGACCACTCGCTGCATGGCATGGACCAGGCAGTCGGGGTCGAGAACGACGTCGGCGTCGGTGCAGAGGACATAGGGGTGTCTGGCTGCGTTGATCCCGGCGTTCAGGGCGTCGGCTCGCCCTCCGTTCTCCTTGTCGATGACGGTGATGTCGACCCCGGACCGCCCCCGGTAGATGGCGCGGACGGGGGCGCAGTCCAGGTCGGGCCGGTAGGGGATGCGCACCTTCTCCAGGTCGAAGGCCGCGATGAGCGAGTCCAGTGTCTGGTCCGATGAGCCGTCGTTCGTGATCACGATCTCGAACCTCGGGTATTTCACGATCGACATGGAGCGAACCGAGTCGACGATCCCGGCCGCCTCGTTGTATGCCGGGATGACGATCGTGATCGGCGGTGTGGTACGACTGGAGAGCATCTCTCCGACCCGGCCGAATCGTCTCAGGTGATGATTTCGGCGGAGGGCGGCACCTGAGAGCAGCGCGAGCACGATCAGATAGACCTGCATCACGATGAAATAGGCGATCGTCCCGTAGCCGAGCCATCGCAAGACCTCGAAGATCACGCCACGACCCCTCTCTCCATGTGGGCCAGCAGCGGCTCGTTGTCCGAGACCCCTGCGTCGATGCGTCTCCTCGCCGAGACCAGCTCGCCGGCATCGGTGAGCGCCTCGGCCGCGGCGTCGGCGGCGTAGCGATCCTCGTCCTCGAGGGCCGCGTAGAGGGCGTCCACGCCGCCGGGCAGTCTCGCCAGTGCCGCGGCGGCGGATCGACGCACCCACCAGTTCTCGTCACGAAGCGAGCCGAACATTCGAGGGATGGCCTCGGGATCGCCTATCCCGCCCATGGCAGAGGCGGCTTTCGCTCGAAGCTGCCAGACCTCGTCATCCAGGAGATCGACGAGCGCAGGGAGCGCTTCGGGGCTGGCGAGCTCTCCGAGTGCCTCGATTGTCGCGATCTGGACGTCGAGGTCGGCGGCATCGTCGAGGATCTCGAGCATGGGGCCGACTGCCTGGTCGTCCTGGATCTGGCCGATCGTGCGCAGAGCGAGGGCGGGCCCCTTGCTC
>Ga0214469_1000569_pt1 | contig 12887 bp, 8 predicted proteins | sample RVTome_10_FD_187340 | JGI IMG/M metagenome (GOLD analysis project Ga0214469, IMG submission 187340) | Soil microbial communities from uranium-contaminated site in the Upper Colorado River Basin, Wyoming, United States - RVT153D57 HiSeq ... | reverse complement strand
CAGGTAATACGGCATCAGCTGGGACAGCGGGGTTCCGTCGGGAGAGCGTAGATCGCCCCAGAGTTGGTCGTTGCCCGACCGGAGGGCCCCCGAGGGGTCTCTGGGAAGGGCCCACTCGTCGTTGCCTGAGAACAACTGGCTCTCCTCGTTGACGTGGTAGTCGAGGTAGATGTGGGTTTGGATCCGGAACATGTCCTGGGGATAGCGAAGATGGTCCTCGATCCCCTCCGGCATCTGTGAGGCATCGGCGAACAGCTCGGGATGTGTGGCCTCCCAAACATTCACGATCGGGTCTGTGTCGTCGAGCTTGTAGAAGGTGACATCGCCGTTCTCGGCGTCGATGACCGCTTTCACCGAGTTGCGCACGTAGTTCGCCCCCAAGGGAAGCCTCGTGTTGACGGTGAGACGATCGCGGGCAACGAGGTCGATCGGCTGGGAGTAGGGGTAGAACGACGTGGTCGTGTACATGTCGAGGACCCACAGGATCCTGCCGTCGAGGATCACCGGATAGGGGTCGGCATCGGCGGAGAGGAACGGCGCCAGTTGGTCGACGATGCCCATGATGTTCCGCTCCACCAGGACCCGGCTGTCGGGTCGCATCTGGTTGGAGATGAACAGGTTGATGTCCCGGTAGCGGAAGGCGAACGCGACCCTCTTGAAGAAGTTGTCGAGGACCACCCCGGCGTCCCCCTCGTACTCGTTGAAGCCGGTGCCGGTGGGCAGTGGTCGGTCGATCTCCTGGGGTTGGGAACCGGTCCTGACGATCACAGGACGTCCCAGCTGGTAGCTCTCGCCGAAGTAGACCTTGTTCTCCTCCAGTTCCAATACCTCGTTCGACGCGACCGGCGGGACGTCGCGGAGGAGGAACACCGGTTGACCGTCGCTCTGCACCACGTTGGCCTGGTTGACCACCGCGCCGTAGCCGTGGGTGTAGAACAGGTGCTGGTTCTGCCAATCGTCGGGCACTTCCGGCTCGTCCAGCTCACGTACCGCCAGCATCACCTGGTTGGGCAGGCCTTCGTCGGGATATCGATCGGTGTCGACCTCCGACAAGTGGTAATACGGCTCCAGCTCCTGGAAGTTCTGATAGGTCCGGGGGAGGACCGAGGTGTTCCAGATCCTGAGATTGTCGATGATGCTCCGGTTGGCCTCGATGTCCTCGGCGCTGAGGTCGTCGGCCGCCGCGAAGTCGCGGACTTCGATGTCGTCGAGCATCCACGCCGCCTTGGTCGCCTCGATGTTGTGGCCGATGTACTCCCGCTCCTTGTTCAACTGGTCGGGCTCGACGCTGAATCTCTGGATGATCGCCGGGTAGATCGTGCCGGCGGCGATGGAGACGACGATCCACGAGCCCACGGACACCGCGGCAAGCGTCCAGCCACGGCGGAAGATATTGACGACGAACAGGACCGCGCCAATGATCGCCACCGCCATCAGGAGCCTGATGGCGGGCAACCTGGCGGCGATGTCGGTGTGGCCGGGGCCGAAGAAGATCCCGTTGCCGTTGGCGTAGAGCAACTCGAACATGTCGAGGCGGTAGGTGACCGCCCGGAGCAGGGCAATGAGGGCAAACAGTGCGGAGAGGTAGATCTTTGCTCCCCTGGTGGCGGTCACCCGTCTCCCCGTGAAACGGATCGCCCCATTGAGATAGAGGGCCGCGGCCACGATGATCGCTGCCAGGACGAGGAGGTTGAACACCCAGTCGACCACCGTTCCCCACAGCGGGAGACGAAAGATGTAGAACGCGATGTCGGTGTCGAAGATCGGGTCGTTCTCCCCGAAGCTCCTCGAATTCATGAAGAGGAAGACCTCGTCGCGCCAGGTGGCGACGGTGAGTCCCATGATCACTGCCAGGCCACCGGTGATCATGATCCTGATCTGGCGCATCCTGGGCTCGACCCACTCCCGGAACCGCTCGACCAGTTCCTCTTCTTCGGTGAGATCGAAGGGGGCCCAGCGTGGGGAGAACCGGTCGACGAGACGCAACGTCCCCCAGATCACGAGAAAGGCGAGGCCGACACCCGCCGCACCGAGGAGGATCGACAGGCCCCAGTTGCGCAACCAGACCCCGCGCACTCCGACGGAGTCGAACCAGAGGAAGTCCGTCCACAACGTCCCGGCAGCCGTCAGCAGCAAGTAGACGGTGGCCACCAGGACGACGACGAAGGTCCACGGGCGTCGTCTCCCCGCCGAGTAATTGGATGGGACCCTGGTGAACATCGGTGCCCGAGTCTAAGACCAGTGGAATCCGTACCGACCAGGGCTTTGGTCGGCGATCAGCCCGTGGTCACACTCCGGGACTTCTCGATACCCGTCTCGTAGCCGAGCAGGGCGATGTCCCTGATCCTGCGTTCGGCCTCGTCACTGCGCCAGACGCGGAACACCCGCGACGCAGCAGATTGACGCTCCCTGGGCCCGTTCCCGGCATTCTCCAAGGCACGCGACAGCGCCGAGGCGAAGTCGGTGGCGAACGTATCGTCGGCATGGGAGACAGGGGTCTTGGGGCGTTTCAGACGCTCTCCCTCCATCTCTTCGGCCACGGCGTGGCCGGCGGCGAAACTCTCGGTCCAGACGGCGACCAGTTCGGCGTGGACCGACTCGGCGATGGCGGCCTCGTCGGGGACCCACTCCTCGTCGGTGCGTAGCCCGTCCAAAGCGACGTTCTGCACCTCGGTCATCGCTTTCTTCACCCCGCGCAGGGCGCGGTTGGTGATCGGGAGGAGGCGTGTGTCGCGAACCGCCATCCAATCGGTTCCGTCGTCATCGTCTCCCGCTTCGGCCACGTCATCGGGCCCGACCGCCATGAGCGGCCCATCTTCATCGACCGACGAATCCGGCCCGTTGTCGCCCCCGCTGCCGCGCAGGGAGGCGAACAGGGCTTCGACTTCATCAGAATCGCCGGCATCGTCGGTGCCCGCATCACCAGCAGCAGCCTCTGCGGCGGCGCTCACCTCCGGCTCGGTCTCGGGGGCAGACTCGGTCTCGGGGGCAGGCTCGGTCTCCGGGGTTGGCTCAGACTCGGGTTCGCGGGCCGGCTCGGTTTCGGGAACAGGCTCGGTCTCGGGCTCTGGTCGCGAGGTCCGTTCCGGCGTCGACTCTTGAATCCGGGCCACCTGCTCGCTGACCTCCTCGGCCATGCCGGTTTGCGAATCGAGGCCTTTCGGGTCGTCGGCCGGGACGACCCTGACGGTCTCCCCCAGCTCCCATTGCTTCTTGGCGTCGGCGGGTGGATGTACCACACGGACACTGGACGGCTCCGGCACCCTGGTGAGATCTAGGGCTTCCCGCCGCTCCTCGAGGGACCCTTCCAGACGGGTCAGGGTCGTCCGCACGTTCTCCAACTCCTCGAGCAGCTCCTCCCTGCGGTTCTCCAGTGCCCGGGTCCGCTCCTGGGCGGCGGCCGCCTGACGGTTGGCTCCGTCGATGATCTCGTCGCGGCGGGTCGCGGCGTCGGCGATCATGTTCTCGGCGTCCATGCTGGCGTTGCGCACGAGATCCTCGGCCTCGCGTCGCGCTCCGGACGTCAAACGGTGCGCCTCCCGCTCGGCCTCACCCATGACCGTGAGCACGTCACGTTCGGCCGACGATCGCATCGCTTCGGCATTGGCCTGGGCCTGGTCCAGCAGCTCGGTGCCTGTGACCCAAGCGTCTCGGCGCAGCGCCTCGGCGTCGGCTGCTGCCTCGCGTCGGGTGGTGTCCGCCTCCTCGGTCGCCTCGCGCCGCCAACGGGCGGCGTCGAGGCTGGCTCTCTCCCTCATCGACTCTGCGGCCTCACGAGCAGCCTGGAGAATCGAAGTGACTTCCTTGCCGATGGTCTCGAACTCGGATTCGAGACTCTGTGTGGGCATGTCGGAGAGACGGGCCTGCAGCTTGGCACGCTCGGCCTCGAGCCGCTCGAGTCGGTCGGCGACGAGACGCAGTGTCTCCTCTACCTCGGACCGTTCGAATCCTCGCAGCGTGGTGCGAAACTCGGCTTTCCGGATCTCGTCGGGGGTGACTTCGCGGGTCATCAGTTATAGAAGATACTTACAGCTCCTGGCTGTTTCTGGAACCCTCGGCCTTGCAGGTGCCCGAAAACGCTCGAGTAGAGAGGTCACTGAACCACCCTCGAGGAGTTGGGTCAGAGGTCCTCCAGGAACTCGATCGCCTCGTGGAGAGTGGCCACCGGGACGATCTCGATGGTTTCCCGCGGTGCGGTCAGGGCGGACTCGTAGTTCCCCGCTGGAACCAGGATGAACTCGGCCCCCGCCGCTTCGGCGCCCACGACCTTCTGTCTGATGCCTCCGATGTTGCCCACGTTGCCGTCGAAATCGATCGTGCCCGTGCCGGCCACGATATGGCCGTTGGTGAGCTCGCCTTCGGTGAGGGCGTCGACGATGGCGATGGTGTGCATCATGCCCGCGGAGGGGCCTCCGACGTCACCTGCTTCTATGTCGATCGGAAACGGCGGCTCGGTGAGCTCACCGAGGACTATCCCGATCATCGGGACACCCGGCTCGTCCTCTCGCTCGGCGAGCTCGACGTCCAGATCGACGAGTTCTCCGTCACGCCGGACGGTGAGCTCAATGAGATCTCCCACCTGGCGGCCTTCGAGGGCAGGGGAGACGTCGCCGAGTGTGGCAACGGTGATCCCGTTCACCGAGACGATGGTGTCGCCCAGTTCGAGCAGGGCTGCCGCCGGCACATCCTCGACGATGTCGTTGATGACCACCTCGGTCGGTACCAACTCGTAGCCGAGATAGTCGAGAGCCACCGCGATCGAACGGAAGTTGGAGTCGTCCATCTGCTGCAACACCCGGTTGCGATACTCCTCGTCGGTCTCGCCGGCACGTCTCACCGCCTGTTTGCGGACCAGGTCGATGGTGGGGTCGAACCCGGCGATCAACGCCTCGAAGATGTTGACGTCCTGGGTGATCACCGTCAGCATGAGCAGCTCACCTTCGGGAGGGAAGAATTCGACCTCCTCGGCGACCACGGTGTCCGCCGCGTCCGACACCGGTCCCGCGGAGTAGGCCAGATAAGGCAGTTCGACATTCCACGCGACGACACTCAGGGTGGCCGCGGCGAGAAGGCCCCCAATGAGATAGAGGGGCCACGACGCGCTCTTCTGGCGACTGCTCTCGGTGTCCATCGGGGAGAGGATGAGAGTAACGATGACCGGTCGCTACGGGTCAGAGACGTAATCTCACCTGGAGCGGTCGCGAGGAGTTCGAACGATGACGTCAGCAGTGATCAGCCAGAGGACACTCCCCCGCTCGGGAGTGGTGACAGTGTTGTTGGTGGTGGCAGCGGCGGCTGTGACCGCACTCGCCGCACAATGGAGGGTCTATCTCCCCTTCACCCCGGTCCCGATCACCGGCCAGACTTTCGCCGTCTTGCTCACCGGGGCCGCCCTCGGCTGGAAGCTGGGTGCAACCGGACAACTCCTCTACCTCGCGGTTGGCGCCCTTGGTGCCCCCGTGTTCAGCGACTCCTCCGGCGGAATCGAGGTGATCACAGGAGCAACCGGTGGGTACCTGGTCGGATTCGTCTTCGCCGCCGGGTTGGTGGGGTGGATGGCCGAGCACCGCCAGGACCGCACCTTCGCCACCATGTTCACCGCATTCATTCTCGGTTCCGTGGTGATCTACGTCTTCGGTTTGGCCGGCCTGACGATCAGCGCCGACATGTCTCTGAGCACCGCGGTGGAGGCTGGTGTGGTTCCGTTCCTGTTGGGCGACCTCATCAAGGCGTCAGCCGCCGGGATCCTGCTTCCAGGAGCCTGGAGACTCCTGGAAGGTAGAAGGTAGAACGTAGAAGGTATGGAGTAGAGGGTACGAGCTGGCCTCGTGCTCAGCTGCTCAGTCGGGACCGGCGATTCCCCTGGAGGACTGAAACCGAGAGACGGTGGACCACTCTCTACTCTCTACTCTCTACTCTCTACCGGAAGCGAAGCGACCTCCAACTCCTCGCCGAGATAGGCCTTGATCACATTGGGGTTGGCCTGCACCTCGGCGGGCTTGCCGGTGGCGATGGCCTTGCCGAAGTCCACGACGAGGACCCGGTCGGCGATGTCCATGACCAGTCCCATGTCGTGCTCCACCAGGATGATGGCGATCCCCAGCTCGTCCTGCACGTCGAGGATGAACCGGGCCATGTCCTCGGTCTCCTCGAGGTTCATCCCGGCCACCGGTTCGTCGAGCATCAACAACTCGGGGTCCATGGCCAGGGCGCGACCCAACTCGACACGTTTCTGGATCCCGTAGGGAAGTAGACCCACGGGGTACTTGCGCCACTGCTCGATCTCGAGGAAGTCGATGATCGACTCGACGATCTCGCGGTTGGCGATCTCTTCCTTCTTCGCCCTCCCCACCCAGAACGAGCCGGCGAGCCACCCTGTCTCCATGCGGATGTGACGACCGGTGAGGATGTTCTCCAACACGGTCATGTGGGGGTACAAGGCGATGTTCTGGAAGGTGCGGGCGATGCCTCGCTCCGCGGTGACGTTGGGCCTGACATCCATCAGCGACTCCCCCTTCCAGAGGACCTCACCCTCCTGGGGCCGATACACCTGGTTGATGATGTTGAACAGGGAGGTCTTGCCGGCGCCGTTAGGGCCGATGATGGCGAAGAGCTCGCCGTCGTCGACGTAGAACGACACCCCGTCGACCGCCTTGATTCCCTTGAAGGAGAGGTGGATGTCACGGACTTCGAGCAGATGCTCGTACTCCGCCGGCCCATAGGGATCGGCCCGTCTCTTCAACAACTGGCCGCTCATTGGCTCGCTCCGCTCGCAGTGAAGAGCACGGAGTATCGAGGACGGAGTATCGAGTACTGATTATCGAGTATGCCCGAGGCACGAGAGCAGCTCGAACTCTCTACTGCGTGCTCTCTACCCTCTACTCTCAAGACAGCCATCGTTTTCTCCGTTTGTAGTGCTTGACATCACGGAAAGACTTCTTCTCCCCACCGGTGTGCAGACCCAGGTAGAACTCTTTGACGTCTTCGTCCTTGAGCAGCTTCTCGGGCAATCCGTCCATCACCATCTTCCCGGTCTCCATGATGTAGCCGTGGTTGGCGATCGACAACGCCATGGTGGCGTTCTGCTCGATGAGAAGCACCGACGTCCCCTGCTCGTTGATCTCGACGATGATGTCACGAACCTCCTGGACGAGGAGCGGCGCCAGACCCAACGAGGGCTCGTCCAAGATGAGCACCTTCGGGTCCTGCATGAGGGCACGCCCGATGGCGAGCATCTGCTGCTCACCACCGGACAGATATCCCGCGGTCGCCTTGCGTCTCTCGGCCAGCCTCGGGAAGAGGGTCATGACCCTGTCGTGGGCCTCGGTCACCTTGCTGGCGTTTCGGTTCGCGTACGCCCCGGCGCGCAGGTTCTCCTCGACATCGAGCTCGGCGAAGACACGACGGCCCTCCATGACCTGGGAGATTCCGAGAGCAACCCGCTTCGACGGGTCGATGTGGGTGACGTTCTGACCGTCGAGATTGATCTCGCCCTTGGTGATGTCGCCTTCGTGTATCTCGAGCAGACCCGTGATAGCCCGCAGCGTGGTGGTCTTACCGGCGCCGTTGGCGCCGAGGAGAGCCACGATCTGGCCGTCCCCCACCTCCAGGGAGATTCCACGCAGCACGAGGATCACGTCGTTGTAGACGACCTCGAGATTCTCCACTGTCAGCATTCGTGGGCCCCGTTTTCTCCGTCCGACCGTTCTGTGAGGGCTCACGCCGCGTCGCCGTGGTCGAACCCTCACAGAACGGTGTGGGGTGGCGGATCGCCACCACCCCACACCTTCATCGCTCGCTAGTTCTCCAACTGGTAGCAGGCCTCCGTGAACTCGAAGGCTGCCGCCAGATCCGAGGTGTACAACGGCTCCACCACAACTTCACCGGCATGGGTTCCATCGGCGAGGCCCGCCGGATCTGGTTGCCAGATGTTGGTCGCCCGCTGAACCGCCTCGTTGGGTGTTCCCACGTAGGACTCGTCAGGCGCCAAGTCGTCGAACGACACGTTCTCGAGGCTCTTACCCGCGGCGAGAACACCGGCTTGAGTCATATCACCCGACTCGTACGCCGCCTCGAGCGCGGCGTGCATGATGCGAGCCTCTACAAATCCCTCGAAATAGGCAGATACCGGCCTATCGACTCGCCCGCTGTCCAGGAGCAACTCCTTGGCGTCCGCCACGCCGGGCTCATCCTGAGACCACAGCGAGTAGTAGGAGCCCCAGGTGCTCATCCCGGCGACTGCCTCAGCAATGGCCGAATCGGGGGCGATGAAGGCCGGGTTGTAGCTCGGCCCGGCACCAGACCAGTGAGCGGTCGTGAAGCCAGCGGCGAGAGCCTGACCGAAGATCGGCCCCCACTGCAGTGGGCTCGCAGTCATATAGACGATATCTGGGTCAACTCCAACGATGCCGTTGGCCACGGACGCAAAGGACGCCTCGTCGCCGGGGATGATCTGCCCACTCCCGTCGTAGACGATCTCGAGTCCCAGACCCTCGGCAGCCATCTTCGCACCCTCCATCGAGTCGAGGCCGTAGTCACCCGGCACCGACGCGAGGGCGATCGTCGTCGCGCCGTCAACGACCTGCTCGGCTATGTAGCTGATGACGTTCATCGACTCGATGCAGTAGTTGGTTCCGTGGGGCAGGAGATTGCTGTTGTAGTTGGGGTCGGTCCATCCCGAATACCAGGTGAGTGGAATGGCCAGGATCCCGTCAGCTTCGAGCTGGGGAATGATGGCCACGGTCTGAGGTGACCCTGTGGAGTGGCCAAAGGCGACCACTTCGTCCTTGAGCTCTTCGTATCGCTGGACATGGACATCGGACAGGTACTCGGTATCGACCGAGACCACATCGACCTCGAGCCCGTTGATCCCTCCGTTGGCGTTCACGTTGTCCCAATACACCTCATGAGCGGCCACGATCAACTGGACCAGTGAACTGAACTGCCCCGATAGGTCGGACAGCAAGCCGATAGTGATCGTTCCTCCTTCGAGATCGACACCAACGTCGGTCGCGATGTCACCTCCCACCGTGGTGTCGGTCGTCTCGGCCTCGGTGGTCTCTGTCGTCTCGCCTTCGGTCGTGTCCGGTGCCTCCGCCCCGGTGGTGGTCGTGGCGTCTCCGCCACCGTCACCACAGGCAGCAAGCACCAGACCAATCACCAGGAAGATCGCCAACCACTTGGATTTGGCTTTCATTTGTTCCTTCCTCCTCTATTCATAGGAGACGGGAGTCCCGTCTCCTCGTCGACCGCTCAATATGTGAACGGCCAACCCTTCCAATAATTGCGTATTCGAAGCCAAATTCCGTACAAGCCCAGGGGCTCGAAGATCAAGAAAACGATGATCAGCAAGCCGTAGAGAACCAAATTCACCTGTGCGATGCCGAGTCCCGGGGCAACCCCGGCCTGGGTATTGACCAGACCCCAGTCCCCCGAGCCCGTGGAGACCAACAAATCGGCCAGCCACACGAAAGCACCTTCCCCACCGAGCACATAGCCCGCGAGCCAGGACGTGAAATCCTCAACGAGCCTGGGCAGGATGATCACGAATGCCGTTCCTAGAAGCGCTCCCGACACGACACCGATTCCTCCAATGAGAACGATCGCGATGAACTCGACCGACAGGAAGAGGTTCCAAGCCTCGGGAATCATGCGCCCTACAAAGCTGGCGAAGAGTGCTCCTGCAACGCCTGCATAGAAGGAGGAGATTCCGAACGCGATGAGCTTGTACTTGACGTCGTTGACACCCATGATCTCTGCGGCAATGTCACGATCCCGAATCGACTGGAAGGCACGACCGACGCGAGTCCGCTGCAGGTTCTTGGCGAGAACCACGAACACGATCACAAGCCCCAGGAGAAAGTAAAACGTCTTGGCCTGCGAGGAAAGATCGACCCCGAACCAGGCACCATCAGTGACGAAAGAAACGAGTGGGGTCTCCTCTTGCCAGAGCTTCAGCTCGAATGGCGGGAATCCCCGCCCAGATTGCGAGCCACCGGTGATGAAAACGAACCGACGAAAGAGATACTCGCCGACAAAGACGAGGCCAAGAGTTACAAACGCCAGGTAGAGACCCCGGACCCTCACGGCAGTCGGACCGACCGCAACCCCAACCAGGGCAGCCACCAGTCCGGCTGCCGGAAGCCAGATCCACATCGGGAGACCCATTCCGACCAGAGCACCCGGAGGAGAACCCAGCCAGGCTGCCGTATATGCGCCAAGACCCATGAAGAAGGCATGACCCAACGAGATCTGGCCCGCCAATCCGGTGAGGATGTTGAGGCCGAGGGCCCCGATAGCGAATATGCAGACCGTCGACAGCAGTCGGAGCCAGTCCGTCTGGGCAAGAAACTTGAAGCCGGGCACCACCGCCATCGGAACCAGAATGAGGAAAACCAGCAGCAGCCCCGTCATCACCTTCTTGGTGGTGGTGTCCAGCAATGCTTGGTCCGACTCGTACGACGTGTGGAGGAGGGGGCGTCCCCTCATGGGCGGCCTCCTTCTGGGCCCGTTACCCGATACTTGGCGCCTAGGTGCCGAGTACCGACTGACGAGGTGGAGTTACGGCGACTGCTCATACCCGTCTTATCTCCTCGGTCCCGAACAGGCCGTGCGGTCGAACCAGAAGGACAACAAGCATCAGGAGATAGGGAACGATCCCAGGGAATCCCGACCCCAAAGCCGGGAATCCGAGATATGTGGCTGCGGCCGCTTCCGAGAATCCGACTATCAGGCCCCCCACGATGGCCCCCACCACCGAATCGAGACCACCGATGATGATCGCCGGGAAAGCACGAAACGCAAGGAAGGCAACGCCTTGGTCCACTCCGGAGGAACGTCTGGGGAAAAGGGTGGCGAACAAACCTCCGATGGCAGCGAGGACAGCCCCAATAGCCCAAGCGGTCGAGAAGACCCGGCCGACGTTTATGCCTTGGGCGCGAGCGGCCTCCTGGTCGAAGGCGGTGGCCCGCATGGCGATACCCAGCCGGGTGCGGAAAAACATCGTGATTGCTCCAATCGCCACCAAGGCTACGACTATCTGAAGGATCTGAGTGTGGGCCATCCTCATCCATCCCACGTCGGCCACCGCCACTCCGAAAGGATCGCCCATCGGTCTGGGAAACTGGCCAATGAAATCGTTGGTGATGGTGCGGATCACGATGTCGAGGCCCAAGGTCACGATGGCAATGGCAAAGAGCTCCTCTCCGACCATTGGCCGCAGGAAGACGCGTTCCAACAACATCCCGATGAGTGCCATGGCTGCCACCGCCAGGAGGACCGATCCGGTCCAGGCGACCCATGACGGGGCACCAGGGATCCACCTTCCCGGGACGTTCAGAATCGTCGCGAAAGAGGCGATCAGGAAGGCGCCCAGCGCTGCCAAGGCGCCGTGGGCGAAGTTGAGGACCTGGGTGGCTTTGAAGATGATGACGAAACCCACAGCGAGGAGTGCATAGATCGTTCCCAACGAGAGTCCCTCCACCACCAAGGTCGAGAAATGACTGGACTGGGACTGCTCTTGGGCAAAGACGACGAGGTCTGCTGTCACGACCTGTACATGCCCTCTATGAGTTCCCCAAACATCTCGGACATCGCCGACCGCTTCAGCTTCTGGGTGGCGGTCAGCTCCCCATCCTCGTGGTCGAGTTCCTTCGGGATCATGCGGAACTTGCGGATACTCTCCGCCCGGGCCAGTTTCTCGTTGGTGGCGTCTACCACTTTCTGCATCAGCTCGATCACTTCGGGCTTCTCGGACAGGTCGCGGTACGTGGTGTATGGGATCCCGCGGCGGGTGGCCCAGTCACCGACGGTGTCGAACTCGATGGCGAGGAGCGCCGCGAGATACTTGCGCCTATCACCCACCACCATCGCCTCTTTGACATACGGCGAGGTCTTGAGGCTGTTCTCGATCTCGGATGGAGAGACGTTCTTCCCTCCCGAGGTGATGATGATGTCCTTCATCCGGTCGATGATCTTGATGTGGGTGCCGTCGACCAGCTCGCCGACGTCCCCGGTGTGGAGCCACCCGTCGTCGGTGAAGGCCTCTTTCGTCTTCTCCGGCTTGTTCCAATAGCCGACGAAGACACCGTCGTGCTTGGTTTGGATCTCACCAGTCTCGGGGTCGAGACGAACGGTCCCATCGACCATGGGCTCGCCGACGGTGCCGACCTTGGCCCGGCCCGGGTAGTTCGTCGTCGCCACCGCCGCGTTCTCCGTCATCCCGTAGAGCTCGTACACCGGGAGACCGAGACCCATGAAGAACTCCAGGACTTCCGGAGCTATCGGAGCCGCGCCGGAGGCGGCGTAACGGCAGCGTCTCAAACCGATGCGCTCCTTGAGACTGCGGAAGTAGAGGATGTTGAAGAGCCAGTAGAGGACCTTCGACGCGGGCGTGAAGTCGCCGCCCTCTCTCACCCTGACCTTGCCGATGTAGCGCGCCACGGCCATCGACGGCCTCCCCAACAGCTTCTTGAGGAAGGTGGCGTCGTTGAGGCGAATGAGAATCCCCGCGTGGATCTTCTCCCAGATCCGGGGCACCGAGAAGAAGATGGTCGGCTGGATCTCACGCAGGTTCTGCTGGACCGTGTCGATCGACTCTGCGAAGTTGAGGGTCGGACCGTTGCCGGCGAGTGTCCACGTCGAGAAGATCCGCTCGGCGACGTGACAGAGGGGAAGATAGGTGAGGAGGATGTCGTCGGGCCCGACCGGAGCTTCCTTGCCCAGTCGCTTCGGATCGTTGACCAGATGCTCGAGGCAGTAGGTGACGTTTCGATTCGTCACCATCGCCCCCTTGGGCGGCCCTGTGGTCCCCGAGGTGTAGACGAGGGTCATGACGTCGTCCACCTCGGCTTCGGCCATGATCCGCTCGACAGCGCCGGGGTTGGCGG
>Ga0214469_1000558_pt1 | contig 13074 bp, 12 predicted proteins | sample RVTome_10_FD_187340 | JGI IMG/M metagenome (GOLD analysis project Ga0214469, IMG submission 187340) | Soil microbial communities from uranium-contaminated site in the Upper Colorado River Basin, Wyoming, United States - RVT153D57 HiSeq ... | reverse complement strand
CGGTGTGGCCCCGGACAGCCCGCTGCTCGACCACCACCGCCGGCACGGCGACGGCGTCGTCGACCTCGCACTCGAGGTGCCCGACGTCGACAAGTGCATCGAGCACGCCCGATCGCAGGGCGCGACGGTGCTCGACGAGACCCGTGACGTGTCCGACGAGCACGGCACGGTGCGGATGGCTGCGATCGCCACGTACGGCGAGACCCGGCACACGCTCGTGGACCGATCTCGGTACTCGGGCCCTTACCTGCCCGGTTACGTCGCGCGGGCGTCGACGTTCATCAGGCGGGACGGCGCGCCGAAGCGGCTGTTCCAGGCCATCGACCACTGCGTCGGCAACGTCGAGCTCGGCCGGATGGACGAGTGGGTGGCCTTCTACAACAAGGTCATGAACTTCGTGAACATGGCCGAGTTCGTCGGCGACGACATCGCGACCGAGTACTCGGCGCTGATGTCGAAGGTCGTCGCCAACGGCAACCACCGGGTCAAGTTCCCGCTCAACGAGCCGGCCGTCGCCAAGCGGAAGTCGCAGATCGACGAGTACCTCGAGTTCTACGGCAACGCCGGATGCCAGCACATCGCACTCGCGACGAACGACATCCTGCGCACCGTCGACGTGATGCGGGCCGAGGGCGTCGAGTTCCTCGACACTCCGGACGCCTACTACGACGACCCGGAGCTTCGCGCCCGGATCGGCAAGGTCCGTGTTCCGGTCGAGGAGCTGAAGAAGCGCGGCATCCTGGTCGACCGGGACGAGGACGGCTACCTGCTGCAGATCTTCACCAAGCCGATAGGTGACCGCCCCACCGTCTTCTACGAACTGATCGAGCGGCACGGCTCGCTCGGGTTCGGGAAGGGAAACTTCAAGGCGCTGTTCGAGTCGATCGAGCGCGAGCAGGAGTTGCGCGGCAACCTGTGACCAGGTGGTCTGTGAGACCGTCGCCTCCCGGCGCAACCCGACCTACGGCACGGCGGGTACGACGTCCGCGACGCACGCCGATCGGTTGGAGCGTGGCCGTTACCGAGCCGTCTGCATGTCCCTCTGCCGCTAGGCTGTGGCCAGCCCGGCGTGGAGGAGGCGGTTCATCGTGAACGCTCGTACTCGGATTCTGGTCACTGGAATGCTCGTCGGCGGGGTCGCGCTCGCGCTGCCCGCAGGTGCGCTCGCCGGGCCCGGACAGCCAGGAGTGCCGCGGTTCACGGCGGGATCCAGCGGTGCGGGCGACGACTATTTCCCGTTCGCCGGCAACGGCGGCTACGACGTCGGGCACTACGACCTGGACATCACGTACACACCGCCGCCGCCCGCGCCCGCGCCGATCGTCGGCCAGATGGACGGCGTGGCGACGATCGACCTGGTGGCCACCCAGGACCTGGACCGCTTCAACCTCGACCTGCGCGGCCTGGAGGTACAGGCGGTCACGATCAACGGCAAGCCGGCCGGCGAGGTGACACCACCTCCGCCCGGCGCAGAGGTCGAGGGGGCTGCGTACTGGCACGTCCAGGACGACGAAGCCCGGGTTTGGGAGTTGACGATCCAGCCCCGTCCAAAGATCAAGAAGGGTCAATCGGCGGAGATCGTCATCACCTACGGTGGCGCGACCACCCGGCCCACGGACATCGAAGGTGTGCTCTACGGCTGGGTGACCACTCGCGACGGCGCGATGGTGGTCGGCGAGCCCGAGGGGTCGATGACCTGGTACCCGGTCAGCGACCATCAGACCGACAAGGCAACATACAGCTTCGAGATCACCGTCCCTGAGGGGAAGGTCGCTGTCGCCAACGGGCTGCCTGAGCCGGACCCGATAACGGAGAACGGCTGGACCACCTGGTTCTGGAACGCCCCGGACTTGCAGGCAAGCTATCTGACGACGGCCTCGGTCGGTGACTACGAGTTGCGATTCTCTGAGACGGACGGCGGGCTGCCGATCATCGACGCCGTCGATGACGGGCTGACGCCAGCAAACGCGGCCACCACAGATGCCAGCCTCGCCCTGCAGGCGGACATGATCGCGTTCTTCGAGGAGACCTTCGGGCCGTACCCGTTCAACTCCTACGGCTCGATCGTGGACGATGACAGCGTCGGCTACGCGCTGGAAACGCAGACCCGACCCGTGTACTCCCGGGTCGCCCGCGAAGGGACTGTCGCCCACGAGCTCGCCCACCAGTGGCTGGGCAACGCCGTGAGCCCGGAGCGCTGGCAGGACATCTGGCTCAACGAGGGCTGGGCCACCTACTCCGAGTGGCTATGGAGCGAGGACTCGGGAGGCCCTGCCGCTCAGGAGGCCTTCGACGACGTCATGGCCATCCCTGCCGACGACCCGTTCTGGGACGTGGTGGTCGCCGATCCGGGGCCGTTCGGGCTGTTCCTCGGCCCGATCTACGACCGAGGAGCGGCGACCCTGCACGCGTTGCGGGTGAAGATCGGCGACGATGCCTTCTTCGCCGGGGTGCAGGAGTGGGTGAGCCGGTACGACGACTCGACGGCGACGACGGAAGACTTCCAGGCCCTCTACGAGGAGGTCTCCGGCCAGGAACTCGACGAGTTCTTCGACATCTGGCTGCGCGACCCGGTGAAGCCGACCACCTGGTGACGGCTGCCTGAGCCGGCGCCATCTGGGGGCCGGCCGCACCTGCTGCGAAGGGGCGCGGCCGGCGCCGGCAGTAACCTGCAGGTGTGGTCGACGTGGTCGCGGAGTTGCGTGCGGGACTTCCGGACGGCGTCCTGATCGACGACCCGGACCGGATGGAGTCGTACCGGTTCGACAAGGCGCTGTTCTGCCCGGCCGGCCACCCGGTGGCGGTCGTCCTGGCCCGCGAACGCGCGCACGTCGAGCACACCCTGCGCACGGCTTCCGCACTCGATGTCCCGGTCGTCCCCCAGGGCGCCCGCAGCGGCCTGTCCGGCGCGGCCAACGCGATCGACGGCGGCATCGTGCTCTCACTCGAGCACATGGATCGCATCGTCGAGATCGACCCGGCGAACCGGCTCGCGGTCGTCGAGCCGGGCGTGATGAACGCCGTCTTCTCCCGGGCCGTCGCCGAGCACGGCCTGTTCTACCCGCCGGACCCGTCGAGCTGGGAGTTCTGCTCGATCGGCGGGAACCTGTCGACCAACTCCGGCGGGCTGTGCTGCGTCAAGTACGGCGTCACCACCGACTACGTCCGTGGCCTCGAGGTGGTCCTCGCCTCCGGCGAGGTCGTCGCCACCGGGCGGCGCACCGTCAAGGGCGTCGCCGGCTACGACCTCACCAAGCTGTTCGTCGGCAGTGAGGGAACCCTCGGCGTGATCACGCAGGCGACGCTGGCGTTGCGTCCGCAGACCCAACGCCCGCACACGGTGGCGGCCGTCTTCGACTCGCCCGTCGCGGCGGCACGAGCCGTCACCGCGATCATGGGCAGCGGCCACGTTCCCAGCCTGCTCGAAGTCATGGACGCCACCTGTATCAGGGTGGTGAACGAATGGAAGCGGATGGATCTGCCGGTCGGCGCGGGCGCGATGCTGCTGGCGCAGTCGGACAACGGGGCCGCCGCCGCAGCGGAGATCGCCCAGATCGCGTCGCTGTGCGAGGCCGCGGGGGCGACCGAGGTCGCCGAGACCTCCGACCCCGCGGAGGGGGAGATGCTGCTGGAGGCCCGCCGGGTGGCGCTGCCGGCCCTGGAACGGCTCGGCACGACGATGATCGACGACGTGTGCGTTCCGCTGACCCGCTTCGCGGAGCTGTTCGAGGGCGTCGAGAAGCTCGCGGCGGCACACGACGTCGTCATCGGTGTCGTCGGACACGCAGGCGACGGCAACATGCACCCGACGGTCGTCTTCGACCCGGCGGATGCCGATCAGGCCCGCCGCGCACAGGACGCGTTCGGCGCGGTGATGGACCTCGGGCTCGAGCTCGGCGGGACGATCACCGGCGAGCACGGCGTCGGCGTGCTCAAGAAGGCGTGGTTGGCGCGCGAGATCGGGCCGGTCGCGATGCGTCTGCACCGCGACATCAAGCGGATCATGGACCCGGCCGGGATCCTCAACCCCGGCAAGGTATTCGACTGACGTCGGTGCTCCGCGGACGAATCCGACGCACGTGGGCCGCAGAGCGCGCTCGTTCGTCGCCCTTCGTCAGCGAAGCGGCCGGCGCCGTCGGACCGACCGATACGGTGCGCCCATGGCAGTGCGAGTTCCGTTCACCGGCGGTGAGAAGGAGAGCCTCCACGTCAGCCTCGACCGGCACCGCGGTCGTGGTGTGGAAGCTCGAGGGCCTGGACGACACGCAGGTGCGGCGGCCGATGACCCCGTCCGGGACGAGCATACTGGGCCTGGCCAAGCACCTGGCGTCGGCCGAGCACGGATGGTTCAGCGAGACCTTCGGGCGCGAGTCCGACGCGGTCCCGTTCGATCCCGACGACCCGGACGCGGATATGCGGGCCGAGCCGCACGAGACCACGGCGGACATCGTGGAGTACTACGGCCGGGCCCGCGCTGCGGCCGACCGAGTGATCGACGAACTCGATGTCGACGACGTCGGCACGGCGTGGTTCGGCGACACCGTCTCTATGCGCTGGGTGCTCATCCACATGATCGCGGAGACGGCCCGGCATGCCGGTCACATGGACATCCTGCGCGAGCTCATCGACGGACAGACCGGCGATCATCCCCCGGACTGACGACCTGGACGGCCGACCGCCCGTCGGCTGCTGAGGTCAGCCGGTCGCCGCCGGGCGGATCGTCCCGGTCACCTCGCCCAGCCCGATCCGCGAGGCGTCCGGACCGGGTGCCGAGCCGGTGATCGTGACGACGTCGCCGTCCTCGAGGAAGGTGCGCACCGACCCGTCCGCGAGCGTGAGCGGCTCGGCGCCGTTCCAGGTCAGCTCGAGGAACGAGCCCCGCTCGTCGCGCGATGGCCCGCTGACCGTGCCCGACGCGTAGAGGTCACCGGTCCGCAGGCTGGCGCCGTTGGCGGTGAGGTGGGCGAGTTGCTGCGCGGCGGTCCAGTACATCGTCGCGACCGGCGGCCGGGACACCAGCGTGCCGTTCCAGGACACCTCCAGGCTCAGGTCGAGCCCCCACGGATCGCCGTCGGCGTCGTGGAGGTAGCCGGCCGGTTCCGGATCTCGCCGGGGCGGGGCCACCCGGGCGTGCTCCAGGGCTTCCAGGGGAACGACCCACGGGGAGATCGAGGTCGCGAAAGACTTGCCGAGGAAGGGCCCGAGCGGTACGTACTCGAAGGCCTGGATGTCGCGCGCCGACCAGTCGTTGAGGAGCACGACGCCGAAGACGTGGTCGGCGAACGCCGTGACGGTTACCGGCCGGCCCAAGATCGACGGAACCCCTACGACGAACCCCACCTCGGCCTCGATGTCGAGCCGGGCGGACGGCCCGTAGGTCGCGGCGTCGCCGTCCCGGCGCAGCCCCGACGGGCGCACGATGTCGGTTCCTGAGGGCACCACGGTGCCCGCGCGCCCGTGGTACCCGATGGGAAGGTGCCGCCACGCGTCCGGCAGGCTCGGCGAGTCCGGCCGGAGGATCGCGCCGACGTTCCTGGCGTGGTGCTCCGAGGCGTAGAAGTCCACGTAGTCGGCGACGGTGAAGGGCATGTGGACGGTGACGTCGGCCAGCGGCACGAGGTGCGGCTCGACGAGGTCCCGGTGCGGCTCCTCCGCGAGCAACTCGCGGATCCAGCCCCGGACGGCCCGCCACGCACGTGGGCCGAGAGCCATGAACGGGTTGAGGCTGGGCTGCGAGAACACGTGCGCGCCGTCGAGGTTCTCCACCGCCGCGATCGGCGCCAGGTCGAGCACGTGGTCGCCGATGGCGACTCCGACCCGAGGCTCCTCGTCGGCGGTCGAGAACACGCCGTAGGGCAGCGCGTGGATGCCGAAGGGCGTGTCCTCAGGCAGTGGAACCCAGGTCGTGAGCAAGGTGGCTACTCCTTGGAGACGAGGCCGAGGGCGAGCAAGTCGTCAACGGGCTCGGCAATGCTGCACGACCCGTAGGAGGTGAACCACCTCCGCACCCTGGCAGCCTCACCGACCGAAAGGACGCGGACCAGGTCGGCAACCGCAGCGCTGTCGCGGTCGGCGACGACGCGAGCGACCTCGGCAGCGTCCGCACCGTTGATCGCGAGCGCGACCGCCGCCAGTGCGTTGAGGAAGCCGTGCTGTTCGACCCCGTCGGACGACGTGTGCCGGACGGCGCGGTGCAGGCCGGCCGTGAACTTGAACGGTGTGTCGAGGTCGAGGCAGGCGAGGATGAACGCTGCGACGTGGTCCTCGGGCGGGAAGTCCTCGGGCGTTGCTCCACCGGTGCGCAGCTTGGCGCGGTACCCGGAGTCGGCTACGACCTCGAGGGCCTTTCGCCAGCCCGCCTGCCGCGGCACCTCCACGTACGCGGGCTCCTCGTCGTCCGGCCCGCCGAGTGCGGCGTCGAGTGCGGTCAGCGAGCGCCTCGCCGTATCCGTCATGGACTCACCGCGAAGAGGAACCTCGAGGCCACGCAGGACCATTCGACCCTCCGCCGCCACGACGTCGACCGCCGGTCCTATACCGCCAACGCCGGTGTCGACGACCACGGTCACGCCGAAGGGGTCGGATCCGAAGTCGAGACGTGCCGCCAGTTCGTCCAGTCGCGAGGCCGGGCAGACGAACGGACCGACCAGCGGCGCGTACCACGACCTCCGGTGCACCAGGTGCGAGGTGACCGCCTCCGGCATCGGTGCGTTACCCGGAGGGAACAGCGCCGCGTCGTCGATCAACGCCGTGAACAGGGGAGTGGTTGACACGCTCGGGACTGTAACGCATGGTGTCAGTGAGCGATCGAAATCGTTCGATAATCGAACACACAGGAGGCCGGGGATCATGGCGCACTATCGCAGCGTCGGGGAGATTCCACCGAAGAGGCACACGCAGTTCAGGCGGCCGGATGGAGGGCTCTACTACGAGGAGCTGATGGGGGAGGAGGGCTTCTCCTCGGACTCTTCCCTGCTGTACCACAGTGGTGTCCCGTCGGCGATCGTGGACTCACGCGTCTGGGAACTTCCCGACATGCGCACGGTCCCCAACCATCCGCTCAGACCGTTGCACCTGAGATTGCACGAGCTGTTCCCGGGCAACGACTGGAAGGCGGCCGACGTCGTCACCGGTCGGCGACTGCTCCTGGGCAACGGCGACGTCCGGATCGCCTACGTCGCGGCCGGTGAGTCCTCCCCGCTGTACCGCAACGCCATCGGTGACGAGTGCGTCTATGTGGAGGACGGCGAGGCAACGCTCGAGACCATGTTCGGCGTGCTGCCGGTGCGCACGGGCGACTACGCGATCATCCCACGGTCCACCGTGCACCGCTGGGTTCCCACCGGCGACAGCCCGTTGCGGGCCTACTGCGTCGAGGCCAACTCCCACATCACGCCGCCGAAGCGGTACCTGTCCAGGTACGGGCAGTTGCTGGAGCACTCGCCCTACTGCGAGCGCGACCTGCATGCGCCGAGCGAGCCGTTCGTCGTCGAGCAGGGCGACGTCGAGGTGTACACGAAGCACCGCGGGCACGGGCCGTCCGGGCTGGTGGGCAGCGTCGTCGTGTACCCGACCCATCCCTTCGACGTGGTCGGGTGGGACGGGTGCCTCTACCCGTACACATTCAACGTGTCGGACTTCGAGCCGATCACCGGCCGCATCCACCAGCCGCCGCCGGCACATCAGGTGTTCGAGGGTTACAACTTCGTCATCTGCAACTTCGTACCGCGCAAGGTCGACTACCACCCGCTGGCCGTGCCGGTCCCCTACTACCACTCCAACGTCGACTCCGACGAGGTCATGTTCTACGTCGACGGCGACTACGAGGCCCGCAAGGGCTCCGGCATCGCGAAGGGCTCCATCACGCTCCACCCCGGCGGCCACTCGCACGGCCCACAGCCGGCCGCCATCGAGGCCGCCCTGGGCAAGGAGTACTTCGACGAGCTCGCCGTCATGGTCGACACCTTCCGCCCGCTCGAGATCGGCGAGGCGGGGGTGGACAGCGACGACGGCGCATACGCGTGGAGTTGGAGCGGCCGCGGCCCGCAAGGCTGAGGCCTGCGGTCAGGTGGTGGGTGCGATTGATGTCGGGATTGCGCGTTTCGCTTGGGCAGCGCGTCGGCGCATGCCAGGATTCGGCAGATCGGGCAGGGGGCCCGCACCGAGGAAAGAGGGGGGCAGTCATGAGACTGACCAGTGCCCGCAGGATCGCCACCGCCGGTATCGCCACCGTGACAGCTGTGGTGCTCGCCGCAGCGCCGGCGAGTGCGCACTTCTGTTTCAAGACCGAGGTCAACGAGAGGGCGGCCCAGGGGATGGCCGGCTCGAGCAACTGGGTGCGGTTCGATGTGCTCGCGGCCGAGATCACCGGACTGTGCCCCGCGGGGATCGAGATTCTCGCTGAAGCCGGCGGTGTCACGACTGACACCCTGATCAACGGTCACGGCCTCATGGCCGGCGGTACCCTCCGCAAGGCCGATGGAGGTGGCAACAAGGCGATCTCGCACCTCGACTTCGAGGGGATCGACGCAGCATTCCCCGAGGCTGCCGCGGCCTGCGAGTAGCCGACGGCGTGTGGTGCCCGGGTCCTGTCGGACCCGGGCACCACACGTGACCGGTGGGTCAGATGACGTCGCGGCGGCGGACGAACGCCAGCGCGATGCCGGCGAACACGACGACGTATGCGGCTAGCAGCCCACCAGCGGGTGCGGCACCGAGGACGGTCAGCACGCCCGGCGTTCCGTTGCCGTCGTCCTGGGTGGCGACGCCCAGGGCTCCGGCGAGTGATCCGGCCGCAGTTCCCGGCATGAGATCGGTCACCGCCTCGACCGGCCCGAGCATGCCGGCGACGCCGCGCAGCAGGTTCTCGACGACCAGTGCCCACACCAGGCCCAGACCGACGGCCAGCGCAGGGCTACGGGCCAGGGTTCCCACCAGGACTCCGGCGGCGGTCCACATGCCGAAGATGAGCAGCCCGGCGCCGATGGCCTGGGCCGATCCGACCGCCGTCGGCCAGACGATCGGCTGCGACTCCACCGATGCGATCAGGACGGAGACGCCGAGGTCGACCGCGAACGTGGCCACGACGGCACCGCTCACGATCACGCCGAGGGCCACCAGCGTGCCGCCGAAGCTGGACAGTCGTCCTGGTCCCTGCGTGAACACCGTCTTCCAGGCCCCCCATCCGTATCCGCTGCCGACGGCGAGCCCACCGAGAATGAGCATGATCGCGCCACCGAACATGGGCATGCCGGCGATCAACGACTCCGGGACCGCTGCCGGCATCATGTCGGCAAGGAGCTGCTCCGGCGGGACGCTCTCACCCCCGGCCGTCGCGTCGCCGGTGGTGTAGGTGATGTAGGTGAAGAGGTAACCGAAGGTGAGGTTGAGGACGAGCCAGACGCCCACCATCACCCACATTGCCGGCCACTTCCGCAGTCGCAGCAGCTCGGCTCGCGTGCTCGAGATCAGTGCATTCACGTCTGTACCTCCTCGGTCGTCGATGCTGAGTTGTCGGCGGAGGTCATGGCGAAGAAGGCCTCCTCGAGGGAACGCTCGGCCGGGCGGATCTCGTGAACCGCCGCGCCGGCCCCGACCAGGGCACGGGTGAGCGCCGGGGCCTGCTGGGGGTCGATGTCGAGCCGGAGCCTGCCGTCGTCCAGCAGGCGGACGGCATCGTCACCGGCGACACCCATGGCGGTCGCGAGCGCGACGTCGGCCGGCGTGGCCCGCACCACGAGGGAGCTGGAGCCGCGCAGTTCGGCCACCGTGCTCTCGGTCAGCAGCTTTCCGGCGGAGATGACGCCCACGCGGTCGCAGATCTCCTGTACCTCGCTGAGCAGGTGGCTGGACAGCAGCACCGTCTGGCCCTGAGCCGCGAGATCGACCACCAGCCGGCGCATGTCGGCCATGCCGGCCGGATCGAGACCGTTGGTGGGCTCGTCGAGCACGAGCAGTTCAGGATCGCCGAGCAGAGCCGCGGCCACGCCGAGACGCTGCTTCATGCCCATCGAGTAGGACCTGTAGCTGTCGGCACCGCGCTCGCGCAGGTCGACCCGGTCGAGGGCGGTTTCCACCTCGGCGAATGCCAGCCCCCGGTAGCGGGCCATGACGCGCAGGTTGTCGCGCCCGCACAGGTACGGGTAGAAGCCCGGGCCCTCGACCAGTGCTCCGACACGCGCCACCACCCGAGGGTGGCCAGCACGGTGCCCGAAAACGCGGGCCGTGCCGCTCGTGGGACGAACCAGACCCAGCAGCATGCGCAGGGTGGTCGTCTTGCCGGCGCCGTTCGGACCGAGGAATCCGTAGACCTCGCCGCGCCGGACGGAGAGGCTCACCTCGTCGACGGCGAGTCGCTCGCCGTATCGCTTGGTCAGCGCATCGGTGACCACGATGGTGTTCGTCATGCCCCGAGCGTGACCCGGACGTGCATCACAGCGCGTCCGTCGAGTATCGGCTTCATCCGTACGCAGGTGTGCGTACCGCGGCTACGCACACACGACGATGCCCGCCCTGCGGCATCGGCATATCGTCGTGATCCATGAACGCCGAGCCGGGTCGGCCCGAAAACGAGAGCCTCCCGGTCAACGACATCTGGCTGTCGGTTCCGCTGTTGATCATCGGGTTGTTCGGCACCCGCCCGGCCGGACAGGACCAGGAGCTCAGCCGGTACGCCGACCACCTTGCGCTGGCGCTCGTGGCCCTGGCCGCTCTCTCGTTGGTGCTCCGGCGCCGACGGCCAGAAGCGACGCTCGCCGTCTGTGGCGCGGCCCTGGCCATCTACCTCGCCCTCGGCTACCCGTTCGGGCCCATCCTGTTCACTGCGCCCTTCGCGGTGTACGCCGTGGCGTCGCGCTTACCGCTGCGCCGTTCGATTCTCGACGCCTCGATCTTCTACATCGTGACGCTGGCCGCCGTGGCGGTCCGGTTCGTCGACGCGAGGGACGGCTGGTCGTGGTTCGGCGCCGTCTCCTGGGCGTTGGCATGGGCGGCGATCCTGGCGGCCGCGGTCGCGACCGGCTCGGCGGTGCGGGTGCGTCGTGAGTCCGACGTCGACGTGCGGGCCGCTGCGGCCCGCGAAGCCGTGTCGGAGGAACGGCTGCGGATGGCCCAGGAGCTGCACGACAGCGTCGGCCACGAGCTCGCCGTCATCGCCATGCAGGCGGGCGTCGCGCTGCATGTCCTCGACCGCGACGCGGTCAGGGCCCGGGAGGCGCTGGAGGCGATCCGAGCGACCAGCCGGTCGTCGCTGGACAACCTGCGGGCCGAGCTCGACGTGCTGCGGACGCCGCGGAGCGAATCGGCGCCGCGTCGCCCCGCGGCGAGACTGGCGGACGTCGACGTTCTCGTCGAGCGCATCCGGTCCGGTGGAGTCGATGTCGAGACGAGGATCGACGACGGTGGCGGCCTTCCGCCGGAGATCGATGCCGCGGCGTACCGGATCCTGCAGGAGTCGCTCACCAACGTGCTACGCCACTCCGGGAGCAGGGTGGCCCGGGTGCGGGTCCACCGCGAGGACGGCCAGCTTCTGGTCCGAGTCCTCGACGACGGTCCCGTGCGAGCCGATGCGAACCTTCCGACGGGCGCCGGCACGGGAATTCCCGGGATGCGCGCTCGGGCGGAGGACCTGGGCGGCACCTTGAACGCCGGACCCCAGCCTGGCGGCGGGTTCGAGGTCACGGCCCGGCTGCCGGTTCCGCCCGGACCGGGATCGCCGCCGTGAGCGACCAGCCGCGCGACACGATCAGCGTGGTCGTCGTGGACGACCAGGCCCTCGTTCGGATGGGCCTGCGCACACTGCTGGAGTCCGAACCCGACACCGTGTTGGTCGGCGAGGCCGTCGACGGGCACTCCGGCGTCGAGGTCGTGCGGAGGGTGACCCCCGACGTCGTTCTCGTGGACATCCGGATGCCGGTGCTCGATGGCCTCGCTGCCCTGCGGGAGATCACCTCCGATCCTGCGCTCGCCGGAGTGCGGGTCATCATGCTGACGACGTTCGAGCTCGACGAGTACGTGTTCGAGGCCTTACGCGGCGGGGCCAGTGGCTTCGTCCTCAAGGACGCCGCGCCGGAGGAGGTGTTGCACGCCATCCGCGTGGTCGCCGGGGGGGCGTCCCTGCTGTCTCCGTCGGTGACACGTCGGGTGATCGAACAGTTCGCGGGACATGACCTGCCCGCCCGCGCTCCTCATCCGGAGCTGAAGCAGTTGACCGAACGTGAGCGGGAGATCGTCGCGTGGGTGGCCACCGGACGATCCAACGACGAGATCGCGGACGAGCTCGTGCTCAGCCCGGCGACGGTCCGCACCCACGTGAGCCGGGCGATGCTGAAGCTGCACGCCCGCGACCGGGCCCAGCTCGTCGTGTTCGCGGTGCAGTCCGGCCTCACCCGGCCCGACGACCGCTGACGAGCCCGGCGTCGGGCTCAGGCCGACCGCACCACGGGCTCACCGTCGAGCTGAACCCCGGCGCCGCGCATCTCGACGAGCGCGCGCTCGGTCGTGTCGAGCGCGACGCCGGCGGTCATCCCGAGCAGGACCCGCGTGCCGAACCCTTCGCGCACCGCGTCGAGTGCCGTCGCCCGCACGCAGTGGTCGGTGGCGATCCCGACGACGTCCACCGACGAGACGTCGTGAGACCGTAACCAGTCGGCCAGCGGGACACCTTCGTGGGAACGACCCTCGAAGCCGGAGTACGCGGCGGCGTGGGCGCCCTTGTCGAAGACCGCGTCGAACGGCTGCGGGTCGAGGTTCGGGTGGAATGCGGCACCGACGGTGCCGGCCACGCAGTGCGGCGGCCAGGACTCGATGAAGTCGGGATGAGTGGAGAAGTGGTCGCCGGGATCGACGTGATGATCGCGCGTGGCGACGACGTGGTCGTACTCGCGCTCGTCGTCGTCGGCCTCCTGCCATCGGCGCAGCACGCTCGCGATCGCGAACGCGACGTCCGCGCCGCCGCCGACGGCGAGACTGCCGCCCTCGCAGAAGTCGTTCTGGACGTCGACCACGATCAGCGCGCGGGTCATGGCTCCCCTTCGTAGATCGTCGGAATCGCGGGCTCTCCTCGCGACATCTGCA
>Ga0214469_1000553_pt1 | contig 13104 bp, 13 predicted proteins | sample RVTome_10_FD_187340 | JGI IMG/M metagenome (GOLD analysis project Ga0214469, IMG submission 187340) | Soil microbial communities from uranium-contaminated site in the Upper Colorado River Basin, Wyoming, United States - RVT153D57 HiSeq ... | reverse complement strand
CCGTGACCGGCAGCGACGTGGTGGTGGCGCTCAAGGCATCGGGCACGGTCGAGCGAGCCCGGGTCGAGGCTGCCATCGGCGAGATGCGAGGCGCGGGCATGCTGGGAGAGGTCGACGTGAGCGTGGCCACGGGACCCGACGAGTACCTGTTCGGCGAGGAGACGGCGCTGCTCGAGGTCGTGGACGGGCGAGCGCCACTACCTCGCATCGCCCCGCCGTACCGACGGGGCGTCATCGAGCTGGTCGAGCACGACGACGACGTCGACAGCGGTAGCGGTCTGGCCGCCCACGTCGAGATGGCCGGCCCCGGGCCCGAGACCGGGGCGCCCCCGGCGCTGGTCGACAACGTCGAGACGCTGGCCAACGTGCCGGCGATCATCCAGCGTGGAGCCGACTGGTTTGGCACGCACGGCACGACCCAGTCGCCTGGCACGATCGTCGCCACGGTGACGGGTGACGTGGCCCGCCCCGCCGTGGGCGAGATCGCCCTCGGAACCACCGTGCGGGCTGCCATCGACGAGGTTGCCGGCGGCCTGTCGCGGAGCAGGGTCGTCCGGGCGGTCCTCTGCGGGGTGTCGGCCGGGCCCCTGCCGCCCGAGCTGCTCGACACCCCCCTGACATACGAGGACATGGGCCGGGTCGGCAGCGGCCTCGGCACCGCCAGCCTCATCGTGGTCTGCGAGGGCACCGACATGACGGCTGTCGCCGCCGGTGCCGCCCGGTTCCTGGCGGTCGAGTCATGTGGCCAGTGCATCCCGTGCAAGCGCGACGGCCTGGTGCTGGCCGAGACGCTGGAGCGCCTGTGCGGTGGCGACGGCGAGGAATCGGATCTCGACACGATCACGTCGGCACTGCGAACCGTCACCGATGGCGCCCGCTGCAACCTCGCGAGCCAGCAAAAGGCGGTCGTCGGCCGGATACTGCATCGCTGGCCCGACGAGCCGGCCGCGCACGCCGTCGCCGGTGCGGCGGGCGGCACCGTGGAGCCGCTGTTCATGACCGAGATCACCGAGCTCGCCGACGGCGAGGTGACCCTCGACGTCCGTCGGCGCACCAAACAACCCGACTGGACCCACAATCCCGAATGGTCGGGGTCGTACCCGACCGACCTGCTCGCGGACCACCGCCAGCATCGGGACCTCGACTGAGGTCAGGGAGTCTTCGAGGCCAGGACGTCGGCGGGATTGATCTCCGGTGGTGACGCCAGCAGGCGGTCGGCGTTGGCCATGAGGGCTGCAGCGATCGGGCCGTCCAGGTGGGCTTGGCGCTCGGCCTGACCAGGGAAGGCGTCCACGATCCAGAACGTCGCCGGGTCGGTTCGCAGGGCTAACCACACCGGGGTGCCCTCCTCCGCGTTCGCCAACTCGACGGCACCGGTGAGGAACTCGGCGAGCTCGTCCTGGGTCTCGGGCTTGGCGGTCAGCTTGACGACGAGTGCAACGGTTGTCATGGGGACGAAACTACGCCCGCGGTCGCGGCCATTGGCGGCGGATGTCCCGGGCGCGTCCGGGGCCCATTCCCTAATGTGCGGCCATGCGCAGCGCGCAGGGGGGAGTCGGGGTGTTCACGCACGCCGTCCTGATGGCGATCCCGATCACGATCGCGGTCGCCGTCGGGTGCTCGTCGGGTGACGACGACGGCGAGGACGGCGCGGGTACGACGGAGACCACCGCGGTCGAGGACGTGGTGGTCGACGCCGACGACTTCAAGCCGCTGCCCGATCTGACGGCGGTGAGAGGCTTCTTCGTCGACAACGTGGCCGGCGACCTCGAGGGCAGCTTGGCGGTCGCGAACGATCCGGAGGGCGGTACCTACCCGGTGGGAACGGTGATCCAGCTCATCCCTCAGGAGGCGATGGTCAAGCGGGCACCGGGCTTCGACCCGGACTCCAACGACTGGGAGTTCTTCACCCTCGATGTCACGGCCGCCGGCACCACGATCGTGACGCGGGGTGGCAGCGAGGTGATCAATCGGTTCAGCGGCACCAGCTGCGCGGGCTGCCACAGCGCCGCGGAGCCACAGTTCGACTTCGTGTGCGAGGACGACCACGGCTGCGCGCCGCTGCCGGTGGGCGACGACGTGATCACGGCGATCCAGAACGCCGACCCCCGGCCCCGCCGTTGATCGTCCCGCTCACCGCAGCTCGTCTACGAGCTCCGCGTAGCGGTCGATGAACGGCAGGGCGGCGATGGGGTCGTGCCCAGAGTTCGGGGGGGCGCCGACGACGACGCGCTTCACGCCGAGGTCGCGGTAGCGACGCAGCGTGTTGGGGGACGGATCACCGAAGGCGACGATCGTGATCGGCATGTCGTCACGGCCGGCCGCGGTTGCGATCTCGCGGAACCGCCCGACCTTCTTGGCGACGTCGCCGAGCGCGATGTCCATGGGCATCCACGCGTCGGCCCAGGCGACCGCGTGCGTGGAGCCGAGCTTGCGGCCGGTCCCGCAGAGGACCGGCGGGTGCGGTCGCTGCAGCGGTTTCGGGTACGACCACACGGGATCGAAATCGTAGAACCGGCCGTGGAACTCGGACTCGTCGTCTGCCCACAGGGCCCGGAGGGCACCGATGCACTCGGCCAGGGCCCGGTAGCGCTGCGACCACGGGATGTCGGGGCGATGGTTGGCGAGCTCCTCCTCGTTCCACCCGACCCCGACACCGAGCTGGAGGCGGCCACCCGACAGCCGGTCGAGCGTGGCCACCGACTTGGCGAACTCGAACAGGTCGTGCTCCAGCGGGAGCGCCACGCCGCTGCCGATCAGCAACCGCTGGGTGGCGCAGGCGGCGGCGGTCAGGCTGACCAAGGGGTCCATCATCCGGAGGTATTGCGGGGGCAGGTCGCCGCCCGCCGGATAGGGCGTCTGGCGCGACGTGGGGATGTGGGAATGCTCACCGACCCAGAGCGACTCGAAGCCGCGCTCCTCGAGCCAACGGGCGAGCACGTCCGGTTCCGGATCCTCCGGTGTGTTCATCGACGAGAACCCCAGCTCCACCGGTCACCTCACCGCGTCGGGTCGACGAGGACCTTGCCGGCGGATTCGCGGTCCGCAACCCTGCGCAGCGCGCGGGCGACCTCGCCGAGCGGGTACACGGCGTCGACGTGGGGCGCGGCGCGTCCGGACGCCAGCAGGTCGAGCAGCTCGGCCCGGTCGCGTTCCGCCAGCTCCGGCGCGTGCTCGCCGAACGTCCGGATCTCGAAACCCTTGACGACCGCCCCCTTGAGCAGCACGAGGTTGAGCGGGATCCTCGGGATCTCGCCGGACGCGAACCCGAGCGTGACGAAGCACCCACCCCAGCGGATCGAACGGAGTGCCCGTTCCGCCGCCGGACCGCCGACGGGGTCGATCACGACGTCGGCGCCGTCCGGGATGATCACCCGGACGGCGTCCCGGAGGTCGTCCGCGACGTAGTTCACCGTGCGCTCGGCCCCGCGCTCGCGGCACAGCGCCAGCTTCTCCGGTGTCGATGCCGCCGCGACAACCCGACCGCCGAGCACCTGTGCCAGATCCACGGCGGCGAGGCCGACACCGCCGGCGGCTCCGAGCACGACCACCCAGTCGCCGGGTTGCACCTCGGCGATCGAGCGCAGGGCGTGGTAGGCGGTCGCATAGGTGACCCAGAACCCGGCGGCGGCGGTGAGGTCGACGCCCGCCGGGATCGGCATGAGGCCGCTGGTGGGCATGGCCACGTACTCGGCGAACGCGCCCACCATGGTGGCGCCGAACACCATGTCGCCTGGCGCCACGGTGTCGACGCCGGGGCCGAGGGCCACGACCTCCCCGGCGGCCTCGCTGCCGGGTACGAACGGCGTCGGCATCGAGACCTGGTACCCGTCGGCGACGATGAGCACGTCCGGGAAGTTGACTGCCGCGGCGCCGACCCGCACGAGCACCTCCCCCGGACCGGGCTCAGGTCGCGCAATGGACTCGACCTCCAGGGCCTCGGGCGGCCCGTGCTCGCGGCACACCGCCGCCCGCATGGTCTGGCCGGTCACGGCTCGACCCTCGGGTTTCCCACGGCTCCACGGTCGATGGCCGTCATGGTGTGGCGGCGACCGGCGGGTTGCCGTGGTTCACGCGTAGTCCGTGGTCTCGGCCAGGTCGGCGGCCCGCTTGATCAGGTCGAGCACGAGGGGGCCGAACGCCTTCTGCTTCTCGTCGCCCTGGCCCCGCATGACCCGCATGTAGCCCTGCTCGAGCACGATCCCCAGCTTCCAGCGGGCGAGGATCAGGTAGTAGTCGATGTCGTCGACCTGGCGCCCGGTCTCGCCACGGAAGTAGTCGAGCAGCTCCGCCTTGCCGGGCATGCCGGTGATGTCGGCGTAGGCGGCGCCTATGGGGACATCGACCGCGGCGGTCGTGTCGTCGGGCCACATCTGGAGGACCCAGCCGAGGTCCAGCTTGGGGTCGCCGACGGTGCCCATCTCCCAGTCGACGATCGCCGCGAGCCGGGCGGGGGCACCGTGCTGGTACATCACGTTGGCGAACTGGTAGTCGCCGTGCATGATCCCGGCCACGTAATCGATCGGCCTGTGCACGCGCAGCCAGTCCGACGCCACGTCGAGGCCAGGGATGTCACGGGTCTTCACCCGGTCGTGGAACCGGAGCCAGCGGTCGACCTGGCGCTCGTGGAAGCCGTCGGGTCGGCCGAGGTCGCCGAGGCCCCTGTCCCGCCAGTTGACCTTCGACAGCCGTGCGATCCCGTCGACGAGCTGGAAGGCCAGCCCGCGGCGGGCATCGAGGTCGTCGTCGAACGGGCTCGGCCATTGGCCGAGGCCGACGGGGGACCAGCCGTGGACGAACCCCATGAGGTAGAAGGTGCATCCGAGCACGCTGGTGTCGGTGCACACGGCGATCGCCTCGGTGTGCGGCACGTCGGTGCCACCGAGCGCCTCGATGATGCGCCACTCGCGCAGGATCCCGTCGTCGCGGCCGGCGGGGGCATCCTCGGGCGGCTTGCGCAGCGCGCAGTGAAGGTCGCCGCGCCGGATGCCGAAGATCTCGTTCTGGCTGCCGCCGGAGATGGCCGTGCAGTCGACGGCCTCTCCGGCTCCCGGGAGATCCTGGGTATCCATCCAGCTCCCGAGGCGATCGAGGTCGGTGGTGTCCATCGCTGCGCCCAAGGTCCCCTCACTGCCTCGTCGACAGGTGCGGAGAATAGCGTTCTGCAAGTTCAGAACGAAACACCGCCCCGGCGGGGCCTGGTCAAGCGGCGATTGATGGCGGGACAGTGCCTCGCGTCAGGCCTCGGCGAAGAACGCGAAGTCGTCGACGAGGGCGGCGTGACGAGCCTCGACCAGGCCGAGGCTCGCCGGGTGGGTGAGGATGTGTAGCCGGTTGGCCTTGATACCCCGGGCCACCACCGGGCCGACCTCCTCGGGCGCCATCATCGTGACTGCCGGTTCGCGGGCCGGCGGGGCAGGCAGAGGCCCGCCGTGGCGCGCCGGCCGGTGGCGGGCGGAGGTCGCGGCGAGGTTCGAGCGCACCATTCCCGGGCACAGCAGCGAGACGCCGATGCCTTCGTCGGCGAGCTCACCGCGGAGGGACTCCGCGTACCCCAGTAGCGCATGCTTGGTGGCCGTGTAGAGGCCGAGGTGGACGCCGCTGACACTGGGGGGCGCCAACAGCGCCGCCAGCGAGGCGGTGACCACGATGTGCGCCGACCCGCCCGAGGCCCGGAGATGGGGCAGGAAGACGTCCACCGCCCGGACCGCCGACAGCAGGTTGAACTCGATGATCCAGGCCCAGTCGGTCTCGGAGGCCGAGGTGAGCGGACGGTCGGCGACGACGCCGACGTTGGTCGACAGCACGTGCACGGCTCCGTGCTCCGCCACCGTCGTTTCGGCCAGCCGGCCGAGCGACTGCCGATCCGTGCCGTCTGCCTCCGCCGCCGTGGCCCTGCCTCCGCTGCCCACGATCTCGCCGCGCACCTCCTCGGCCGACGCCGCGTCGATGTCGGCGACCACGACGTGCATGCCCTCGGTCGCGAGGCCGAGGGCGATGCCACGCCCGATGCCGCTGCCTCCGCCTATCACCACGGCGACCCGGTCGCCGAGATCCTCCATGCGCGGCGGGGTCGGTGAGACGGAGTCCGCCGAGCTACCGGTAATCGGTCTGGGATCCTGCGGCGCCGATGAGGGCGGAGGCGAGGATGCCGAGCGGCAGCGCGCCCCAGTAGGACACGTTGGTCCCGATGTTCCCGAGGAACAGCATGAGCAGCCAGGTCGCCGGGAACGTGGCGACGAGAAGCAGGACCAAGCCGACGAGCAGCGCAGCGATCATCTCCGACCTCCTACAGACGATGCACGAGGCATACCGGACCGATCGGGCCCGGTGGTGGATCCCTGTGCCGACCTGTCGTCGTGGGAGGGGCATCCGTGCCATGGTCTCGGGGTGGACTCCCGGGCGCGGGTCATCGGTCGACGGTTGCTGGTGGCGCTCGTCGTGATCGTGCAGTTGGCGCTGGTGGCGCGCGGCTACTGGTCCGCGCACAAGGAGTTCGCGTTCCAGATGTTCCCCGAGTCGAGCACCTGGCGGGCCGAGATCGTCAGGGTGACGGCCGACGGCACCCGGGTGCCCGTCAGCCAACCCTGGGCGGGATACCGCTGGGACGAGTTGGTCACCGGGCGCGGGCTCGGCAACCCGGAGTTCCGCCACCACGCAGACGCCGGGCTCGACAATCAGCTGGCGTTCCTGGACGCCGCCCTCGACTACGTCGCCGACAACACACCCCGGGACGGCGAGACCCGCTACCTCGAGGCAACGGTCACGACCTGGCACAACACCGACGGGCCCGAGGTGACGGTGATCCGTAGCGACGACCGGCCGGGCGCGACGTGACCGCGACGGCGACGGCCGCCCCCGACCGACCGGCGAGCCTGGCCGAGGCCGTCGACGGGCTGCTGGGGCGGCGGGTCAGCATCCGGTCCCTGGCGCTGCTGCGGGTGCTGGTCGGACCGGTGACGTTGCTGCACCTGCGCCCGTTCGTCACCGATGCTCTGAACGGCAGGATCTATCGCGACGCGTTCTACGAGCCCTACGCGTCGTGGTATCCGGAGCTTCCCCGCCCCCTGTACGGCGTCGTGCTGGCCGTCGGCGTCGTCGCCGCGGTGGCGATGTCGCTGGGGTTCTGCACGCGGGTGGCGACCGGCGCGACCTTCGGCATCGTCGCCTACAACCTGTTCCTGTCGACCACGCACGTCCACAGCAACCGCGCCTACCTGGTCATCGTGCTGGCGGTGCTGACCATCGCGCCGTGTGGGCGCGAGCTCTCGGTCGATGCGTGGATCCGGGCGCGGCGGGGACATCCGACGCTCGACCCACGGGCTCCCGCGTGGCCGCTGTGGCTGCTGAGGTTCGAGGCCGCCGCAGTTTACGGGGCGTCCGGGCTGAGCAAGCTCGTCGACCCCGACTGGTTCGGGGGCACGGTCACGTGGCACCGGATCGTGCAGGTGCGTGACCGCCTGGACGCGTCGCCCCTCCCCGGATGGGCCGTCTCGCTGCTTGCCGACCGCCCGTTCCACACGGTCGCGGCCAAGCTCATCGTGATCACCGAGCTGTTCATCGCCATCGGTCTGTGGTGGCGGGCCACCCGGTACGCGGCGGTGTGGGTGGCGGTGTGCTTCCATGTCGCGATCGAGGTCTCGGCTTCGGTCCAGGTCTTCTCGCTCCTGGCGATCGCGGCCCTCGTGATCTGGGCGGTGCCGTCGACTCGCGATCGGATGGTCATGATCGATCCGGAGAACCGGCGGCACCGGCGGCTGGTACCCGTGATCGGCGCGCTGGACTGGCTGGCCCGGTTCCGCGTCGTCGACGGCGCCCGCGGTGCACCCGTGACGCTCACGGACCGCGACGGCACCGTGTCGGCCGGTGCACCCGCGGTCGCCCGGGTGCTCAGCCGGCTGCCGCCGACGGCATGGTTCGCGCTGCCCACGTTGCTGCTGCCGGCTGCTCGACGCGCCCGCCGGCACCAGATCCCCGACCCGACTGGGCACGCAGGCGACAGCGAAGGCGCCGTTCGGCCCGGCCTCGCCGCCGGCGGTCCACGCTGACGATGGCGCGCAGAGCAGGCCGGCCGGGGGCGCGCGTGGCGATCGCCGCGCTCGCCTTCGCCGGCACCGCCGTCGCGGTGTTCGGGGTGCTGTCGCCGCCGGAGCACTGTCCCGCCGTCGACGCGACCGAGCTGCGGGCGTCGGCCAGCGAGACCGTCGACTGGTTCACGCGTAACCAGCAGGCCGACGGCACCTGGCTGTACCTCTACGACGCCGACAGCGACACGGCCGCCGCCGACTACAACTTCGTCCGGCACATGGGAGCCGGCATGGGCCTCTACCAGGCGGCTTCCGCCGGCATCCCCGGTGCGCTGGAGAGCGCCGACCGCGGCACCGGCTGGGCGCTCGACCGGCTGGTCGAGCGTGACGACTGGGCCGCCCCGCGCTACGAGGGCGAGGTCTCGGCGGGGGCGACCGCGCTGCTCGTCGCCGGGCTCGCGGAGCGCCGCGCCGACACGGGCGACGCTCGCCACGACGTGCTGCTCGCCCGGCTCGGCCGGTTCCTGCTGGCCCAGACCCAGCCCTCCGGTGCGGTGCTCGCCTTCTACGACGTCGGCGCCGGGCGTCCCGTGCCGGGCGTGTACTCCAAGTACTACACGGGGGAGGCCTATTGGGCGCTGGCCCGCCTCCACCGCCTGTTCCCCGGCGGGCCCTGGGGGGACGCCGCGTCTCGCATCGGCGACTACCTCGCTACCAGGCGCGACGTCGACGAGGACCTCTGGCCACCCATCCCCGACCACTGGGCCGCCTACGGGTTGGCCGAGACCGTCGCCTTCCACGAGCGGGGGGATGATCAGCCGCTCACCGACGCCGAGCTGGACTACGCGCGGCGCCAGGCGGGCCTGTTCGGCTCGCAGGTGCGGTGGGTGAGCCAGCGGTTCGGGCCGTGGGGTGTTGTGGTCAGGGGGCCACACGTCCCCCGGGGTGGCGGCTACGGGGTGGTGGGGGAGGGCCTCACCGGCCTCTGGCAAGTGGCGGCGGCCGATTCCCGCCTCGCCGACCTGCGCGCCCCGCTGGCCGAGCGGGCAACGTGCATCGCCGGGCTCGCGGTCCGGGAACAATCCGACGCCGTCGAGGCCCGTGACGCTGCTGCGCCCGAACGGGTGCGAGGCGCATGGTTCCGCGACGGCGAAACGCGCATGGACGACCAGCAGCACGCGCTGTCCGCTCTGTTGCGCACCGTCGCGATCGTCGACGGCGCGGGTACCGACTCCGCCGCCGGTGGTACGGGATCGGTGGCGCAGTCGCGCCCCGCGCCGTCCGCCTGGCTCTGGCTGGTCGCCCTGGTCGCGGCAGCCAATGCCGGCCGGGTGGCGCTCGGAGTACCCCGGCGGGACCGGTCCCGGCGGGACGTCGCGGCGGTGGCGGCGGTCGGCGGGGTGGCGGGCGGGCTGGTCGTCTACCTCGTCTCGCTGGCGAGTGGACCGCTCCTCGATGCCTTCGACGTCAGCGCGCCGGCGTTCCGGATCGCCGCGGGTGCGGTGGGCGCCATAGCGGGGGCGGTCGCGCTGGTGCGCCCCGCACCCTCGCCGGAGCCCGCGTTGGGAGGCCGGGGTGCGGCGATGGTGCCGGTCGCCGTCCCGCTGGTGGCCGGCCCGGCCCTCGTGGTCCTGGCCCTGAGCGCGCACGCCGACCGCGGTGCGGGCGTGGTAGCGGTGTCGCTGGCGATCGCCGTCAGCTTGATCGCCATCGTCGCCCCTCGCGTCGGGGTCGACGGCGTCAGTGGCCGCAGCCTCCGCTGGGCGGCGCGCGCGACGGCCGCAGCGGCGGTGGTTGCGGCCGTGCTGCTCGTCGTCGACGGCATCTTCGCCGTCTAGATCGAGCGACCCCTATTGGCGCGAGAGATCGGCCGACTCGGCGGGCGATCGGTCACGGGACTGCTCACCCGACTTGCGCCGCTCGGCGTCGCCCTTGGATCCGACAGCCCTGACGTAGTCACGAAAACCGACGTCTTCCTCCTCGACAGTGACGGCTCGCAAGTGTTTGCGCCAGGTCACCTGGGTCTTTATCAGAGCATCGTCGGGCAGACCCTCGATGGACGAGACGAACTGCCGCAGCTCGCCGAGGGTCATGCGGCGCGCCTCAGCTCGGCCGGTGATGGTGCGTTTCATGGAGGGACGCTACCCGCCGGGCCCCGCGTCAAAGCTCGGCCCTGCAAGGACGTCGTCCGACGGCGGCAACGGTCGTGAGCTGTCGGGGTCGACGTCGGGTGGCGCAATATTGGCCTGGGTCGGTGGCTGCCGACCGGTCGAGAAGGGGGTTCCCCGGTGGATCACGAGCAGCTCATGGCGGTGGCGCGCGACGTCGAGAGCATCGCCATCGAGCCGACCGACATCCTGCTGACCGGCCGGGCCGCGGTCGTGACGGGGGGCGGCGGCGGCATCGGGCAAGGCGTAGCCCTGGGCCTGGCCCGCTTCGGTGCCGACGTTGCCGTTCTCGATGTGGCCCCGGAGCGCTGCACCGCGACACAGGCGGCGATCGAGCGGCTTGGGCGCCGCGCGCTGGGGATCCCGTGCGACGTCATGGACGCCGACCAGATCCGCACGGCGGTCGCCGCCACTCTCGAGCAGCTCGGACGCATCGACATCCTGGTGAACAATGCCGGCGGGGTGCGCGGTGGGCCGTTCCTGACGATGCCCGAGCGGAGCATGCGCCGGCATGTGGAGATCAATCTCATCAGCATGTTCGTGGCCACCCAGGAGGTCGCCCGCGCCATGATCGACGCCGGCAACGGCGGCTCGATCGTCAACGTCGCCAGCGTCGAAGCCTTCCGGGCGGCGCCCATGTTCGCGGTCTACGCCGCCTGCAAAGCGGGCATGGCCAACTTCACGCGAACCGTGGCGTTGGAGTTGTCGGAACACGGCATCAGGGTCAACTGCATCGCCCCCGACCACACCGTGACGCCGGGCATGCGGGGCAATCGCACCGGACCGGTCGACCCGAGCACGTGGGCGGATTCGTCGGAGGAGTGGTCCAGGTTGGTGCCGCTGGGCCGGGAGGGCCTCGTCGAGGAGTGCGCCAGCACGGTGGTGTGGCTCTGCTCGAAGATGTCCGACTACGTCACGGGCGACACGATCCACGTCGACGGCGGCACATGGGCGTCATCCGGGTGGCTGCGCGGCGACGACGGCCGCTGGACGCTCAACCCGTAGGACCTGGTCGCACGCCGGCGTGATGGCGTGCGGTCGAACGCCGGATCCTGGCGAGGTCCACATCCTCGGGCTGCTGCCCACCCATCGGTCACGCCTCGAGGAGGTTGGCCTTCAGGGCCGCGAGGGCGTCCTCGTCCACGCCGTTGGCCAGGAGGAACCCGGCCACCGATCCGTGCCGGGCGCGCAGCCAAGCCAGCACCGTGGGAATGGCGTCGCCGTGCATCTCGCGGACGGTGGCCGGCAGGTTCGCCAGGAAGGCGTAGTAGTCGGGCTCGTGGACCCGGAGATAGGCGTTGCGCACCGCCCGTGACTCGCCCGTCAGCATGTAGTCGTCGACGATGTCATCGTCCGGCACGCCGATGGCGCTCAGGAGGATCGCAGCCAGGATGCCGGTCCGATCCTTGCCGGCGGTGCAGTGGAACACGGCGGGAAGGGCGCCGGGCTGGGCCAACAGGGCGACAGCGTTGCCGATGGCCCGCCGCCCCTCGTCGGCCATGGCGATGTAACCCTCGCCCACCGACTGCTGTGGGGCACCCGGCGCGGGCTCGACCAGCCGCTTGGGCCCGCCTACGACGTCGATCATGGGCATGTGGTGCACGACGAGGGCACCGTCGTGCCCGAACCGCCCGTGGTCGTCCAACTCGTGCTTGGAGCGAAGGTCGATGACCGACCGCAGGCCCAGCCCGAGGAACAGCTCGAGGTCCGGACCGTCGAGCCGGTGCAGGGTGTCGGCCCGGTACAGCGTCTTCCAGCGCACGCGCCTGCCGTCGTCGGTCTCGTAGCCGCCGAGGTCGCGGAAGTTGAAGCACGTGTCGAAGCGAATCAGGCGCTCGGCGAACGTCGTCATTCTCGTCAAGCTACCGACGCGGCGTGATCGGCGGGAGAAGCCGGCGTGGACGCCCGATCGCCACGCCGGAGTCTTTGGTCTCCGTGCAGCTATGGACCGATGGTCCGGCGCGCAAGCTGCCGCTGAGATCGGCTCGGGGTGGGGGCGTGATGGCAGGAGAACCGCAGATCGAGCCGTTCGACGTGGACGTCCCCGACGCCGACCTCGAGGACCTGCGCCGACGACTCACCGACCGGGCTGGCGGCGTGGATCGTCGAGAAGTTCCGCGCCTGGAGCGACTGCGGGGGCGACGTCGAGCGGTCGTTCAGCAAGGACCAGCTGCTCACGACGACGGGGACCCTGGGCGCGAGTGCCGCGGTGCCGTCCGTCCACTAGGCAATGGCCATGGAGACACGCAAGATCGGCTCGCTGGACGTGTCCGTCGTAGGTCTCGGCACCAACAACTTCGGCTTCCGGATGGATGAGGCCGACGTTCCCGCAGTCGTTGATGCCGCCCTCGAGGCCGGCATCAACTTCTTCGACACCGCCGACTCCTACGGCAGGAGTGAGCGGCGGCTGGCCAAGGCGCTGGGCGCGCGGCGTGAGGACGTCGTCGTGGCGACGAAGTTCGGCAGCCCGCTCGGGTCCGAGCGCCCCGGCGGCGCCCGCCCCGAGTACATCCGGAGCGCCGTCGAGCGCAGCCTTCGCGAGCTGGCCACCGACCACATCGACCTCTACCAGATCCATCGGCCCGACCCCGACACGCCCATCGGCGACACGCTGGCGGCCCTCGACGAGCTGGTGCAGGCGGGTGCGGTGCGCGAGATCGGGTGCTCCAACTTCTCGGCCGATCAGCTGGTGGCCGCCGACGAGGCGGTGAGCGGCGGCGCGGTCCGTTTCGTCAGCGTCCAGAACCATTACAACCTGCTCCACCGCGCCGACGAGGCAGATGTCCTGCCGACGTGCCTACGTTTGGGGTTGGCCCACATCCCGTACTTCCCGCTCGCCAGCGGCCTGCTGACCGGCAAGTACCCACGGGGGCAGCCCCCGCCCGACGGCACCCGCCTGGCCGCGTGGG
>Ga0214469_1000552_pt1 | contig 13105 bp, 12 predicted proteins | sample RVTome_10_FD_187340 | JGI IMG/M metagenome (GOLD analysis project Ga0214469, IMG submission 187340) | Soil microbial communities from uranium-contaminated site in the Upper Colorado River Basin, Wyoming, United States - RVT153D57 HiSeq ... | reverse complement strand
TCGGACGTGGCCGTGGCGCCGCCGCCCAGGACACCCTCCGCCTCGAGGAAGGTCTGGGCCGCCTCCTCCGGAGCTTCGCCGTCGATGTCGACGCGCCGGTTCAGCTCGATGACCTTCTCGGTGGTCAGCGCGGTCGACACGGCGTTGAGCAGTTCCTCGACCTCACCGTTGAGGATCTCCTCCCGCACGGCCGGCGTGATGTTCTCGGCGGGCTGCAGGCCCTGATCGTCCTCGAGCACGACCCAGTCGTTGGCGGCGATGGCCCCCTGCGTCGAGAACACCAGGCCGACGTCGATGTCACCGTCGTTGAGGGCCTCGGTGGTCAGCGGTCCGCCCGCATCCAGCGGGCTGAAGCTGGCGAAGTCGAGGCCGTACGTCTCCTCGTATCCCGGCAGGCACAGCGGCCGTTGCGGGCACTCCGGCGGGCCACCGAGCACGAGCTCGGACGCCTGGCCCTGCAGGTCCGACACGGTGGTCGCGCCCAGCTCGTCGGCGGTCTCCTGCGTCAGCGCGAGGGCGTTGGTGTCCTGCGCCTCCGACGGTTCGAGCATGGTCAACCCGTCGGGAAGCTGCTCCTGCAGCAACTCGAGCGTCTCGTCGGTGTCGCTCGTGGCCTCCCCGGCACCGCCGTTGAGGAACTCGAGCAGCGTGCCCACATACTCGGCGGTGACGTCGAGCTCGCCGCCCTGCAGCGCCGGAAAGACGACCTCCCGGGAGCCGAGCTGGTAGCGGCGGTCCACGGTGTACCCGGCGTCTTCGAGCACCAGCGCGTACATCTCGGCGACGATCTGCTGCTCGGTGAAGTCCGTCGAGCCAACGGTCACCTCGCCACGTTCGATGTCGGCGGGCTCACTGCCGGGTTGCGCCTCCGTTGCTTCGCCGCCCGCGGCTGCTTCGGACGATTCACCTTCGCCGTCCCCACCGCTGCAGGCTGCCAGCAACAGCACCAACGATGTCAGTAGGACCAGCAGCCGTCCGACGCTGGATCTGTTCATGGTTGTCGCCTTCCGGCTCGATCGATGCGGTGACTCTAGACGGTCACCGTGGATTGCTCTTCGGTCTGCTGCGCAGGGCCGGCGTCGGCGTTGACCGGCGCACCGCTGCGCTGTTGCTCCTGGAGGCGTCTCAGTCCCGAGGGCACCACCAGGCGCTCCACCACGCCGAGCGACTGCTCGACGACGATGGCGAACACCGCGACCAGCACGACGGCGACCACGACGACCGTGCGGGCGTCGGGGTTGAACTGGACGCTGGTCGCCAGGCCGGTGAAGATCGGCCGTCCGAGGCCGCCGAGGCCCACGAAGGCCGCCAGCGTGGCTGTGGCGACCACCTGCACCGCCGACGTGCGGATGCCCGCCATGATCACCGGCATCGCCATGGGGATCTCGACGCGGCGCAGGATCTGCCAGCCCGACAGCCCCATGCCGGCCGCGGCGTCCCTGATCTCGGGGTCGACCTCGCGCACACCGACGTAGGTGTTGGTCAGGATGGGCGGGACCGCCATGGCGATGAGGGTGACGAACACGGGTGTGAGGGAACCCTCGAACGCGATGTAGGCGATGAGGATGAGGCCCAGCGACGGGATCGCCCGCCCGGCGTTGGAGACGTTGATCGCCAGCGTGCCGCCCTTGTTGATGTGGCCGACCCAGAGGCCGATCGGCAGGGCGATGACGATCGCGGCGACCACGGGCACCGCGACGTAGAGCAGGTGCTCCAGCAACAACGTGGGGACGCCCGTGATGCGCAGCGCCTCGTGCTCCTGGCCGATCAGCCACGGCCAGATGGGCGCCCAGTTCATGTTCCGGCTCCCCGCGACTGTGACCACGGCGTCAGCCGGCGTTCTGACAGCACGAGTGCCAGATCGACCACGACCGCGAGCACGATCGACAGCACCAGTCCCACGGCGATCTCCATGGTGTACTGCGTGCGGAACCCGCTGAGGAACAGCCGCCCGAGACCGCCCTGGCCGATGAAGGCCGTGACGGTCACCAGCCCGATGGTGGTGACGGCCGCGATGCGCACACCGGCGATGATCACGGGCAGCGCCAGGGGGAACTCGACCCGCACCAGCCGCCTGCCGGGGGTGTAGCCCATCGCAGTGGCGGCCTCGGTCACCTCGGGCGGCACCGAGTCCAGCCCCGCGACCGTGTTCCGGAACAGGATGAGCAGCGTGTAGATGGTCAGCCCGACCAGCGACGTGCCGATGCCCAGCCCGAACGGCGGACGCTGTGGCAGCAACGCCAACAACAGGATGAACAGCGCCGCGGACGGCACCGTGAACAGCACGCCGGTGAACGCCAGCAGCGGGGAGTAGACCCGGCGCCAGCGGACGGCGGCCACGGCGAGCGGGATGGCGATCAGCAGTCCCAGGAGCAGCGCGAGCCCCGTCAGTTGGATGTGCTCGATGAGCAGTTCCCGCAACTCGCCGACGTTGCGTTCGTTGAACCAGGCCCAGTCCGGGAAGGGGCGGCCCGTCTGCGCCAGCAGCGCCATGGTCATGCGGCGCTCTTGGTGTCTTCGCGCAGTTCCGCCGTCAGCATCTCGCGCGTCACCAGACCCTCGTAGTGGTCACCGTCGCTGACCCGCACCGCCACGCCGGTCCACGAGCCGACCAGGGCGTCGAGGGCGGCCCGCAGCGAATCATGGGCGTTGACCTCGGTGGCGAACGGACGTGCCGCCGCACCGTCGATGGGATCGGCGAGATCGTCGATGAAGGTCCAGCCGAGCAACGTCGCGTCCTCGCTGAGGATGACGACCCAGTCGGTGCCCTCGCGCTGTGCGATCTGGCGGGCGTCGGCGGCGCTGGTGCCGACACGGACCACCGGGCCGCGGTCGGCCGCAACCTCCTTGACAGGGATCAGTGACAGGCGCTTGAGGCCGCGTTCCTCGCCAAGGAAGTCCTCCACGAAGGCGTTGGCCGGCTTCGCGAGGATGGTGGCCGGCGTCTCGTACTGCTGGAGCACGCCACCCTCGGCCAGGATGGCGATGCGGTCGCCCATCTTGATGGCCTCGTCGATGTCGTGGGTGACGAACACGATGGTCTTGTGCACCTGCGCCTGCAGTCGGAGGAACTCGTCCTGCAGGCGGCCACGCACGATCGGGTCGACCGCGCCGAACGGCTCGTCCATCAGCATGACCGACGGATCGGTCGCCAGCGCCCTGGCGACCCCCACCCGCTGGCGCTGCCCCCCGGACAACTGATGGGGGTAGCGGTCGGCGACGCCTTCGGGCAGTCCGACGGTGGCGATCAGTTCGTCGACGCGGTCGCGGATGCGCTTGCGGTCCCACCCGAGCAGTTCGGGCACGGTCGCGATGTTCTCCGCGGTGGTGCGGTGCGGGAACAGCCCGATCTGCTGGATCACGTAGCCGATGTCGCGGCGCAGCTTGACGGGATCGGTCTGCATGACGTCCCTGCCGTCGACCGTGATGGTGCCGCTGGTCGGCTCGATCATGCGGTTGACCATCCGCATCGACGTGGTCTTGCCGCAGCCCGAAGGCCCGACAAGCACGACGACCTCGCCTTCCTCGACCTCGAGGTTGAGGTCATCGACCGCGACCGTGCCATCGGGATATTGCTTGCGGACAGCGTCGAAGGTGATCACCGGCGTTTCCCCTTGCGGTTTGTGTGCCCCGGCTCGGCTCCGTCGCGCATGCGCTGGTGTTCGATGAGCCGCCCCTGTCCCACCAGCATGCAACGATCGGATGACCGCTGCTAGTCGTGTCGCAGGTGCCGTCCGGCCAGCGCTGTGAGAAACGCGCGTAACCCCGGATCCGCCAAGGCGATCGCCTCGGGCCACGCGAACCACGCCGCGACCTGGCTCTCGCCGGGGCCGGGCCGCGGGTCCTGGGCGGGTGCCCGCAGCACGTAGCGGACGTCGAGGTGCGTGTGGCCGCGGCCGCCGTCGTGCACATCGACGTGGGCGATCACCGGCGGCGCGGTGGTGTGCTCACCGATCAGGCCGGTCTCCTCGAGCACCTCGCGGCGCGCCGCGGCGGGCAGCGCCTCTCCGGGTTCGATGTGCCCGCCGGGCTGCAGCCACATGTCCAGTCGCTTGTGACGGTGCAGGAGCACGCCGCGATCGCTGGTCACGACGGCCGAGCACGTCACGTGGGTCGGGTCGGCGTGCTCGTCAAACGGCCGCGGCAGCGCGTCGAGCGCGCGCAGGATGGTCTCCTGCGCGGCGGCTTCGCGGTCATCGACGGGTTCCAGCGCCGCCACCTGCCGCCGCACCGGTGCGACCCGCCCGCTCACCCGGCCACGGCACCTTCCCTGCGCGCGGTCTCGGCGACCGCGCGGGCGACCGCCGGCACGACCCGGCTGTCGAACGGCGAGGGGATCACGTGCTCGGCGGACAGCTCGCCGTCGCCGATCAACCCGGCGATGGCGGTCGCCGCGGCCAGCTTGGTGGTGGTGGTCACCCGGGTCGCGCCCACGTCGAGCAGCCCGCGGAACAGCCCGGGGAAGCACAGCACGTTGTTGATCTGGTTGGGCTCGTCACTGCGTCCGGTCGCGACGACGGCGGCGTGCCGCCGGGCGATCTCGGGAGCGATCTCGGGCACCGGGTTGGCCATGGCGAACACGATGGCGCCGGGGGCCATGCGCCGCAGCTGGGCCGCGGTCAACGTGTTGCCGGCGGACACGCCGATGAACACGTCGGCGCCGTCGAGGGCCGTGTCGACGGTGCCGGTGAGCTGGCGCGGGTTGGTGCGCTTGCCCAGGCGGCGGAAGATCGGGTCGCGTGCCGTGGACCGCCGTGGGGTGACGATGCCGTCGCGGTCGACGCCGACGACGTCGGTCACGCCGGCGGCGAGCAGCAGCTCCGACACCGCGACGCCCGCGGCGCCGATGCCCTGCACGACCACGCGCAGCGCCGGCCCGACGGTCTTGCCGACCAGCCGCGTGGCGTTGCGCAGCGCGGCGAGCACCACGATCGCGGTGCCGTGCTGGTCATCGTGGAACACCGGGATGTTGACGCGCTTGCGCAGCTTGCCCTCGACCTCGAAGCAGCGTGGCGCGCTGATGTCCTCCAGGTTGATGCCCCCGAAGCCGGGCGCGATCGCGGCGACGATGTCGACGATGCGGTCGGGATTCCGCTCGTCGAGGCAGATGGGGTAGCCGTCGACGCCGGCGAGCTGTTTGAGCAGCAGCGCCTTGCCCTCCATCACGGGCATGGCGGCCTCGGGACCGATGTCACCGAGCCCGAGCACCGCCGAACCGTCGCTGACCACTGCGACGCTGTTGGACTTGATCGTCAGTGAGCGTGCCAGCGACGGCTGGTCGTGGATCGCGGCGCACACCTGCGCGACACCCGGGGTGTAGACCAGCGCCAGGTCGTCGCGGTTGCGGACCGGTGCCGTCGAATTCACCTCGAGCTTGCCACCCTCGTGCACGCTGCGTACGTCGTCTGCGATCGCCGGTGCCGGATGGAGTGCGTTGGCGGTCTGCGGTGGCATGTTCGTCGCCTCGCTGCGTTCGACGTCTTGCGGCCCGACACCTTCGCGATGCGGCAGGCGTGTCGTGGGGCCTGCGGATTCCCCCGCCGTGGAAGTTCTGATCCTAACCCTCATCCCGTGGGGCCCCGACGAGGGCATGCGCCACGCGTCACACCACGCCGTGCACGATCATGCTGTCGGCCATGGCGACGACCATCTCCTCGAGGGGACGGGGACGCCAGCCGAGCAGCTGCCGCGCGCGCCGGCTGGACACGTCCTGGCGCTTGCCGAGGTCGTGCACCGCGAGGCGCGCGGTGCGGTCCCAGACGCTGACCACCCGCAGCAGCCATCCCGGCATGGGGTTGGTGCGGATCCGGTAGCCGCGGCCCCGGTACCTCCGGTCGAGGATGATCGCGATGTCGCGCAGCGATGCGTGCTCGATCGCAACGATGAAGCGCTTGCCGGCCGCCGCGGGCGTCGTCATGGCGGCGATGTGGGCGTCGGCGACATCGCGCACGTCGACCGGCGCCCACCCGACGTCGGGGCAGCCCGGCAGGTCGCGGCGCAGAAGCTTGCGCACGATCTCTCCTGAGGTGCTGAAGTCCGGTCCGAGGATCGGCCCGAACACCATGCCCGGGTTGACCGTGACCAGCTCGATCCGGTCGCCGGCCGGCAGGGCGGCGGCGTGGCGCCACGCGGCGCGCTCGGCGATGGTCTTGCTCCGCTCGTAGGCGCCGACGCCGGCCGTCAGGCGCGACCAGTCGTGCTCGTCATAGGTCCGCCGTCCGTCGCGGGCGTGACCGTAGATGACCGCCGCCACCGACGACGTCAGCACCACCCGCTCGACACCCGCCGCCACCGCGGCGTCCAGGACGCGCAGCGCACCGTCGCGGGCCGGCGCGATCAGGTCGTTGGCATCGCGCGGTGGCCGCAAAGGCACCGGCGACGCGACGTGCAGCACGTACCTGCAGCCATGGACCGCCTCCCTCCAGCCGCGATCGGACCGCAGGTCCGCGGTCACGATCTCGAGGCGCCCCATGTCGCCGTGGTGCTCGGCTGCCACGGCCATGACGTCGTCGGCCCGCAGCGCCGATCGCACCGTCCCGCGCACCCGGTACCCGTCCGCGAGCAGCCGCAGCACGATGTGCTGGGCGATGAACCCGGAGGCGCCGGTGACGAGGACCGGAGCGTCGGATGCTGGAGGTGGACCGGGCACGTCGACGTCCCCCGTTACGTGTGCGCCGCGCAGGAGCTCAGACTACGCCGTCGCGCACCGGCGCTACCATGCGCTTGCGTGCCGAAACCACCCGACTCCCATGAAGGCGACCAGTGGCTACCGATCACCGAGACCAGTTGCGTGAGTACCGCGCAAAGCTCGCCGATGTGAAGGAGTACCTTTGACATCGCCGGCAAGCGGCGCGAGCTGACCGAACTGCAGCAGCGCGCGTCGTCTCCCGACCTGTGGGACGACGCCGTCGAGGCGCAGCGCATCATGTCCAAGATGTCCTCCATCGAGAGCGACCTGCGCGCCCACGACGACTTCGACCAGGCGCTCGAGGACCTCGAGGTGCTCAACGACCTCGCGCGTGAGGAGGACGACGACGGCACAGCCGAGGAGGTCGCCGCCGGGCTCGAACGGCTGCGTGTCTGGCTCAACGACCTCGAGACGCTCGTCCTGCTCAGCGGCGAGCACGACAGCCGCGACGCGATCGTCAGCGTCCATGCGGGCGCGGGTGGCACCGACTCGCAGGACTGGGCACAGATGATCGAGCGCATGCTCCTTCGCTGGGTCGAGCGTCATGGATTCAAGGCGGACGTCCACGACGAGCAGGAGGGCGAGGAGGCGGGCATCCGCTCGGCGACCTTCACGGTCCACGGGCTCCGCGCCTACGGGCTGCTCAACGCCGAGCGCGGTGTCCACCGGCTGGTGCGCATCAGCCCGTTCGACTCACAGAGCCGCCGCCACACGGCGTTCGCCAGCGTCGACGTGGTGCCGTTGCTCGACGACGTCGACACCGACGTGGAGGTCAGCGACGACGATCTCCGCATCGACGTCTACCGCTCGTCGGGCCCGGGAGGCCAGGGCGTCAACACCACTGATTCGGCGGTGCGCATCACCCACCTGCCGACCGGCATCGTGGTCTCGTGCCAGAATGAACGCAGCCAGTTGCAGAACCGCGCGACCGCGATGACCCTGCTCAAGGCCAAGCTCGCAGAGCTCGAACGCGCCAAGCGTGAAGAGGAGCTCGCCGAGTTGCGCGGCGAGCAGCGCGAGGTCGCCTGGGGCAGCCAGATCCGCTCGTATGTGCTGCACCCGTACCAGATGGTCAAGGACCACCGGACCAACTTCGAGACCGGCAACACCAGCGCGGTGCTCGATGGCGACATCGACGCGCTGATCGACGCCTACCTGCAATGGAAGGCGCGTCGGGACTGAAGGCGATGCTGAGAAGACCCGCCGGCAGGCACCACCCGTGGGCCGGCGGGCGTCAGCCGAGTGAGACGACGACGTGCCTGACGCCCGTGCGCTCCACGGGGCGACACCCGCAACAGCACTGGAGCCGACCGGTTGCGCCCAACGCGGGCGACCGGCTGTACGGAGGATGCATAGTGGACGATCGGTCAGGTGTCGCCAGTGATCGCTGAGGCGCGCGTGGCGGCGGCCCCGTCACCTGGTGGTAATCTCCCTAGCTGTGCTGCGCCGCGATCCACGGAGCGGCGAGCTTCGCACATCAGGGCGGTGGAGCACTGATGATTCGACTCGACAACGTCAACAAGACGTACAAGAACAGCGTCGTCGCCCTGCGCGACGTGTCCGTCAACGTCAACAAGGGTGAGTTCGTCTTCCTCGTCGGCGCATCCGGTTCGGGCAAGAGCACGTTCATCAAGCTGCTCATCAAGGACGAGGAGCCCGATTCCGGTGACATCATCGTCGCCGGCAAGCGCCTGCGGACCCTGCGCAACTGGCGGGTCCCGTCGCTGCGGCGCGAACTCGGCTGCGTGTTCCAGGACTTCAAGCTGCTGCCGAGCAAGACCGTGTTCGAGAACGTCAGCTTCGCGCTGGAGGTCATCGGCAAGCCGCGCGCGCTGATCAACCGCACGGTTCCCGAGGTGCTCCAGCTGGTCGGGCTCGGCCACAAGTTCGAGGCGTACCCGCACGAGCTCTCCGGTGGCGAGCAGCAGCGCGTCTCGGTGGCACGCGCGTTCGTCAACCGCCCGCGGATCCTGCTGTGCGACGAGCCGACCGGAAACCTGGACCCGACCACGAGCGTGGGCATCATGAAGCTGCTCGACCGGATCAACCGGACGGGCACGACCGTGATCATGGCGACGCACGACCAGCACATCGTGGACTCGATGCGCCGCCGTGTGATCGAGCTGCACCAGGGTGAGGTCGTTCGCGACCAGACCAGAGGGGTGTACGGCTATGGCGCCTAGATGGCGCTACCTGCTCGCCGAGGTCGGCATCGGCCTGCGGCGCAACCCGTTGATGACGCTGGCGACGGTCGTCACCGTGACCGTCAGCCTGGCGCTGCTCGGCGTGGGCATGCTGATCAAGACCCAGGTCGACTTCGCCAGGTCCCTGCTGTTCCAGGAGGTCGAGGTCTCGATGTTCCTCGAGAACGATCTCGCCGAGGAACAGCGCGCGAACCTCGAGCAGGAACTGCGCAACAACTCCGAGGTCGAGGAAGTCATCTACGAATCCAAGGAAGAGGCCTACGAGAAGGCGCAGCAGATCTTCGCCAACGATGAGGCCGTGCTCAACTCGATCGGCCCCGAGGACCTGCCGGCGTCGTTCCGCGTGTCGCTGATCGATCCCGAACGGTTCGACGTCGTGCGATCCCAGTACGTCGACTATCCGGGCGTGCAGGACATCACCGACCAGCGCGACACACTCGACCGCTTCTTCAACCTCATGAACTCGGTGCGGCGCGGCGCGATCGCGGTCGCCGTCCTGCAGTTGATCGCTGCAGCGGCGTTGATCTCCAACACGATCCGCATCACCGCGTTCGCCCGCCGGGATCAGACCGGCATCATGAAGCTGGTCGGCGCGACCAACTGGTACATCCGCATGCCGTTCATGATCGAGGGCATCGCGGCGGGGGTGGTCGGCGCCCTGCTCGCCGGCGGGCTGCTGCTGGTCGGCATGGCGACGATCGTGTCGAGCATCCGTGACCAGATCCAGTTCGTGCCCTTCATCGGCATCTCCGAGGTCATCGGTGTGCTGCCGTGGCTCGTGATCGTCGGTGGCGGCATCGCGGCGATCGCATCGTTCCTGTCACTGCGGCGCTTCCTCGACGTCTGACGGCGGAGGAGTCCGGCCGGCGCACGCCGCCGGCCGGATGTTCCCCGTGTGCACGGACACCACAACAGGCGACAGAACCGCGCAATGCCGGACATCTTCCTCAACTCGCACCTGTACCGACCGACAGGCTCAAGTGGTCCTTGATGCTTTGTTCCGGAGGGTGCTTGCCCTATGTTCAGCCCCGTGCGCACGAAACTTCCCCGCGTGCTCGCAGTGTTGGCCGCTGCATGCCTGCTCACCCAGGCACCGGCGGCCGCGTCGACCGACGCGCAACTGCAGCGCGAACGAGAACAGGCTGAACGCCGGCGTGAGCAGGTCGGCGACGAGCTCGACGCTGCCCGTTCGAACCTCGCCGAGATCCGCCGGCAGCAGAAGGACACGCTGTCGCGGCTCCGCAGCATCGACAGCGAGCGCGCGGTGCTCCAGGTCGAGCTGGAGCGCCTCGACGCCGAGCTCGCCGCCGCCGAGGCCCTGGTGCAGGAGGCCGAGCTGGCACTGCGACGCACCGACGCGGAGATCGAGCGCAACACCGCCGAGCTGGACGACACCCAGCGCGAGCTGGAGCTCCAGCGCGACCGCCTGCGCGCCCGCGTCCGCGCGTCGTTCATGCACGGAGGCGTGAACTACCCGGAGGCGGTGCTCGACGTCGAGACCGCCAACGAGCTGGGCGCGTCGCTGCAGTACATGCGGTCCATGATGTCCGAGGACCAGAACCAGGTGCAGCAGATCACCTCGCTCGAGCGCAGGTACGAAGCGGCGATCGGGCGCCTCGATACATTGCGTGCGGTCCAGGACGAGGCGAAGGCAGAGCGGGCGCGCGAACGCAACCGCGTCGCCGAGCTGGTGAAGGAACGTCAGGAGGTCGCCGCGGAGCTGCAGGCGCGGGTGGATGAGCATCAGGGCGTCCTGGCGGAGCTCGAGGGCGATGAGCAGCGGTACGCCGCGGCCATCGACGCCCTCGAGGACGAGAGCGACGCGATCCGCGGTCGCCTGGCCAACATCGCGGCCAAGGACCGGGCGGGGTCCGGCGGGGGCGGCGGTACACCGACCAGCTCGTCGGGCCGCTTCCAGTGGCCGGTCAACGGGGCGCTGACATCCAGCTTCGGCTACCGGACCCATCCGGTGCTGGGCACCCGACGGCTGCACGCCGGGGTCGACTTCGGCGCCGGCACCGGCACACCGATCGTCGCCGCCGACGGCGGCACGGTGGTGTCGGCCGGCTGGCACGGCGGGTACGGCAACGCGGTGATCATCGACCACGGTGGTGGCGTGGCTACCCTCTACGGGCACCAGTCGCGGCTGGCCGTCAGCTCGGGCGCCCGCGTATCGCGTGGGCAGGTCGTCGGGTATGTCGGGTCGACGGGCATGTCGACCGGGCCTCATCTGCACTTCGAGCTGCGGATCAACGGGGTGCCGAGCGATCCCATGGCCCGCCTGCGAGGTTGAGCCGGGCGCGACCGCGCCGACACGGGGTAGCACAACGGGTACTGTGACCTCATCTCGGCGTGGCAGGCTGGACCAGATGGCAGGTGAATTCGAATCCCCGCGTCCGCGACGGCGCACCCGAATACTGGGCCTCGTGGGCGTTCTCGTGCTGGCCGCGCTGGTCGGCGCGGGCCTGTTCGCGCTGGTGTCCTCGGACCGTGCGGTGGGCGCCGGTGGTGGAGACACCGCCAAGGACCTCGCGCCGCTTGTCGAGCTCTATGAGTCGCTCAACGAACAGGCGGTGGATGCGCCGAATTCCGAAGCACTGATCCGCGGAGCCATCGACGGCATGCTCGAGGAGGTCGACGACCCCTACGCCCGGTACTTCCCGGCCGGTGACTTCGACGAGTTCAGCGCATCGTTGGACGGCACCTTCTCCGGGGTCGGCCTCCTGCTCGAGGAGACGCCGCAGGGACCGGTCATCGTCAGCGTGCTCGAGGGCACGCCCGCGGAGAAGGCCGGCATCGAGGCGGGCGAGCGGATCGTCAGCGTGGACGGTGAGAACGTGCGCGACGAGCCGCTCGAGAACATCGTGGCCAAGGTGAAGGGCGATCCCGGGACCAGCGTGGTGCTGGGTCTCGACGGTGGCGACGAGGGTGCTCGTGAGTTGCGGGTGACCCGCGCCGAGTTCGAGGTGTCGACCCTCACCAACGAGATGCTCGATGGCGATGTCGGCTACATCGATCTGCAGCAGTTCATCGACGGCGCGAGCGAGCAGGTTCGAGAGGCGACCACCACGCTGCTCGACGAGGGCGCGTCGGGGATCGTGCTGGACCTGCGCAACAACCCGGGAGGCCTGCTGAACGAGGCGGTCGGCGTGGCCAGCGTGTTCATCGAGGACGGTGAGATCGTCAGCGTGGAGGAGCGCGGCGGCCGCAGCGAGTCGTTCGATGCGGTCGGCGACGCGTTCGAGGACGTTCCACTGGTCGTCCTGGTCGATGAGGCCTCGGCGAGCGCGAGCGAGATCGTGGCCGGGGCCGTGCAGGATGCCGAACGCGGGCGCGTCGTCGGCCAGCCGACGTTCGGCAAGGGCACCGTGCAGACCATCGCGCAGCTCTCCGACGGCTCGGGGGCCAAGTTCACGACCGCGCGTTACTACACGCCGTCGGGCGACTCGATCGAGGGCGTCGGCGTCGTGCCGGAGGTCGAGGTCGAGGCCGCCGACGCCGAAGACATCGACGGGCTGGAGGATGACCCTCAGGTGCAGACGGCGATCGAGGAGCTCGAAGCCCAGGTCGGTGCTGCGCCATGAGCAGGTCCAAGGACTCCGGCGACACCATCGCGGTCAACCGGCGCGCGCGGTTCGACTACGACATCGTCGACGAGATCGAGGCGGGTCTGGTGCTGACTGGCACAGAGGTCAAGTCGCTGCGCGAGGGCAAGGCGTCGCTGGCGCAGGCGTTCGCCACGATCCGGCGGGGCGAGGCGTGGCTGGTCCAGGCCCACATCCCCGAGTATGCGTTCGGCAACCGCGCGAACCACGATCCCACCCGCCAGCGCAAGCTGCTGCTGCACAAGCACCAGATCGACGCGATGTCCGAGTTCACCCAGGAGCAGGGCCGCACGATCGTGCCGATGCGGCTGTACTGGAAGGACGGGCGGGCCAAGATCCTGCTCGGGTTGGCCCGCGGCAAGGCGCAGCATGACAAGCGCGCGTCGATGGCCGAGCGGGACGCCAACCGCCAGATGCAGCGCGCGTTGCGTGACCGGGAGCGCATGTCCTGACCTGCGTGGTGCCGCAGCGGTCGCAGGGTGCGGCCGCTGGCGCCTGAGGGTGGTCAGGGCGCGTCCAACGCATGCGCAGCGGTTGGTCCCGGTGCACAGGGGAGCGGAGGCGGCGACGAATCGGTGCAGACCGGTAGGATGGTGGGGTAGGCCCTT
>Ga0214469_1000551_pt1 | contig 13119 bp, 10 predicted proteins | sample RVTome_10_FD_187340 | JGI IMG/M metagenome (GOLD analysis project Ga0214469, IMG submission 187340) | Soil microbial communities from uranium-contaminated site in the Upper Colorado River Basin, Wyoming, United States - RVT153D57 HiSeq ... | reverse complement strand
CGCCCGGCGCGCCGCCGACGGCCACGAGCCCGCGGCCGCCCGGCGCGCCGCCGACGGCCACGAGCCGGCGGCCGCCCGCAGCACCGCCGACGGCCACGAGCCGGCGGCCGCCCGCAGCACCGCCGATGTCCTCGAGCTCCGCCTCGGCGGTGAGCTCGTGGCGAGGTACCACTACGGCCCGGAGCTCGCGCGGCCGTACCTGGCGCCGCTGATCGGCCCCGCGGGACGCCGGCTGACGGCCGACCCCGGGCCGGCCGACCATCCCCACCACCGCGGCGTCTGGATCGGGCATCGCGACGTCGACGGCGTCGACCACTGGACCGAGTTCGCCGGCCACGGGCGGATCGTGCACCGCGGCTTCGACGAGGTCGGTCCGACCGTGCGCGAGCGGCTCGAGTGGCTCGATCCCGACGGCCGGCCGGCACTGGCCGAGCGGCGTCTGCTGCGGCTGCGCCGCGGGCCCGTGCTCGACCTCGCGGTCCACCTCACCGCCCGCGACGCGGTCACGCTCGGGGCCAACAAGGACGCCTCGCTCGCGGCGGTCCGCGTCGCGCCGTCGATGACGACGATCGAGAACGCCGACGGGGCGCGGGGCGAGGACGCGTGCTGGGGCCGCCGCGCCGCCTGGTGCGACTTCTCCGGCCCGGAGGGAGGCATCGCCGTCCTCGACCACCCCGGCAACCCGCGCCACCCGACCCCGTGGCACGTGCGCGCATATGGCCTGATGGCGCCGAATCCGTTCCTCGACGAGCCGCTCCACCTCGCGGCGGGGGCCGCGATCGCGTTCCGCTACCGGCTGGTCGCGCACGACGGCTACGCCGGGGCTGCCGCGATCGCCGAGCGGCACCGCGAGTTCGGCGCGGACCGCGCCTGATGCGCGCTCGCCGCCTCGTGTCGTACGCGCCGCACGAGCTGGCGCTCGAGGACCACGAGCTGCCCGACCGGCCGCCGCCCGGCGGCATCCTGGCCGAGGCGGCCGTCACGGCGGTGAGCGCGGGAACCGAGATCGCCAACTACCAGGGCCGGACCGCCCAGCGGCCGCCCGACGGCGCCGAGCCGTACTACCCGGGCTACTCGTTCGCCGGGACGCTCCTCTCGGTCGGCGACGGTGTCGAGCGCTTGGCGCCGGGCGACCGGATCTGCGGGCCGCTCCCCCACGCCTCGCGGGTCGTGGAGGCCCGGCCCGAGCGGCTCGCGCGCCTGACCACGATCCCCGACGGCGTCGCGTTCGCCGACGCGGCGTTGACCCAGCTCGGCTGCATCGCGCTGAACGCGGTGCGGACGGCGCGGATCGAGCTCGGCGATCGCGTCGCGGTCGTCGGCGCCGGCGTGGTCGGCCTGCTGGCCGCGCGCCTCGCCCGACTGGCGGGCGGCCGGCGCGTCACCTCGCTGGACCTGCTCGCGGCGCGCCGCGACGCCGCGACGCGCAACCGCGCCTTCGCGGCGCTCGACCCCGCCGACCCGCGGGTGGAGGAGCGGCTGGCCGAGATCGCCCCCGACGGCTTCGACGTCGTCTTCGAGGCGACCGAGTCCGCCGCCGGCTTCCGCTCGGCGTTCCGGCTGGCGGGACGCGGCGCCCGCGTCGTCCTGCTCGGGAGCACGCGCGAGCTGGTCGACGGCTTCGACCCCTACGCCGACGTGCACGTCAAGGGCCTTCGGGTGCTCGGCGCCCACGTCTCCACGACGCCCGCGGCGGCGACGCTCAACGACCGCTGGACGGAGTCCGAGAACCGCCGCGTGCTGCTCGAGCTGATGCAGCGCGGCGAGCTCGACGTCGAGGCGCTGGTCAGCGACCGGATCGCCCCGGCCGAGGCGCCGGAGGCGTTCGCCGCGCTGGCCGCCAGGCCGCAGGAGCACCTCGGCGTCGTGATCGACTGGACGCGGGCCTAGGAGGCCCGCCGGGCGGTCGTCGCCCGCGGAACGAGCCGGTGCGGGAGCACGACGTCCGCTTCGGCGCCCTCCAGGATCACGCGCGCGGCCATCTCCCCCAGCTCGTGCAGCGGCAGCAAGACCGAGGTGAGGTCGACGAGCCGCGCCGGTCGCGTGTCGTCGATCCCGGCGACCGACAGGCGGCCGGGCACCTCCACCCCGCCGCGCCGCAACGCGGTCAGCAGGCCGATGGCGACCTCGTCGTTGACGCCCAGCACCGCGTCGGGCAGGTCCGCCATCAGCAGCTCGGCCGCCGCCGTGCCCGCCTCGAACTCGAAGCCGCCCGGGATCACGACCGCCTCCCCGCCGGCGGCCTCCATGGCGGCGCGGAACCCCTCGAGCCGGTGCGCGCTCGTGTGCAGGCCGGGCGGTCCCTCGACGAACGCGACCCGGCGATGCCCGAGCGCGAGCAGGTGCTCGGTGACGTCGCGCGCGGCACCGCGGTTGTCGACCAGCACGCTCGGGCAGTCGAGGTCGCGCGCGGCGAGCGCCACGACGGCCGAGCCCCCGGTCATCAGCTCCTCGACCGCTGCCCGCAGCGCCGTCTCCTCCGCCGCGTGCTCGTAGCCGCTGCCGGCGAACACGACGCCGGCCGCGTGGTAGTCGCGCAGCACCCCGAGGTGCGCGAGCTCGGCCGCGGGCCGGCGGTCGGCGTTGCAGACCATGGTCAGGTGGCCGAGCCGCGCCGCGACGTCCTCGACGCCGCGCGCGATCTCCGCGAAGTACGGGTCGACGATGTCGCCAACGATCACGCCGATGATCCGGCTCGTTCGCTTGACCAGCGCCCGCGCCAGCTCGCTCGGGCGATAGCCGAGCTCGTCGGCGGCGGCCAGCACGCGGCCGCGCGTGGCCTCCGAGACCGGGTGCGAGGAGCCGTTGAGCACGCGCGAGGCCGTGGCGATCGAAACGCCCGCGCTGCGGCTGATGTCGGCGAGGGAGGCCATGAAACCGACGCGCGCACCTTGACAGAGCGCGACGTCCGAGGCTAGCGTGGCAAACGGTTACCACGGAGGAGAGGGCGATGGCGACAGGGACAGCGGAACGAGCGACGATGGCGGTGCTCGAGAAGGCGACGGGAGAGCCGATCGGGCACGTCGACGTCGCCTCGGTGGAGGACGTCGGCGCGGCGGTCGAGGCCGCCGCGGCCGCACAGCGCGAGTGGGCGGCCACAAGCTACGACGAGCGGGCCGCGATCCTGCGCCGCGCGGCCGCGGCGCTCGAGCGGCGGGCGGACGAGGTCACCGACCTGATCGTGCGAGAGACCGGCTCGATCCCCGGCAAGGCGCAGTACGAGGTCGGCGGGGCGGCCAACGAGCTCTACGAGGCCGCCGGGTTGACCTCGCGCGCCGTCGGCGAGGTCCTGCCGAGCCACAGCCCGGGTCGCTTCAGCCTCGCCGAGCGCATCCCGGTCGGCGTCGTGGCCGCGATCACGCCCTGGAACTTCCCGCTCATCCTCGGCATGCGCGTCACCGCGCCGGCGCTCGCGCTCGGCAACGCCGTGGTGCTCAAACCCTCGCCCGAGACCCCGCTGTCCGGCGGCACGCTGATCGCCGAGCTGCTGGCCGAGGCCGGGCTCCCCGCCGGGGTGTTCTCGGTCGTCGCCGGCGGCCAGGACGTCGGCGAGCGGCTGGTCGAGCACCCGGGCACGTCGCTGGTCCACTTCACCGGCTCGAGCGCGGTCGGCGCCAGGATCGCCGCCGCCGCCGGGGCGCAGCTCAAGCGGGTCTCGCTCGAGCTCGGCGGCAACAACGCGCTCGTCGTGCTCGACGACGCGGACCTCGACCAGGCCGTGATGATCGGCGCCTGGTCGGCCTACCACTACCAGGGCCAGACCTGCATCACGGCCGGCCGCCACATCGTCGCGCGCAACCTCTATGACGCCTACGTCGACGCGCTCGCCGCCCGCGCCGCCGCGATCACCGTCGGCGACCCCAGGAGCGGCGCGGGGCTCGGCCCGATGATCAACGAGCGCCAGCGCGACCGCGCCCACGGCTTCCTCGAGCAGTCGGTGGCGCAGGGCGCCACGGTCGTCGAGGGCGGCAGCTACGACGGCCTGTTCTACCGGCCCACCGTGGTCACGGACGTCACGACGGACATGCCGCTGTGGACGCAGGAGATCTTCGCCCCGGTCGCCCCGGTGCTGCCGGTCGACTCGGAGGAGCAGGCGGTCGCGCTCGTCAACGACACACGCTACGGGCTCGTCAACGCCGTGCTCACCGGCGACGGGGACCGCGGCCTGCGTGTCGCCGGCCGGCTGCGCTCCGGCATGGTCCACGTCAACGACTCGACGTGCCTCGACGAGGCGCACGTGCCGTTCGGCGGCCTCGGCGCCTCCGGCCTCGGCGGCCGCTCGGGCGGCGAGTCCAACCTCGAGGAGTTCACGGAGCGCCGTTGGGTCTCGCTCCAGCGCGCGGCGGTGGAGTATCCCTACTGAGATGGAGACCGACGTCCTCATCGTCGGCGCCGGCCCCTCGGGGGCGGTGACCGCGCTGCGCCTCGCCCAGGACGGCTTCAAGGTGACCGTGCTCGAGCAGGGCGACTGGCCCGACTACACGAAGGCCAACGTCGCCGACCCCGAGTTCGCGGTCACCGCCGACCGCGACTGGGGCTGGGACCCGAACCTGCGCGCCGCGCCCGGCGACTACCCGATCGACGAGTCGGAGTCCGACATCACCGCGCTGATGTGGAACGGCGTCGGCGGCGGCACGGTGGTCTACGCCGCCCAGTGGCAGCGCAACATGCCGTCCGACTTCCGCGTGCGGAGCCTCGACGGCGTGGCCGACGACTGGCCGTTCACCTACGAGGACCTGGAGCCGTACTACGTCCGCGTCGAGAAGGACTTCGGCATCTCCGGCCTCGCCGGCGACACCGCGTTCCCGCCGGGCGAGGGGCCGCCGCTGCCGCCGGTCCCGATCGGGGTCATGGGCCGTAAGGTCGCCAGGGCCCACAACGAGCTCGGCTGGCACTGGTGGCCGGCGCCGCTGGCGATCGCCACCCGGCCCTACGGCAACCTCAACGCCTGCGTCCAGCGCGCGACCTGCCTGAACGCGTGCGCGGACGGCGCCAAGGCGAGCGTCGACCGCACCCACTGGCCGCGGGCGACCGAGCTCGGCGTGAACCTGATCACGAACGCGCGCGTGCGCACGCTCACGACCCGGCCCGACGGGCTGGTCGGCGGCGCGGTCTACCTCGACGCCGAGGGTCGCGAGCACGAGGTGAGGGCTCCGGCGACGGTGCTGTGCGCGAACGGCATCGGCACGCCACGGCTGCTGCTGATCTCCGGCCTGGCCAACTCGTCGGGGCTCGTCGGCAAGCGGCTGATGATGCACCCGTTCGGCACCGTGGTCGGCCTGTTCGAGGACGACCTCGGCTCGACGCAGGGCCCATGGGGCCAGCACCTGCACTGCCTCGAGTTCTACGAGACCGGCGCCGACCGCGGCTTCGTCCGCGGCGCCAAGTGGGGCCTGCAGCCGACCGGCGGCCCGCTGAAGATGACCACCGCCTACCCCTGGGGCGCCGAGAACTCGATCTGGGGCGCCGGGTTCCACGACAACGTGCGCAGGCGGCTCGGGCACTCGGCGATGTGGGGGATCATCGCCGAGGACCTGCCCGAGGAGCACAACCGCGTGGAGCTCGACCCGGTCAACACCGACCGCCAGGGCGTTCCGGCGGCGAAGATCGTCTACCGGATGAACCAGAACTCCTACGACCTGATGGACTTCCACGAGGCGCGGGCGAAGGAGTCGCTGGAGGCGGCGGGCGCCTACGAGACGGTGATCGCGCCGTTCATCCGCGCCACCGGCTGGCACCTGCTCGGCACGTGCAGGATGGGCGACGATCCGGCGACCTCGGTGGTCGACGGCTTCGGCCGCTGCCACGACGTCCCGAACCTGTTCGTCTTCGACGGGAGCACGTGGCCGACGTCGTCGGGCATGAACCCGACGGCCACGATCGCCGCCATGGCGCTGCGCTCTGCCGAGCACCTGATCGAGACCCGCAAGACGATGGCGGTGGCGGCATGAGGCATCTCGACCCGCTCGCCGACCGGCTGATCCCCGGTGAGGACGGCATGCCTTCTGCGAGCGAGGCGGGCGCCACCGGGCGCTGGCTCGACGCGGTGCTCGAGGCTCGCCCCGACCTCCGCGCGCCGCTCGAGGGCCTGGCCACGTCGACCGCCGGCCTGACAGCGGAAGAGGCGATCGAGGCGCTGCCGGAGCGCGACCCCGGCGGGTGGACGGCGCTCACGTCCGCCGTCGTCGCGGCCTACTACTTCAACTCCGAGGTCTGCGAGCGGATCGGCTACGCCGGACAGCGCGCGATCCCGCTCGGATCGCCCGATTACGAGGACCTGCTGGACTCCGTGAAGTCCCGCGCGCCGGTGTATCGTCCGACCCCTTGACGTTCCGCCTCGCGGACCCCGAGGGCCGGTACGCGGCCGTGCGCCTGTGCTCGGACCTGTCGCTCTCCGACCGCGAGCGCAGCTACGTGCGCGACGGAGACGACTGGGTGCTGGAGATCGACGCGCCGGCGATCGCGCGGCTGGAGTACCACGTCGAGGTCACCGACGCCGACGGCGGCACCGAGACCGGGCCCGACCCCGGCAACCCGCTGCGAGCGCCCGGGGCGTTCGGCGAGAAGTCGGTCCTGCTGCTGCCCGGCTACGGGCCTCCGGCGTGGCTCGACGCGCCGGGCGTGGACGGGTCGTCGCAGGACTTCTCGGTCCGCGGGCGCGGCCTCGGCGCCCATGTGCACGGGCGGATCTGGAGCCCGCCCGCCGAGGGCCCGCTGCCGTTGCTGGTCGCCCACGACGGCCCCGAGTACGACAAGCTCGCCTTCCTCACCCGCTACGCGGGCGCCATGATCGCGGCGGCCACGCTGCCGCCGTTCCACGTGGCGATGCTCGCGCCCGGGCCGCGCGACGAGTGGTACTCCGCGTCGGCGTTGTACTCGCGCGCGCTCTACGTCGACGTCGTCCCGGCGCTGCGCGAGGCGGTCGCCGTCAGCGGCCCGGTCGTCGGCATGGGCGCGAGCCTCGGCGCGCTGGCCATGCTCGTCGCCCAGCGTCGTGCGCCCGGCACGTTCGGCGCCCTCTACCTGCAGTCCGGCAGCTTCTTCATGCCGCGCTTCGACGCCCACGAGTCCGGCTTCTCGCGCTACGCGCGGATCGTGCGCGTCGTCCGCCGCATCCTGCGCGCCCAGGAGCATCCCGCGCCCGTTCCGGTCCAGCTCACCTGCGGCGCCGCCGAGGAGAACGTGCTCAACAACCGCGTGATGGCCCGCGCGCTCGCCGAGCAGGGCTATGACGCGCGGCTCGACGAGGCCCCCGACCTGCACAACTACACGGCCTGGCGCGACGCCTTCGACCCGCACCTCACGCGACTTCTCGCAAGGATGTTCGCGTGAGGCACGCCGAGCTCTACTCGCCGGCGATCGGCGCCGCCGGCAGCATCACCGTGTTCGGCCACCACGGCCGGCCGGTGCTCGCGTTCCCAGCCGAGGGCGGCAACGCGTGGGACTGGGACAGTCAGGGCATGGTGCATGCGATCGGCGGCCTGCTCGAGGCCGGCCGCTGCAAGCTCTACTGCATCGACGCGTTCGACTCCGGCGACCGCTCGCCGTACGAGTCGTGGGTCATCGACCAGGTCGTGCCGTTCATCAACCACGACCTCGGCGGCCCGCAGGACATCCTCACGACCGGGATCAGCATGGGCGCGTTCCACGCGGCCAACTTCGTGCTGCGCCGGGCGGACCTGTTCCCCGCCGCGATCTGCCTGTCGGGCAACTACGAGTTCGGCATCACCGGCGAGGTGTCGGGCTTGCACGGCGACCACCTCGACTGGATCCGCTCGCGCGCGAGCTTCCTGCTGGTCTGCGGGCAGGGCATGTGGGAGGACACGACGGGCGCGCTGGAGAGCACGAAGCGGCTCGCCTGGCTGCTGGGCGAGAAGGCGATCCGGCACGAGCTCGACCTCTGGGGCCACGACGTTCCGCACGACTGGCCGTCATGGCGCGCGCAGATGGCGCATCATCTTCCCCGGTTCTGCTGATGGGAGACACGCGACACCTGATCGGCCTGCTGCTCGGCACCGAGGAGGATTGGCCGCGCGCGTTCGAGACGCTGCTCGCGCGGCTCGGGCCGGTCAAGGACGCCACCGGCAGCACCCACCACGTCGACGTCGAGCGGATCACGATCGAGCCGTTCGACCTGCGCGACAGGCCGCGCTACGACCTCGTCGTCGACCGGCTCGCCTACTGGTACTACGTCCCGCGCGAGTGGCTGAAGAAGGTCGCGCTGATGGACGACGTGTACCTGCTCAACAGCCCGTTCACGTTCCAGTCGATGGAGAAGCACGCGGCCTACTGCGCGATGCTGCGGCTGGGCCTGAAGGTGCCGCAGACCGTGCTCGTCCCGCACAAGGTCCCGCCCGACAACGCGCGCTTCGCCTACACGGCAGCCAGGTACAACCAGCCGTTCGACCTCGGGGAGATCGCCGAGCGGATCGGCTACCCGCTGTTCATGAAGCCGTACGACGGCGGCCAGTGGGTCGGCGTCAGCCACATCAAGGGGCCGGCCGAGCTCAAGCGCGCCTACGACGAGTCCGGCCAGCGGCTGATGCACCTGCAGGCCGCGGTCGAGGGCTTCGACGTGTTCGCGCGGTCGCTGTCGATCGGCGCCGAGACGATGGTCATGAAGTTCCGGCCCGACCTCCCGATGCACGACCGCTACACGGTCGACCACGCGTTCCTCTCGCCGGAGACGGGCGACGAGGTGCTCACCATCAGCCGGCTGATCAACGCGTTCTTCCGCTGGGAGTTCAACTCGTGCGAGACGCTCGTGCGCGGCACGGAGGCGTATCCGATCGACTACGCCAACGCGTCGCCCGACGTCGCGATCACCAGCCTGCACCACTACTTCCCGTGGGCGATGAAGGCGCTGCTGCGCTGGTGCGTGTTCTGCGTCGTGACCGGCCGGGAGCCGCGGCTCGACCTCGACACCCGGCGCTACTTCGAGATCGGCGACCGCGAAGACCTCTCCTACGAGGAGAAGCTCGCGGGGTACCGGAAGCTGGCGGACGAGTACTTCGAGGTCGAGCGCTACCAGGACTTCTGCGACAGCCGGCTCGCGCACGTGGACGAGCTGGTGGCGGACTGGGTCGGCTCGCAGGACTTCGACGACCTGCTCGTCGAGACCGTCCGCAGCACCTACCCGCCGCACGAGCACGAGCGCTTCATCGCTCACTTCCGCGGGCTGATCGCGGCATAGAGCGACGCGTCCCACCCCGAGGTCGTCGGACGACCCCGGGATGGGACGCTTGCTAGTACACGTGGCCGGAAGTACGGCGCATAACCCGGTGGATTCCGGGTCGTGGCTGCCGGTGCACGGCATCCGCGAGCATGCTGGTGGCACGTGACCGGATGCCGGGTGCCGGCAGCCGCGGGCCGGGCCCACCGGAATGCGTCGTAGTTCTGGCCGCGTGTACTAGTCCTCCCGCACGCAGGCCTCGCGGAGGTCGAGCTCGCGGCGCTCGCCGCGGGCGACGCCGACCTGCCGGGCCGAGCGGATCGTCCCGTCCGGGTCCTCGCAGAACAGCGTCCAGGTCTCCGTCTCGGCGGGCTGGAACGCCTCCGGGCCCTCGAATGTCACCGTGCCGGTCCACGGCTCGGCGGCGGCGAAGTTGATCACCCGCACGACGTACTCGCCGGGCTCCGGGTCCCCGAGCACGACCTGCTCGAAGTTCGTGGTGCCCTGACCGGAGCTGCCGACCTCGACCCCGTCGCGGTAGACCTTCATGTCGTAGTCGCTGACCGGCGTCGGCCACTCGACGCGGATCGTCGCGCGCGCGTTGTCGATCCCCTCGCCGGCCGGGACCGTGATCGCGTGGTCCTCGTAGCAGCCCTCCGGCGGGTCGTCGAAGTTCGCGCACGGCGTCGACTCGCCGCGGGCGGCGAACTCGGCCGGCGGGCTCGGCTCGCCCGTCGCCTCGCGGCCGCGCTCCTGCGCGACGAGCGGGCGCGTCGACGGGTTCACGTGCCACTCGAACGTCCCGCCGGCGCCGACCTGCATCGTGCTGTCGAGCGTGTCGGTGAACGTCTCCTCCTGCGAGGTCGGCGTCTCCAACGTCTTGCGCAGCCGCAGCGTCGCGCCCGCGGGCGCCTGCCCGGCGAGCACCGAGTGCTTGCTCGCGTCGGCGGTGTTCTCCTGCGCGAGGTAGTACGCCGCCCGGTTGCCGCCCTCGTACTCGCCGACCGTCTCGGCGAACGGCGGGTGGAAGTGCTCGGGCCCGATCTCGAATGTGAAGCCGAGGCCGCCGGTGGAGTAGTAGCTCCAGTCCTCGGTCGTCCCGGTGGTGTCATAGAGCTGGTAGGAGAGCTGGCTCGCATAGCCGTTCTCGGCCGCCATCGCGTCGCCGAGCGCCCTGTAGATCGGCTCGTCGGGCGTGAGGCCCTGGACCTGGATCCCAGGTGGGCGCAGCACGAGGTTGGAGAACGTGTGGTTGGTGATCAGCGTCGTCACCTGGCGCGAGGAGACCAGCTCGCGGACGTTCTGGGTCTCCGGCTCCGAGAACGGACCGGGCCCGTAGTAGGTCTCGTTCGTCGGGTCGCCGGACGCGCCCGGGCCGCCCCAGAAGCCGCCGTAGTTGCGGTTGGGGTCGACGCCCGCGCTGGCCAGGCCGAACGCGGGCTGCAGGCAGCTCCCGCCCTCGCCGGCGAGGAAGCGGCAGTTCTTGCGCCGGTACTCGTTCGGGTGCGTGAGGATGTTGATCAGCTCGTCGTCGGCGGTGCCGCCGCGACCGTCGCCGGCGCCGTACAGCTCGCCGGCCTCGCGCGACGCGTTGAAGCCGTCGGGGTTGACGACGGGGACGACGATCGTCCGTGTGGTCTCGACCAGCCGCCGCGTCTGCGTGTCGCCGCGGCGGTAGCCGATGATCAGCTCGTAGGCCCACTCGATCGCGTGCTCGGCCGACGGCCACTCGCGCGCGTGATGGGCGCCCATCTGCAGGAACACGGGCTTGCCGTCGCGCGCGTCCGGGTTCGTGGTGATCTCGATCCCCTCGACCGGGCGCCCCTCGTAGGTCGTGTGGGCGAGCGTGATCGGCTTGACGAGGTCCGGATGCTCGCGGGCGAGCCGCTTGAGGTCCTCGCTGTAGTCGAACAGCCGCCGGTACGTGGTCTGGCCGCTGGGCAGCTCGGAGGCGACGGTGGCCGCGTCGTAGACGGCGTCGGCCCGGCGGTCGCGCCCGCTCTGTGCGGTGAGGTCGGCGACCTCGACGGTCCACTGGAAGCCGGCCTCGCGCAGCGTCGCCGCGTCCTTCGCGCCGTGCAGCACGACCTCGACGAAGCCGGGCCCGCCGTGCTCGGTCAGGTCGAGCCCGAGGTTCGCCAGCTCCTGCGCGCGGGCGCGGGTCGGGGTCGCGACGCGGACCATCGAGGGCGCCTCCGCGCTGCCGGCGGAGACCGGCTCGACCTCGGTGTCCAGCGAGGCGGTGCCCGCGCCGCCCGCGACGCGGCAGGCCTGGACGGTCAGGGTGGCGGCGCCGGTGACGTAGCCGGCGGCCAGCTCGCGGCTGCCGCGGTAGGCCGAGCCGGCGACGAGGCGGCCGGTCAGCGTGTCGAACACTGCGAGATCCCAGTCGCCCGCGTCGCCGTCGAGGCGGGCGGTCACGGTGCCGGCGCCGGCCGCGAGGACGGTGCGCTGGACGTAGCCGCCGCCCGACCGCAGCAGCTTGGCGGTGCAGCTGCGGTCGACCGCAGTCGGTGATGCGATCGTCGCCGCTCCCGCGGGCGCGGCCGCCAGCGCGAGCCCCGCGACCACTGCCGGCAGAGTGAGGAGTCGAAGTCTCATGCCATCTGCAACGAGGCCGGCCGGCGAAACTGGCGGCCCACCCGCGCGGTAGGGTCGGCGCGTGGCCGGCGACGACGAGGCGGTGTTCGAGCTCGACGGGTGCGAGGTCCGGCTCTCGAGCCCCGGCAAGGTGCTGTTCGGCGAGCGCGGCGAGACCAAGCGCGACGTCGTCGACTACTACCTGCGCGTGAGCGAGCCGCTGCTGCGCACGATGGGCGGTCGCCCGGTGCTCATGCAGCGCTTCCCGCGGGGCGCGGCCGGCCCGTCGTTCTTCCAGAAGCGCGTCCCCAAGAACGCGCCCGACTGGCTGCAGACCACGACCGTGACGACGGTCAACGGCACGCCGTCGCGCGCGCTGGTCATCGCCGACCGCGCCCACGTCGCGTGGGCCGTCAACCTCGGCTGCCTCGGCTTCCACGTCTGGCCCCACCGCGCGACGGACCCCCAGCACTGCGACGAGCTGCGTCTTGACCTCGACCCGCAGCCCGGCACCGACTTCTCGGACATCCGCCGCGCGGCGGCCGTGCTCCGGGACCTGCTCGACGAGCTCGGCGTCGTCGGCTACCCCAAGACCACGGGCAACCGCGGCCTGCACGTCTACGTGCGCCTTCAGCCACGCTGGGACTCCTACGCGGTGCGCGCCGCCGCGGTGGCGATCGCCCGCGAGCTCGAGCGCAGGCGCCCGAACGTCGTCACCGCTGCGTGGTGGAAGGAGGAACGCGGCGCGCGGGTCTTCGTCGACTACAACCAGAACGCCCCGCACAAGACCGTCTTCGGCGCCTTGGGGGTGCGTGCCCGGGCCGGCGGGCAGGTCTCGGCGCCGCTGCGCTGGGAGGAGGTCTTCGAGCTGCACCCGGACGAGCTCACGATCGCAACCGTCCCGGACCGCCTCGACCGGCTCGGCGACCCGTGGGAGGCCATCGACGAGGCGCCGCAGTCGCTCGAGCCGATGCTCGCCATGCACGAGCGCGACCGCGCCGACGGCCTGCTCGACGCGCCGTGGCCGCCGGTCTACCCCAAGATGCCCGACGAGCCCCCGCGGGTCGCGCCGAGCCGCGCCCGGGCGCGACCCGACGCATCGACCTGACGCCGCGATCGTCGGACGGCGGAACCGCGTGCGGTCTCGTAGCTCGGCCGTCCGCCGTGACGCAAGCCGCGAGCGTCGCCTAGGTTGCCGGCATGTATCTCGAGCAGGTGGCCGTCATCGTCGACGACTACGACGCGGCGATCGAGTTCTTCGTCGGCGTGCTGGGATTCGAGCTCGTGGAGGACTCGCCGTCCCTGACGAACGACGGGCGCCCGAAGCGCTGGGTGGTCGTCCGCCCGCCGGGGGCGCAGACCTCGAT